>Ga0302167_10000131_pt1 | contig 40876 bp, 42 predicted proteins | sample I_Fen_N1_1_FD_193496 | JGI IMG/M metagenome (GOLD analysis project Ga0302167, IMG submission 193496) | Peat permafrost microbial communities from Stordalen Mire near Abisko, Sweden - I_Fen_N1_1 | ecosystem: Environmental > Terrestrial > Soil > Wetlands > Permafrost | place: Sweden: Abisko... | reverse complement strand
AGGCACTCGCGCTCACCGCGCCTTCGATGAGTTGCACGGTCTGGAGGGGGCCGACTTTCACCGACTGCTCACTGTGGCGGTTGGTGCCCATCATGGCCATCTCGGGTCCGCCTTCGTCGAGCAGTTGCTCGCCAGCGATAACCGTCCCGGCCTGTTGGAACACTTCGCCAACGTGCGCGCCAAGTTCGTCGAGGATAACGCTCAAGCCGGTCGTGTCGCCGACCGCTTCGCCGTGATTGCCCTGGCTGGGGAAATGGCCATCGCCTATGGCCTGTTGCCTTGGGCACCGGGCAGTGCCCTGACCGACTGCCAGTTGCTGTATGGCGAGTGGCTGGCGCGGGTCGGCAGCGGCAATGCCGAAGACCGGCAGATCCTCGCCGGCATCCTCGACTTTATCGACAAACACGGCAGCAGCCGCTTCTCCGATGTGGACGACCACACACCGGACTCCAAGGTGTTCAACCGGGCCGGGTATTGGGAGGTATCCCTGGGTAAACGTCTGTACCTGTTCAACAAGTCAGCGCTGGTCGAAGCAGCCAACGGTTATGGCCTCAGCCGTGTGGTCAAGGCGCTGGATGGCGTGGGTGCTTTCGCCAAGCGCGACACCGACCGGGACAGTCGCAAGACCAAAAAATATCGCCTGCCCGGTGGCGGGTCAGCGCGCCTGTATGTCGTCGATGCCGAAGCCATGGACCTGGAGGCCGCCCATGTATGACCACTCAACCCCAATGGACGACTTCACAGGAACCTAGTTTTGTGGGGAACGCGGGGAACAGTGGGAACAGCCAATGTTTCCGGGGACTTGGGCCGTTCCCCCTTATAGAGATGTTGGGGAACAGGGGGAACACACACCTGTTTTTATATAAACGATCGTGCTTCTACCCAGCGATCTGGCGGGAGGTGCTCGGCACATAAGGCATGGCCAGCCGCCGATTTACCTCACCTTATTATTTTTTGGAGAACCACCCATGACGAACAACACTCAAGCCATGAAACCCAACAACGCCAAATTGCTGAAGGAGCTGGAGAGCAAGAAAGCCGAGTGGAAGCTAGAAATTAAAGTGCTCGAGGAGCAGAGCGAGCCGTTGCGGGAAATGCTCGATGGCATACCGTTGCGCATTGAAGACTGTACGCAAGAGCAGTGGCAGCAACGGAGCCAGTTACAGAATGAGGTGTCCAAACTGGAGCGCCCCGCTTCAAGTCTGAAGACGCAACTGGTGTACCTGGACAAAGACATCGAGCGCCTGTCCACGCTGCTCGATGCTGACAAGCAGATTGTGGCCAACAACAAACGCGACCAGGAGCTCACGTCAGAAGTTGGTCGCCTGCGGGACGGTGTCGAGCGTGTGCAGAGCGCCATGCAGGACATTGAAACTAGGCACGAAGACGCTGGGAAGAACGCTGACATGGCGTTACAGCTCGCGGTGCAAGCGCGTGCTCGAGCAACGGCGACGGGTGACTTTCTCGCCAGCACCGCCGCAGAGAAGGCAACGCAGAAAGCAACGACAGAGCGCCAGCAGGCCCATCAAGCTAAGGAGCGTGACGAGCCTCTGCTGATCGCCTTACGGGCCGAAGCCGAAGCGATTGAGGCGCAGATTGCGAGTGCACTTAAGGAACAAGACATCGCCCGGGAAAAAGTCCGGACATCGCAGATCGCGAAATTTGAGGACGCTTGGGATCAACAGGTTCAGGCTTTGCTCACCATTGGCGGCCACTTGATGAACCTCGGCAGCAACGAAGCCTTTCGCTCTATGAAGATTCCCCACATGGCGGACCGTAGCCGCTCAATTATTTACCGCGACCTGCTCGATGACTCGCGGGTACTACACGGGTGAAGCCGGCCGTAGAGAAAGTAAGTCTGTACCGCACGTCGGTCGCCAGCGCCGTCGAACGACCGGTGTGCCGCGGCTTTGAAACCGTAGGCAAGAAGGTCGTGTTCTGGTCGGTGGTCTGCTGGGAGGCGGTCAAGTCAGGAGGCGAACGGAGCATTGTTCGTCCGCTCGCCACCGAGCAAAAGGCGCAGTGGGCGACTCAGGTGCTGACTGCGCATTACTCGGGGCGGGTGTATGCCTCGCTACGCCAGATCAGCGAGAAGGAAGTCGAGGCTGTTCAGATGGAGGTCTTTGAGCGTTCGGTGATGGATGACGTGGTGGCCTTGGAACTGGCCGCCAAGTACGCAACAACGCCGGATTAATCCCTTGGCTTTGAGCTGACCGTAGGCCGCTGGCTTCACACCCTAGCGGCCTTTTTCATTCGTACGCCACACTCACACCGTTGCATCAAGCAACCCCGCCGGCAGTCATTCAACGAGGTGCCCAGGCGGAGCGTTTTTTCAATGATGGTGTTAGACAGGGGTTCAGTTCAGTCATGGCGCAGGTAGACAGGCGTTAGATTTAAAGATTCGCAAACCAGCCCGCACGCCACGAACGGCGGGGGCTGCAAGACGACACCACAATTTGTTAAAGCCGAGGTTTGAAAATGGCAACTGGGACCATTTTCCCGTCCCGGCGTGGCCTGCCCCTGCAGACAGCAGGGCTTTGCGCTTACAGCTCAGGTTGACCGGTGTTAGATCCTGAGTTTCTGGCAATCCTCTGTAGCCCTTACAGAACAAGGCCTACAGGGTCTTTCAGAAAACAACCATAGGTGAGGATTCAAAGGTTACAAAGGCGTGATATTCTCGTCGCCGGCGGGCTGTGTGGATGGCGCTTTGGAGACATTGCGCCGACAGATTCTAGGTTTCTAGACCAAGGAGGTTCGACTCCTCCCTCGCCAACCCAATGAAGGTACGAACTGTGTCTTACCAAGTTGAATTAGGTTGGAAAATTTTCTCCAGTCTTTCCCCACAAGGGACCGAAAAGACTAGGCTGTCTAGCCCGCTTTTCAATATCAAAGGGGCGCGCTCTTTTTTGCGTACGCTTGGAGGCAATCCACGCGTACCTTACGCGCCAACAACGCTTGAACCGACAAAAAATTTTCATCACGCATTACGGTCGTCGAAGAACGAGCTAGGTGTTGAAGGAAAGCAATTTACCTTTACAATTTTTTTTGAGAAAGTACAAAAGCGCCTTCAAGTAACGATAGGGCTGCGAAGATATTTATCTTGCATATGCGCCTCGGTAAAAGTTCAGGCTTTTAGTGTTGATTGTCTTACTGCAATTGCCGAATTGCAAGATATTAAATCCCATAAAGGGCTGTTTAGATTTGTCTCTGAAATTGTTGCCATCACTATTATGGGCGACACTAATTCAAAAAAACTTTCCGAGCCTCCTAAAATCTTTCCGGTCATTCAAATTACAAACTTAGGTGCCCAGACTGAGGATGCAGAGCATCACCTAGTGGAAATCCTAACGCGCCACACTATTGAAGAGTCAACTATAGTTGACTCCGTCATCCAAAAAAACAAGACCCATCAAATCGACAAAACTATAATACTCATAGATAGGCAAGGTGTTCTTTCCTACTTGCCGCCACACTGTACTACGCGTCAAATTGAAGGGAGTCGTCAACGGTTTAATAATGCGTCCTCACTAATAGAATTTGCAAACGCAATTAAACGAGACCTGAAGTCTGGGCTTATCTCCGGCGAGATCATTAGACCAATCATTAATGAAGCACAATATTTTTTACCCGATAGTATTTCTGCTCAACGAATGTGGGCGCTATTGACGAGCGAATTTAATATGCCGCATGAGCTTGAGCAGGGGAAAAGATTAGGCATAAATCCAATCTCAGAAAGCATCAGCGCCGGTGGCCTCTCGCTTCCACAGACTAAACAGGTTGTTGTGCAGCAGTTCTTTTCCAACGACCAATACAACGTAACGGGGCAGGTTGGAGCGGTCGATCCCAACGCTATAGCTGCAAGCAATACGTTTACCCAAGTATTACAACAAGCGGCCTGCGGTCTCGACCTACCTTCGCTTGCTGCGGAGCTTTCGATACTTCGCAATTCAATGCGTAAACAAGCTATCGAGATTGAGCACGACCAATCGATTGCCAGCATTGGCACCGCGGAGAGCGCAGCGAAGGAGCACGACGGAGCAAAAGTATTGGAGAATTTAAGGTCTGCAGGGGACTGGGCGTTGGATGTGGCAACGAAAATTGGAACTAACGTCGCTGCTAACGCAATCAAAACGGCAATTGGTCTGTAGTAAACATCTATAGTTGGACTTTTCCAGGACGTTAGCGATGTCTATCACAATCCCTGATTCTTCATGGTATAGAAGCAAAAGTTCTGAGAAAAATGCTCCCGCATCGTGCCCTTACGCAAATGTACATAAATGTCCAAGATATTATGCGAGTTTAGATATGCTTGGCAAAGCTGGAATTGTTACTTGTATAAGTGATGATAAAAAAGAATATTTAGATAAACTTTGGGATGACTCTGGGTTGCTACCAGTTATTGCTGAAGAAGATACTGGTATAAGTGGCTACCCAGGGAACTGGAGTGTTTTTTCAAATTTTTGTCCGGAGGTGGCTTTCACTTATTTTCGCTATTACGCAAGCTTTTTAGCGAAATACGTAGATGATATTGATAGCACCTATGCGCGTAGGATTGCCGAAAGGGAAAAGAGGCCCAACGATTGGCGTCATGAGTGGGCCTTTATATCCTCTTGCCATTTTTTGGATTGTAGTGTTTACAATCAAGTTAATTATTTCAACTCAACAAACACTGACAACAAGCAACATTTGCTCCCGCACCATAATCAGGTTTTTTTTCAGCAGTTCTATTCCAAGGAGATTACTATGAGCGACCAATACAACATAACTGGGCAGGTTGGAGCGGTCGGACCCAACGCCAAAGCAGAAAACAATACGTTTAACCAAGTAATGCAACAGGCGGCATCCAATCTCGATCTACCTACGCTTGCTGCGGAGCTTTCAACACTTCGCAGTTCAATGCGTAGTCAAGCTACCGAAGTCGAACACGACCTAGCAGTTGCTAGCATTGGTGCAGCGGAGAGTGCGGCGAAGAAACAAGATGGCGCAGGGGCATTGGAACATCTGAAGTCCGCTGGGAAGTGGGCGTTTGATGTGGCAACAAAGATTGGTGTCGGTGTCGCAGCTAAAGCAATTGAAACAGCCATAAATCTGTAGCGGTCAAGCGACGGCTTTTATCTCCAGCAACATGCCGGGGACCCTGGCAATTCCGACGATGGACGGGTGCGAAGACTCGCGTGATCGTGTTAGCGGCAGCGTCTAAAAGTTAGTTGACAGGTTGACAAAAAAAATCCTGAATTTTGAGCTGTCGGTGACGTGCAACTCATAGCCGATTTTCTGTACAGCCCCCGCAAACGCTAAGCGCGGTGTGCGTAGAGGCTTCGTCAGCTGCCCCCCGAACAGAGGCTCGAAATCCTTGTCAACCTTGTCAAGTAAGTTGACAAGGTTGACAGCTGCCGGGGGCGAAACCGCATGACTGCTAGTTACCAGTGGGGAAACTGAATAAGTAGTCTGGCAAGCCGGTAATTCATAACTGATAAGCCAATTCCCCCGCAGTTGCCTACTTTTTCTCGACAGAGCACCCCTTAAGCATGATGGCGGTGTGATGGCTGTGTGGCTATGATCTTGTCTTCATGTTTGGTGTCAGGGAAAGAAGGATCAACCATGCAATGGATCGACGAAAAGGCTCTTGAAACTTGGGCCGACCGGATGAATGCCCGTGACATGTTAATGGCCATGTTGGCGGATCTGATACGCAAGACGATTGATGACGCGACCCGATTCCGGTTCCCTAGCGGCGAGGCCAGCCAATTGCGAGGCTGGGACGGAGACCTGGAAACTATAGAGGCCAAGAGCTTCGTCCCGGGAGGGAAATCTAAATGGGAGTTTGGCACCGGTCCTGGTGCGGCTAAAGCTACGGCCGACTACGAGAAGCGGACTGGTCAAACGCCCGTCGACGAGATGCGCGAAAATACACTGGTTCTTGTCAACCTCGGATCTTGGGACACGCCGAAGAAGAAGATACCTGAGTGGGAAGACGACCGACGTCGAGAGGGTAAATGGAAAGACGTTAAATATCTCGATGGCGTCCAGCTTGTCCAATGGCTGAAAGATCATCCTGCGATTGCTGCTCGATACGCTCGCAATGTCCTCGAGACGGCGCCCCAAGAAGGGGCTTTGAGTACCGACGAGTACTGGGAAGAGTTCAGCACGCAGTTCAAGCCTGCGCTCACCGAGAAGCTTGTCATTGCCAATCGGCAGCGCGAGGCAGACGACCTGATCGCGAAGCTTTGCGGACCGGCCGACTCCTTTATGCTGGGCGCAGAGACGTCTGAGGAAGTCATTGCATTTGCGGTGGCGGCGATTCGATCCGCAGCGCCGGCCATTCGCGAGTCACTTGAGTCCAGAACGCTAATCATCCGAACTCAAGCAGCTGCAAGATTCTTTGGGATGCATTCAGGTCTGGTCTTTATCGCAACGGGGGAGGCCGATTTACTGGCTGGCGCTCTCGGAAAAAAATGCCCCACGCTATCTGCTGCTACCGGGGCATCAGCCAAGCGGGGAGCCGTGCTCAAGCGCCCGACAGCCTCAGGCATGGTGGATGGATTCATTGAGATGGGGCTTGATCACAGCCAAGGCTACGAGCTTGCCCATCGGTGTGGACGCAGCTTGACCATCCTGAAGCGGTTGATAAACAACAAGCCTGTAGCTGATCCGGTTTGGTTGCAGCAAACAGCTGTGCTGAAACCTGCTTTTCTGGCCGGGGGATGGTCGAGTGATCTTGAGTCTGACTGCGCCATTTTGAAGGAATTGGGAGACTATCCTTCCTACTCGACGTTGGAAAATGTCCTCATGCCCTCACTTAGTTTTCCCGATCGTCCGGTGGACAGGGAGGCTGACGTTTGGAAGGTGCGGGCACCGGTTGACGCTTTTTACTTCTACGGCAGTCAACTGACCGAGGATGATCTCACGCGGTTGCACGAAGCCATCGTCAAGGTGTTTGGCAAACAGCCGGAACAGCCCTCACGAGATCAAAAGTTCAACCAGGCTAAAGCCGCACCGACCGATTACAGCAGTTGGTTGCGTGATGGGCTTGCATTGACGCTTCTCATCATTGCTTCTATGCATGACGTCGCCGGCTTACACGTCAAAGGAAGAACACCTCAACAATTTGTCGATGACGTAATTAACGCACTGCCGGATTGGAGCAAATCGCATCATTCGATACTGCGTCTCGGCGATCAGACCTCGCTATTTGCGGAGGCCGCGCCCAACCCTTTTTTGAAGGCCCTCGAGTCTATGCTGGAGGGCGCCCCTGAGCAGGTTGCACAGATCTTTAAATCGGAGCGTGACCGTCTCTTTGGCCCAGCTAGTCCGCATGTGCGTTTACTCTGGGCGCTGGAGACAATCGCATGGGAACCTCGATACCTAAACCGCGCCGCGTTGGTACTCGCGAAGCTCGGCCAGTTGGATCCGGAACCGGACTCGAACTACGTTAATAGGCCAATTAACAGTTTGCGCGACATCCTATTGGGCTGGTCGCCCAACACGTACGCAGTACAACCGCAACGGATCGCATGCCTTGATGCCATCCTGAAGGCATGTCCCGTCGTTGGCTGGCAGTTACTTGAGAAGCTCCTTCCGCGTCATCACGACACAAGCTCACCCACTCAGCACCCGAAGTTGCATGATTCCGCGCCTGAAAACATCGAAGAAATCACATTTGGATTGGTGTGGGATTTTGAAACCGCCGTTGTTGATCGGGCACTGGTAGCGGCCGGAAATGATGAGACACGCCTTGGCGTCTTGATTAAGGCGTTGGGAGAACTTCAACCAATGAGTCGGGTGAAGGTGCTCACAAGCGTCGATAACTATCTCACCGCTCACCAAACAGCCGAAGGTTGCACGATCTGGCATTTACTAAAGGATGAGTCAGCTCGCAATGAGTATTTTGGCGACTCAGACTGGGCACTGACAAACGAAGAGTTGGCCGCGGTGCAAGATGTGGTCGAACGTCACCGCCCTGTCGACCCTCTAGTATCTGACCGGCTTGTGTTTGATGACTGGATGCCGCACATCGGCAAGTACACTGCAGTCTCTATAGAGGACTCTACTAATTTACGTAAAGAAGTACTACAGCGCGTACTCGACCGTGACGGGGTGCCTGGCATCCTGAAGCTTGCGAAGATGGTCAAGCTTCCCGACCTGCTCGGTCAGGTGTTAGTCCACATATCGATCACCCTCGATCAAATGCTTGAGCTGATACAAGGCTCACTCGATCCTACCGCGCCGCCGAGCCTTTCGTACTACGTATCTGCCGCTGGATCAGCCCTGTTCTGCGAAGAATGGAAGGACGCATTCAAAGACCGCGTATTAGCGCAAATCGCGGACGATGCCACTAAAGGCAAACTCTTACTTGGGTGGCCAGCCAACCCTTCGACCTGGGCTTATGTCGAAAGCCTTGGTACCGAGATACGCGACCAGTACTGGAGGCAGATGGGCTTGCTGCCAGTCCAAGCTCCGCTCGACGATCTGCTGTTCGCGATTGACCAGTTTCGTAGCGTGGAGCGGGATATTGATGTCTTGGGATTGGTGCACAACCGTGGCAAAGACCTACCGACGAGTTTGCTGGTGGACCTCCTTGCCAAAGGGGCTGGTCAGCTAGAAAACGGCATCATGCGTTCGGGCACCATGCTTTCGTATTACGTCACGCAGGCGCTTAAGGACTTACGTCACCGCAGCGATATCGACAAGTTGGAAGTCGCGAAGTTGGAGTATGCCTATCTGCCTCTGCTGCGGGATGAAAATGAGCCGCTGACTATCTTTAGCCTTCTGGCTTCTGACCCCCAGATGTTCGTCGACGTGCTTTCGCATGTGTTCAGAGGTAAGAACTCGCCATCCGATCAGGTCATTACAGCCGAGATGAAATCGCGGGCAACAATCTCATACAACCTGCTAACAGATTTCAAAACAGTACCTGGTCTGTGCGACGAGAAAATCGATGCTCAGGCGCTCTACGAATGGGTTACAAAGGTTCGAACTTTGGCTGCATCAAAAGACATCAGTGATTCTGGTGACCAGCGCATTGGTTACATTCTCGCTCACGCACCGCAGGACCCTAGCGAATCGTTCTGGCCACCATCAGCAGTTTGCCAAGTGATTGAATCGATCGCCGCCGAGCATATCGAACGTGGGTTCGCCATCGAGTGCTTCAACAAGCGCGGTGTTTTCAGTAAGGGATTCAACGAGGGCGGAGGGCAAGAGCGCGAGTTAGCCGCTCGATACAAGGATTGGGCGGATGGAACGTTAATTTACCCTCGGACGTCGGCGATGTTGATGGCTATTTCCGAAAACTGGACCCACCATGCAGAGCGCGAAGATGTGAGAGCTGAACAGGGCAAGATGAAGATGTAACTCACTCTGCGTCCACTGCTTGCTGAGCGGCCTACTTCCCTCAAAAACCGCTGGGGACCCTGGCGATTTCCGAGGAACACGGGTGAGGAAACTCGCGCAAATTCGTTAGCGGCACCCCGCCAAAGTTAGTTAACTGGTTAACTCGCTTGGTTAACTAAGCTGAAAGCCTTACGGGCCGGGGCTTGTAGCCCGGTTAACTAACCATTTGAGTTGGTTAACTCGGCTACCCCTCAGTTCGCCGGAGAGCAAGGCGGGCCGGGGCTTTCAGGGCGGTTAACTAAGGAGTTAACCGACTAAATTACTTGGTTAACTGGTTAGCCGCTAGAAATGGTCTGTAAAATCGGCTGATAGCCAAGCGGGCCGGGGTTTTCAGGTAGTTCCCCGAGGAGTTAACCAACTAATTTACTCGGTTAACTCTCAGGTTAACTGGTTAACTCAGTTGGTTAACTTTGCTGGAAGCCTTATGGCTCGTGGCTTGCAGGCCGGTTAACTACACATTTGACCTGGTTAACTCGACTATCCGCCAGTGCTTGCCGGTGATAGTGCGCTTTCTCCCGCGTTTTGAACGCGGTGGTGATCCGTCATTTCGTCGCGACCAAATACAACGGGAATATTCGGGGTGTCATTCTTCAAAACGATACCCACCAACGCGGAGACTTTGCGGCGTTTTGGTCTTGTTGATCAGTCACCTTTTCAGCCGATCTTTCCGCCGTTCTGGCTTTTTCTGTTCCCCCCAAAAAACACTGGGGTACAAGTTCCCCCACTAAAACCCCCGGAAACATTGGCTGTTCCCACTGTTCCCCCGTTCCCCTGCTTTTTGAAATCAGTCACACATTGGATGACGGACAGATAGGGAGGCCGGTTAGTGCCTGAAATGAGGGGCTACAATCGGTCAATGGCGGTCGAAGCAACCCTTCGATGTGACAACGGACCCAAGGCGATTCGGCCCATTATGGGATGCTACCCTTCAAAGAATGTGTGGCAATATGCCACCTCCGAAATCACTCTGGAAAAGGAAAACCATGTTTAGTGTTCTCGATCTCCGCGCCATCGCATCATCCGGCGGTAGCATCACACTTGATGCTACGGGATTTAGCACGTTAGATTTGCGTGCAATTGCGTCATCAGGGCAAGCGAACAAAGCTCAGCTCTTTCTTAAAAATGTCAGAGGCTTTTCTGTCTTAGACCTTCGAACAATTGCATCCTCTTCTCCTGGTAACGTACATTTCGATCTTTCGCCTTGATGATCGAGGCCCGTTTTAAACTTCCGGCAACCTCTATTGCCAGAGGTTCAAGAAAAGTATCACCTTAATCCCGACGCACCACACAAAACTGCGTTACAGGCACTGCTTTCCTAGGCACATCCGTCAATAAGTTTGTTATCTAAAACACGCGGAGCAATTCAGGGAATTAACCACAATGGACTTTATTTTCATCGCAGCACTAGATTACTTTCATATCAAACAAAAAATCTTTTGCACGGTAGGATTTGATCGGAAATTAATTTTAACCAATGACAGTGAAAAAATATCACCTCTAATAAATGAGTTTCACATCAACCAGATTGGACGACTTGAGTACAACCACCTATTATCTGGTCGACCCGTTCTATACGTTAAGCGTAAGCTCATTGCCCCGCACTCAATGGAAGAGATGCTATTGGATTTTCTCCGAGAGGTTCAAAGCTTTTGCGGTGAAATGTGGCTATGGCGTGATAACAGCATAAACTGCCAACAGGCATTCGCGCTTGCTGTGGATATGGAAGCCCTGTCAGTGAACTGCCTGCCAGTATTTAACTCCTCAGCTACTGGAGAGGACGTAACCATAACAGTCGAAGCTGAAGAGTTTCACACACTGATTGAGGGGCGCATCGTACAGTTCGACAGCTTTAAAGAGCGTACTATTCCAAAACAAACTTCGCTAAGAAAATCAATGGGCCGCCTAAATGTCGGCCTTTATCATTTGCAGGCAGCACGAAATCACCGGGATTTAGGTTTCAAAATTGCGTGCTACTGTAGTTTTTTTGAATCGCTTTTCAGCACAGACACAGCAGAGCTATCTCATCAACTATCTCAAAGGATAGCTTTTTTCTTGCACGACGAACCTGAAAAAAGAGTTGAGCTGTACAAGCTAACTAAAAAAGCTTATGCAGTCAGATCCAAGGCTGTTCATGGGGATAATTTAGATAGCTCGGTCGCGAACCTACAAAACTTAGCTATTCATTGCGACGACTTAGCTAGAGCTTGCTTACTGAAGATCTTTGGTAGCAAAAAATTGTATGACATGTTCAGCAATAGCTCTAAAGAGACTATTGCAAATTATTTGGTAGGAACTGTTTTTGGCATAAGCTGAACGCTCATAGCCTATCTCGTGTCAGGAGGTACTCTGTTGTCACAGAGCACGTAAATCCAAGCCTGGCATTGAGTGCCTAATCTATACGCGCTTGGACGCCAGACATGGGCAGAATTTCTTTTGGGGGCAGATTTGGGGGCAAGCAATTCGCCCAAACCACAGGAACCCTTTATTTACACGGCCTACAGCCAGTGGTTCTATTCCGTCTCTGGCACCAAATACCGAAAACCCTGAATCGCAAGATTCAGGGTTTTTTTATGCCTGCGATTTGATGAGGCACTGTTCCAGTCACCCTCGAAGCGCCGGACGAAGCATCCCCCACCTCCTTGCGCCACGCCCGCAAGCAAGCACCTAGCCGAGTACAGAGCGGCATCAAGCATGGGTGATCGGCCCTTCTCGCAGTCTCTCGGGTTTGTCGGAACGCTCCGTATGCGTTCACGGAAATGGATGACATACGCTGATCATCGGCTTGGGCAGAATCGTGGGAGGAACTGCCGCATAACCGTGAGCAGAGACACAACAGGGATGTAGACAATGACTGACGCCATCAAACGGGACGTCGAAAACGTTGAGCTTTTTACTGGACAGGACATCAAAATTTTCAGCTTTGATATTCGCCAGTCAATATTGCTTCACAGGTTTGCCGAAGAACTGGCCGCCATCGGCGGGCCGCAGGCACCTGGCGCCAAGTCCAAAGCCTCTCTGGCAGCCACCGACTTAAAGTTCTCGTTTTCGAAAGACCAATGTGAACTGCTGGCGGCCTACTCCAATGGCCTTGTCTGCGTGTTGATTTTTGAAGGGCTGCAAAAAATCACCGATGGCAGCCCTCCACATGAACTACCCAACCTGACATCCCTGGAAAATCGCTACGACGTCCTTTGCCTGGCCGCCCGTAATCAGATCTTGTTGAAACTGTTGGATAACAGCTCCTTTGCCTATGACATGGACAACGAAGGAAAGCTGGTTCGATTGGTCGCCAACTTCAAAGGTGGCGGACTTACCAAAATCAATGCCGAGCCGGAAATCAAAGAACTGAGTTCCCATTCCGGCCTCGCACTTGGCCCGCATACCGAGGCGCCTTACTGGTGCGCCGTGAACGCGAAAGACGGGCACTCACCCTCTCCGTCCTCGCTCATACTTTCCGCCCTGTGGAACCCGAGTCTGGAACCTACGCGAGTCATCCCGCTGCCTCCCATACTGGAAAAAATCGGCGTCACCAACTGCCTAGCACTGACCACGGGGAACTTCCAATTCACTCGTAGCGACTCTTTTGTGAGCGGTAAAGGGGAAGATGGCCGCAACGTTTCGATTCTGGAGTTTGACGACAAGGTCGGGTTCGCAGCCCGTTTCAACTCGTATCGATTTTCGGTCAATGAGAATGTCTCGATCTTTGTTAAACAAGCCTACACCGACCTTTGCCAACGCGTGGCCGAAGCAACTCCGGCTGAATACACGCTGACCCAGGAATCGGCCATGGCCATCAATAACACCAGGGCTCTGCACTGTCGGGATGTGATCAAAGACAACAGACGGGTCTTGGTTCGCATCTTCGGACTTTCAAAATTTTCGTCTCCTATCGTCATTTCAGACGACCCGCTACTCCTGCAGGGCTGATTTTTTCAAATGTTCAGGCTGTTAAACGACCTGTCATGTGTTAACCGGCCAATAACGATAAAGAGGGAATGTAATGTCTTGGGATGTCATTGGAATGTTGGCGCTTGTCGCCTTTTGCGCCGGCTTTTTTGATGCTATTGCCGGTGGTGGCGGCTTGATCACCTTACCTGCACTGTTTCTGGCAGGTTTAGATCCAATCAGCGCAATTGCAACGAACAAGTTTCAGGCCGCTTCGGCAACTATTTCGGCAACCGTAACCTTTGCTCGCAAGGGCATGATCGAGTGGCGCCAAGGACGCTTCCTGGTTGTCTGCGGATTTATTGGCGGCGTCGGTGGCGCCTTGTTGGTCAGTTCTATTGATAAGCGCTATCTGGAAGTGTGCGTGCCCATCATGCTGATTCTGGTGGCTATCTATTTTGCATTATCTCCAAAACTGGCCGGTGAGGATCGCCGCAAGAGAATCGGCATCCTGCTTTTCTCATTTACCGTGGCACCGATCCTGGGTTTTTACGACGGCATATTTGGCCCCGGTGTAGGCTCTTTCTTCATTGTCGGGTTTGTCCTTCTCTGTGGACTAGGCATGATGCGGGCCATGAGCTTCACCAAACTTGCCAACGCTTCATGCAACCTGGTTTTTATCACCAAAGGGGTGATTATCTGGCCGATTGCCATAGCCATGGCTTTGGCAGCGTTCATTGGTGCACAGCTAGGCGCACGAGCGGCTGTTCGGGTCGGACCCCGGCTGATCAAACCCATGTTGATCGTGGTCTGCTGTGCCTTAGCCATCAAGCTGCTGAGCGTGGAAACCAATCCTTTGCGTGTTGCAATCCTCCAATCATTGGCCGCGTTATAAGCGCTGGCCAATATTGATCAGGAACTGAACAGTCGTTTCTCTCAGCGCTGGCGCCTCGGCCTGCGTGGAATCGTCATCACGACATCCGGGCAAGCCAATGCACCAACGCCGAGGCGCTTAATTTGCGTCGTTCCAGTGGAAAACCAGATTGCGCGCAGCGCCGCTGCCTACATCTGTAACGTCACGCCGCGCCTCACCGTTACGCGTCGCGACAACGGTGTACTTGCCGGGCGGCAACTGAATGTAAACCAGCGGGCCTGCCTGACTCAGCGTCAGCACCGGCCCCTTGGCGTTCTGGATAAGCAACTGCACGTCCGGAATGTATTCGTCTTGCGGACCTACCGAGAAGGTCATGTGCAGGTTGTAGCCAGTCGTTTGCTGGATGGCTTTCGCCTCATCCTCGCCGATACCGCCGGAGAGGTAAGAAACCCCGTTTTGTTCCTGCCGCTGAACTTGCACGCCAGCAGTATCAATAGGGTCAAGGCTGGCGGCATTCAACATCGCCGGACACGCCAGGACACCGACAGCAACAAGGGACAACATGAATGCATGGACGTATTTCATGATGACGACTCCCGGGCTCCTCAGAACCCTCTCATCCCCTTGAGTTTTGATTTCCCGGACGCCGTTCCAGTTTTAGATTGATTCGATCTTGGGTTCACTGCGAAACGGACTACACCCTGTATTCCACAATTACATCCTGCCATCGGCGTGGTCCTGCAAAACGTATCCGGTATTTCCTTCCGGATTAGCAGCGGCGTACTGCATCGCTACCCCATGCATGCTTGGCATCCTCTTTCGCCTGCTTCTCCAGCCGCGGAAGACTTCATGACCCCCGTCAAACCCGATAAGACTCCAGATTCACAACTCACCTCATTGGTGGACAACCTTGGCGAACTGATCCGTCAGGCACGCCTTAAAGCGCTGCGAGCGGTCGATACGGCCCAAGTGCAAACCTGTTGGCAGATCGGGCGGCATATCGTTGAGTTCGAGCAGTAGGGGGCTCGTAGGGCGGGGTATGGGAAGCAGTTGTTGGCGACGTTGGCCAAAGCCCTCACCGCCGAGTTTGGGAAAGGCTTTGACGCGTCCAACCTTCGCTATATGCGCCAGTTCTATCAAGCCTTCCCGATTTGTGACGCACTGCGTCACGAATTGAGCTGGACCCACTACCGAAGGCTTCTGCGCGTCGACAACGACCATGCCCGTCATTGGTACATGAACGAATCGGCCCACCAGAACTGGTCAAGCCGCGCCCTTGAGCGTCAGATCAACACGCTGTATTACGAGCGTCTGCTGGCGAGTCGTGATCGATCCACTGTCAGGGAGGAAGCCACAACCAATATCCAGAAAATGGCCACATGCCCGAGAGACTTCGTTCGAGATCCGGTTGTGCTGGAATTTCTAGGTCTGCCCAATGCAGGCCTGATCCTGGAAACCGAACTTGAACAAGCGTTGATCAACCACCTTCAGAGCTTCTTGCTCGAACTGGGTAAAGGTTTCGCCTTCATCGCCCGCCAGCAACGCATCAGTACCGATAGCAAAGACTTTTACATTGACCTGGTGTTTTACAACTACCTGCTCAAGTGCTTTGTGATCTTCGATCTGAAGCGCGGCGAACTGACCTACCAGGATATTGGCCAGATGGATATGTACGTACGCATGTACGACGAACTCCGGCGTGGACCGGAGGACGGGCCGACTGTCGGCATCATCCTCTGCGCAAAAAAAGATGAATCAGTGGTGCGCTTTTCGGTATTGGAGGGCCATGAACAGCTGTTCGCCAGCAAGTACAAACTGGTGCTGCCGAGTGAAGAGGAACTTCGTGCGGAGCTGGATCGGGAGCGGGTCCTGCTCGAGGATCGGCTGGTCAAGAAACGCCGATAAAAATGGGCGGATTGTCCGAAACCGCCATGAAGACTATCGTTGGCACCTAAGCGCAAAGGTACGTCACCGATGAATTTCAAGGACACGCCTGCACTGACGCCGACTCAAATCGAGCTGCCACTACTTGCCACCCCACCCGGCACCCCCTTCAAGGAGACCGCCGCAGACGGCTTCATCCTCGGCGGCTTCACCTGGCAGCACACCCCGCAAGACCCGGCCCGGCCCGTCGTGATCATCAACGCCGCGACCTCGGTGCGCTGCCGCCATTACTCACGCTTTGCCGATTACCTGTTCGCCAACGGGTTCGACGTCATCACCTACGATTACCGGGGCATCGGCGAATCTCGTCCCGCCTCGCTGAAAAACCTCGACGCCTCGTGGACCGACTGGGGCGCGCTGGACTTTGAGGCGATGCTCAAGCGCGCTGAGCGTGAATTCCCCGGCCAGCCCATTGATGTCGTCGGCCACAGCTTTGGCGGCTGTGCAGCGGGCCTGGGAGCGTCCGGGCAGGTCATTCGACGGATGGTGACCGTCGGCGCGCAATTCGCTTACTGGCGCGACTATGCCACCGCTCATCGCTGGCGGATGTTCGGCAAGTGGCACGTGGTGATGCCGTTGATGACGATGTTCCACGGCTACTTCCCCGGTAAACGCCTCGGCTGGCTCGAAGACACGCCGGCCGGCGTGGTTCGCGACTGGAGCACGCCTACAGACCGCTTTGAAACACGACCCAGCGGCCGGCGCCTGCATCGCGGAACCGGTCGGTTACCCTTCGAACGCGTCAGCGCAAACATCCTCGCGATCAGCATCAGCGACGATCCTTACGGTACGATTTCAGCCATCGAACGCCTGCTCGGCTACTTCACCCACAGCACCCGCACCCATCTGCGAATCACCCCGCAAGACATCGGCGAAGAAGAAGTCGGACATTTCGCCTTTTTTCGCAGCGCATACCAAGCCACACTATGGCCCATTGCATTGTCCTGGCTGCAAAACGCCGAACTGGCCCCCGATACACCCGGGCGGCGAGTCCCGCGCAGCTGAGCCCTCTCAACACATTACGGAACGACGTCCATGGCCTCCGCCAACAAGCAGCACAAACGCGCCACCCGCGCCAAAGCCAAGGCCAAGCAGAACCGCACCCAACGGGCTGCCGCGCCGGTCGAGCTGGACCCGAACGATGATCGCATCGACTTCGAATCGGTGGACCTGACCGAACTGTTCAAGAAAATGATCGACGCCGAAAAGACCAGCCAGCAAGCGATGTGCGTAGCCTTCCTGGAAGACCCGCTACTGGAGCTGGTCTATGAGCAGGAAGGCGAAGAAGGTGCGATGGACTTCATCCTCGCCGCACTGATCGAGTACCGCCAATGGTCGACCGAAGTCGACGAGGCCGGCGCCCTGGCGTGGATCGAATCTCCAGCCTTCCAGGCAGACTATGTCGCAGCGTCCGATATCATCGCCGCGCAAACCCAACAGAAAGCGAACTGAGCTCCCATGGCATCCCTGAACAAGCAACAGAAACGCGCCAAGCGCGCAAAGGCCAAAGCCAAGCAAATCAACATCCACGGCCGCAAACCTGCCGCGCTGGACGATGACCTGGACGAAATCGGCGAGCCGATCCCGGAATACACCCTGGCGATGTTCAGCAAAATGCATGACGCCGAAGCCACCAGCCGCAGCGACATGCTTCAGGTCCTGCTGTCGAACCTCGCCGGCATCATCAGCGACCATCCAGAATTGCTGGACATGGAAAACGCCGACAACGAAGCCATGGCCGCCACCCACCTGGCCGCCGACATGTTGCTCGACTACCGCATGTGGGCTGATGGCATGGACCGGGAAACGGCTCAGGCCTGGCTGACCGATCCGCAGTTCATCACCGACTTCGGCGATGCGCTGGACAGCTATCGTCAGGCGCTGGATGCGCAGGAAGAAAAGAGCGAGTAAACGCGTTTGGCAGAAACCAAAAACGGCCGCTCGTCATCACTGACAGCGGCCGTTTTTTATGGAAACCATTCCAAGACGTCTCCCGCTACCTCTCGTCAGCGGAAATGTATATCCCATTGACATATCCCTTTTTAAATCTATTCTTTGGACTCACGACACACCCAAAAAAGCCGGAGGCCAAAAATGGAACAGACCACCCTTTTCATGAGTAATCGAAGCCAGGCAGTCCGTCTTCCGAAAGCTGTAGCCATGCCAAGCGATGTAAAACGAGTCAACGTAGTCGCCATCGGCAGGGCTCGCATTATCACCCCGGCGGACGAAACCTGGGATAGCTGGTTCGATGGAGATGGCGTAAGCGCAGACTTTATGACTGACCGCGACCAACCCTTCGAGCAGGAGCGTGAGTCGTTCTGATGATCAAGTTCATGCTCGATACCAACATCTGCATCTTCACCATCAAAAACAAACCGCAAATCGTAAGAGAAGCTTTCAACCTTCACGACGGGCAGTTGTGCATCAGCGCAGTCACGCTGATGGAATTGATTTACGGTGCCGAAAAATCTGCGGCTCCCGAAAAGAATCTCGCGGTGGTCGAGAGCTTCGCAGCGCGTCTTGAGGTATTGCCTTTCGACAATGACGCGGCCGCACACACAGGAATGATTCGGTCAGAATTGGCAAGGGCGGGAACACCCATTGGCCCGTATGACTACATGATTGCGGGACATGCCCGTTCACGCGGACTCATTGTTGTAACGAACAACCTGCGCGAGTTCGAACGGGTCCCAGGACTGCGTGTAGAAGACTGGGTTCATCCCACTTGAATCGAACACCACCCACGAAACAAAAACGGCCGCTCGTCATCACTGACAGCGGCCGTTTTCGTAGGTATCAACAACGTTTGGCTTGAGTCAGATCTCAGCGCGCCAACGCTGCACTCAGCTTCTCATTGTGACGACGGCGAGCTACCAGCACGCCTGCCGCGACCACCAACAGCGCCAGCAGGCCGGTCGCGAGAATCTCTACGCGATGCGCTTCCTGGAACAACATGATGGTCAGGGCTGCCACGATGAAAATGATCACCGCGTAGGTCAGGCCCGGGAACAGCCACATGCTGAAGGCGATTTTTTCACCGCGAGCCATGCGCTGTTTGCGCATGCGCAGTTGCGAAATGGCGATCACCAGGTACACCAGCAGCGCGATGGCGCCGGAGCTGGCCAACAGGAATTCGAACACGGCAGCCGGGGCCACGTAGTTGGCGAACACCGCAAGGAACGCAGCGCCGGTGGACAGCATGACGGCCCAGTACGGGGTGCCGCTCTTGTTGGTGCACTGGGAAACGGCCGGTGCATCACCGCGCTTGCCCAGCGAGAACATCATGCGCGAAGCGGTGTACAGCGCCGAGTTAAGGCAGCTGGTCACAGCAACCAGCACCACGATGTCGACGATCAGCTTGGCATTCGGGATGCCCATGCGTTCAAGCACAGTCTGGTAAGAACCAACGCTGGCCAGGATCGGGTCGTTCCATGGCACCAGGGCCACAACGATGAAGATCGACACGAGGTAGAACAAGCCGATCCGCCAGATCACCGAATTGGTGGCCTTGGAGATTTGCTGGCCTGGGTTCTTCGATTCCGCGGCCGCGATGGTCACGATCTCGGTGCCCATGAAGGAGAACATGGTGGTCAGGATCGCACCCAATACCGCGCCCATGCCGTTTGGCAGGAAGCCTTGGGTGTCAAACAGGTGCGAAACGCCGCTGACCTGGCTGCTCGGCAGGAAGCCGAAGATCGCCAGAACGCCGAGCGCAATGAAACCGATGATCGCCACGACCTTGACCAAAGCAAACCAGAATTCGAACTCACCGTAGTTTTTTACGCTGAACAGGTTAGTCACCGTCAGCAGCAGGGTGATGATCAGTGTGAAAGCCCAGATCGCCACGTTCGGGAACCAGGCGTGCAGGATGGTCGCGGCGGCGTTGGCTTCCAGCGGGATAACCAAGACCCAGAACCACCAGTACAACCAGCCGATAGTGAAACCGGCCCAGTGACCGATCGCGCGATCGGCATACGTCGAGAATGAGCCGGTGTCTGGCGAGGCAACAGCCATTTCGCCGAGCATGCGCATCACCAGCACGACCAGCATACCGGCGGCGGCGTAAGCCAACAGCACGGCAGGGCCGGCGGCGGCGATGGCATGACCCGAGCCTACGAACAAGCCGGCGCCGATTACCCCGGCAATCGACAGCATGGTCACATGACGCGGTTTGAGCCCCTGTTCGAGGCCATTGGAGCTTGGGGTACTGCTCATTGAAACTACCTTTGTAAGGAAAAGCGAATGCGTGCATCCCGCCTCGATTTCTTTCTCGTAAAAAGAAACCAACGGGGCGTTCTGGATTCTGTACGCAATAATTGCGCCAAAATATTTCAAAGCCGTCTACCACGGCGATCGCATCCAGACCGGACAGTCATCGCAAGTCATTGAAAGTAATGGCACTTTGCCAAGGCGTTACCCTGCGACTCACTTTCAAGGACGGATCTGCGCGCCGGAAACACACCCGGAAAATGCCCGACGCACAATAAAAGTGCAGAACAGGAACGTTTGGCCGGTTAGCGCTTCCAACACCCCGCCAAAGCTGGCAACATCGCGCCCTTTTTTACGCGACTCCCGCGGCTGCTTTGTATGTGAAAGCAGGGTCAAACGGCTGTTCGGTTGATAGCAGCGCGACAGTCTGCTGTAGCGATGCGACAACCTGCCACGTCATGTCCGTTTACCGCCCGCAGCGCTGTTGGCTGCCATTCAAACGCTATGCTAGCTTGGCCGCCTCGCCAGGAAGGCCACCAACAGCAGGAGCGAAACACTATGAGGAACGCACATGGCTGAGGCCACGCCCGCGCTTGAAATCCGCAACTTGCACAAACGCTACGGACAGCTTGAGGTGCTCAAAGGCATCTCGCTGACCGCCCGCGACGGCGACGTGATCTCGATCCTGGGTTCTTCCGGTTCCGGCAAGTCCACGTTCCTTCGTTGCATCAACCTGCTGGAAAACCCGCACCAGGGCCAGATCCTGGTGGCCGGCGAAGAACTCAAACTCAAAGCCGCCAAGAACGGCGAACTGGTCGCTGCCGACGGCAAGCAGATCAACCGCCTGCGCAGCGAGATTGGTTTTGTGTTTCAAAACTTTAATCTCTGGCCGCACATGAGCGTGCTCGACAACATCATCGAAGCGCCGCGTCGCGTGCTCGGTCAAAGCAAAGCCGAAGCCATCGAAGTCGCCGAGGCGTTGCTGGCCAAGGTCGGTATCGCCGACAAGCGCCACGCCTACCCGGCACAACTGTCCGGCGGCCAGCAACAACGCGCGGCCATCGCCCGCACGCTGGCGATGCAACCCAAGGTGATCCTGTTCGACGAGCCAACTTCCGCCCTTGACCCGGAAATGGTCCAGGAAGTACTTAATGTCATCCGCGCCTTGGCTGAAGAAGGCCGCACCATGCTGCTGGTCACCCATGAAATGGGCTTTGCCCGTCAGGTTTCCAGCGAAGTGGTGTTCCTCCACCAGGGCCTGATAGAAGAACAAGGATCGCCACAGCAGGTGTTTGAAAACCCGCTTTCGGCACGCTGCAAACAATTCATGTCCAGCAACCGCTAACGGAGCTACCCGCATGCAGAACTTCAAAAAAGTCTTCCTGGCTGCCGCCGTCACCCTGGCCTTCAGCGCCGGTGCCATGGCTGAAACCCTGAAGATGGGCATCGAAGCGGCCTATCCGCCGTTCAACAATAAAGATGCCAGTGGCAATGTCGTCGGCTTCGACAAGGAAATCGGCGACGCCCTGTGCGCCAAGATGAAAGTCGAGTGCACCGTGGTGACCTCCGACTGGGACGGCATTATTCCGGCCCTGAACGCCAAGAAGTTCGACTTCCTGATCTCCTCGATGTCGATCACCGATGAGCGCAAGCAAGCGGTCGACTTCACCGACCCGTACTACTCGAACAAGCTGCAGTTCATCGCACCTAAAGACAAAGAGTTCAAAACCGACAAGGCTTCCCTGCAAGGCAAAGTGATCGGCGCACAACGTGCGACCCTCGCCGGCACCTGGATGGAAGACAACATGGAAGGCGTCGAAGTCAAACTCTACGACACCCAGGAAAACGCCTACCTGGACCTGACCTCCGGTCGTCTGGACGGCATTCTGGCGGACAAATACGTCAACTACGAATGGCTGAAAAGCGACGCCGGCCGGTCCTACGAATTCAAGGGTGATCCGGTAGAAGAAAGCGACAAAATCGGTATCGCAGTACGTAAAGGCGACCCGATTCGCGCGAAGCTGAACCTCGCCCTGAAGGAAATCGTCGAAGACGGCACCTACAAGAAAATCAACGACAAGTACTTCCCGTTCAGCATCTATTGATTCTGACCTGCCGGGCCGGCGCCGTTCACTAACGGCGCCCGTCCATGGCATTGCCTGCCGCGATTTGAAAAGAAACCCATGACTATCGATCTCTACGGATTCGGCCCGGCGCTCGCCGCAGGCGCGCTGATGACTGTGAAACTGGCACTCTCGGCCTTGTGTCTGGGGCTGGTGCTCGGTTTGCTCGGCGCCTTGGCCAAAACATCCCCGTACAAGCCGTTGCAATGGCTTGGCGGCACTTATTCGACACTGGTTCGCGGCATCCCGGAATTGCTCTGGGTGCTGTTGATCTACTTCGGTACGGTCAACCTGATGCGTGCCCTGGGCGAGTTTTTCGGCAATCCCGACCTCGAACTCAATGCTTTTGCCGCTGGTGTGATTGCGCTGGGTCTGTGCTTTGGCGCCTACGCCACCGAAGTGTTTCGCGGTGCGATCCTGGCGATCCCCAAAGGTCACCGTGAAGCAGGCGTGGCGTTGGGTCTGTCGAAGTTTCGCATCTTCACCAGACTGATCATGCCGCAGATGTGGCGCATCGCCCTGCCAGGGCTTGGCAACCTGTTCATGATCCTGATGAAAGACACCGCGCTGGTATCGGTCATCGGTCTGGAAGAAATCATGCGCCACGCACAAATCGGCGTGACCGTGTCCAAGCAACCGTTCACCTTCTATATGGTGGCCGCGTTCATGTACCTGGGCCTGACCGTACTCGCCATGAGCGGCATGCACTTGATGGAACGCCGTGCCGCTCGCGGCTTCGCGAGGAGCACCCAATGAACTGGGAAGTCATCATCAAGTGGCTGCCGAAACTGGCCCAAGGCGCAACGCTGACCCTGGAACTGGTGGCCATTGCCGTCATCGCCGGTTTGCTGCTGGCAATTCCGCTGGGCATCGCGCGTTCGTCTCGGCTCTGGTACGTGCGGGCATTTCCCTACGGCTACATCTTCTTTTTCCGTGGCACGCCGTTGCTGGTTCAGCTGTTCCTCGTCTATTACGGCCTGGCGCAGTTCGACGCAATACGTAACAGCTCGATGTGGCCGTACCTGCGCGATCCGTTCTGGTGCGCCACCGCGACCATGACCCTGCACACCGCGGCCTACATCGCCGAGATCCTGCGCGGCGCGATCCAGGCGATTCCGCCGGGTGAAATCGAAGCGGCGCGCGCGTTGGGCATGTCCCGCGCCAAAGCGCTGTTCTACATCATCCTGCCGCGTGCCGCGCGCATTGGCCTGCCGGCCTACAGCAACGAAGTGATCCTGATGCTCAAGGCCAGCGCCTTGGCCAGTACCGTGACCTTGCTGGAACTGACCGGCATGGCCCGCACCATCATTGCCCGGACCTACCTGCCGGTGGAGATCTTCTTCGCCGCGGGCATGTTCTATCTGTTGATGGCTTACGTGCTGGTTCGCGGCTTCAAGCTGCTGGAGCGCTGGTTGCGCGTCGATGCCTGCCAAGGGCGTTGATACCTGCGTGTTGACGGGCGAGGCCCTGCTCGCCCGCTTCGCCGCGCTGGATGCTTTTCTGATTGAGCATCAAGCGCTGTGGAAGCCTCGTCCGTTTACTCATCTGCACCTGCCTTGGGAAACGTCCTATCCGGAGTTGGCACTTTGGCTACGGCAACGGTCGCTGGACGACGCAGAACTTGTCCATAACCAACCATGTTTGCTGGATGCGCCGGAGCCGTTTGCTTCATTGGCGGCGTTGTCCCTTGAATTGAGTGCTGTGGGTGAATTGCCAGCGCATTCGCTGCAAGCTGCCGGGCATCGGCTGAACGTCGATGTACCGGGGCGCAAGTGGCAACAGATCGAGGCGTTTGCCAGTCGCCTGTCCTTTGCGGCACCGCCGAAGCATTGGCTGGATTGGTGTTCGGGCAAGGGCCACTTGGGGCGGCGTCTCTTGCAAAACGGGCAACAACTGACCTGCCTGGAATACGACCCGGCGCTGGTGGCCAGCGGACAGGCACTCAGCCAGCGCCATCATTTGTGGGCGCTGCACGTCGAACAGGATGTGCTCGCACCTGGCGCCGCGAGTTTATTGAGTGTTGATCACACACCCGTGGCGCTGCACGCCTGCGGTGATCTGCATGTGCGATTGATCCAGCTGGCCAGCGCAGCGGGCTGCAAACAATTGGCTATCGCGCCGTGCTGTTATAACCGGATCAATCTTCCGGCCTATCAGCCGCTTTCTTCAGTCGGTTTGCGATCCGGCCTACAGCTGTCCCTTGACGATCTCGCCCTGCCCATGAGCGAAACCGTCACCGCTGGCGCTCGCGTGCGACGCCAACGCGACACCTCCATGGCCCGACGCCTGGGTTTCGACTTGCTGCAACGGCAACTGCGCGGCGTCGATGAATACCTGCCCGCACCTTCCCTGCCGAGTGCCTGGCTGGACACATCCTTCGCCGAGTACTGCCATCATCTGGCCGCCTTGAAAGAGTTATCCACAATCGGCTCGCAAGATTGGTCCGCTCTCGAAGCTGCTGGATGGCAACGCTTGGCGCAAGTACGCAATCTGGAGCTGCTGCGCGGACTTTTCCGACGCCCGCTGGAGCTTTGGCTGGTACTCGACCGTGCCCTTTTCCTTGCCGATCAGGGTTACACCGTTCGCCTCGGGACCTTCTGCGAAACCCCGCTGACGCCGCGTAATTTCCTGCTCTTGGCGGAACGCCCGTAAAAGCTTCAGCCTGTGGATAACTCTGTTGATGAAATTATCGTGGATCCAATATCCACAGCTGTTTCAGGGGTGAAACGGAACTGTTCATTTTTCGTACACCCACGAAAAAATCCTGAAAAACAGGGATTTGCGGACAAATGAGAACAGGTCCACAAAAACACCACTGAGCGCACAGTGCCACCGCCGCCGTTGTGCATAAGCATTCAATGCAAAGGACATAAGCGCCTAAACCCGGACCTCAGGCGGGGAAAATTGCACCTCTTCTCGACTCTTGTTATACAAACACGCAAGGACGCCGTCAGCGCGGCCACGAACAAGAAAATTCGACCGACAGGATGCGACAGTGACGTTCATTTCTTACGCACAGAATTTCGAAGACATACGCCTGTGGCGCGCCCTCAAAACCGTCGAGAACGGCTTCTATATCGACGTCGGCGCCAACGATCCGACCCATGACTCGGTCACCAAAGCGTTCTACGACCACGGCTGGACCGGTATCAATGTCGAACCGATGCCCAACTACTACGAATCCCTGTGCCAGCAACGTCCCAAAGACACCAACCTGCAATGCGTGGCCGGCGAAAGCGCTGAAAACCTGACCTTCTACGGCATCGCCGGTACCGGCCTCTCGACCGTCGACCCGGCCATGGCGCAAATGCACAAAGACGCCGGCATGGACGTGCGCAGCCAAACCGTCCAGTCCCGCACCCTGACGTCCATCTGCGAAGAACACGTCCAGGGCCGCCCGATCCACTTCCTGAAAATCGACGTCGAAGGCCACGAAGAAACCGTCCTGCGCGGCATGGATTTCACCCAGTGGCGACCGTGGGTCATCCTCATCGAAACCCCGTGGGACCGGGACCAGACCTGGGAAACCCTCGTCACCGGCGCCGGCTACCAATCCATTCTGTTCGACGGCATCAACACCTATTACCTCGCCGAAGAGCACCTGAACCTCAAACCTGCCTTCGACATCCCGCCCTGCAACCTGGACGAATTCCAGTTCTGCAAAGGCCACAACTTCAGCCACCCCGTCGGCGATGCCGAACACCAACTCGCCGCCGCGCTGCAACGCGCCGAACAGGCCGAAGCACAGCTGCGCGCGATGCAAAACAGCCGCACCTGGCAAGCCATCCAGAAACTCAAGAAAACCCTGCTACGCGCCTGACCTGACCCCTGCGCAAAAATAGTCTGAATTCAGGGGTTTACAGAACCATCCCAATCGCTATAATCGTCGCCCTAACACGCCGGTATAGCTCAGTTGGTAGAGCAACTGACTTGTAATCAGTAGGTCCCGGGTTCGACTCCTGGTGCCGGCACCATATATCAAAGCCCCGCAATGCGGGGCTTTGCTGTTTCTGGGACTTGTTCAAGCCCCTACTTCACTTCTTCCAAACGTCCACAAAGTGTCCACACCTCAACCCAGAATGGTATTGAACAGCTCCTGGGCTTCCTCGCCGGACACATGGATAACGTTCTGGTTAAGGCCAATTGTCTGCTTCAAATACACCCCTGCCCCCTGATCGAAGTTTCCTTTAACCTTCGGCGCTACGTAAGAAATCAAGTCGGTGTTAAGCACCACCACTTCGCCGCTGGTGTCCTTCAAGTACACGAAAGCCATACCACTTTTCCTTTTAGCTGTTACCCAGGCACAGACGCCAACGGGTTGAGGTGAACCACTTCGGCCAAGTGCCCCGGGCTGAAGTGGGCGTAACGCATCGTCATCGCCAGGGACGAGTGCCCCAGGACACGTTGCAATGTCAGGATGTCCCCGCCATTCATCATGTAGTGACTGGCGAAGGTGTGTCGCAAAACGTGGGTCGACTGACCGGCTGGCAGATCAAGCTTTACCGCTTCAACCGACTCGCCAAATTTCTTGTAGCAATCGCCAAAAGGCATCGCTTTTTTGATCAGCTTTTGCAAACTCTCAGCGATGGGCACGGCTCGATTCTTCGAAGACTTTGTCCGAACAAAGTGAATGCGGCCATCTCGTACCTGGCGTGCGGTAAGACCTTCGGCCTCTGACCATCGGGCACCAGTGGCCAGGCATACCCGAGCCACCACCCCAGCAGCCAAGGATCGCTTGTCCAAGTCGGCCAATAACGGCTTGATCTGCTCAGCAGTGAGATAGGCCATCTCGGTTTCGTCAAACTTCAACGCTCGCACTTTGCCCAGCGGGTTCTCCCCGACCCACTCCCCAAGACGCTCCAGCTCGTTGAATACGGCTCGCAGGTAGGCCAACTCGTGATTCAGCGTATTGGCACTAGGGGGCTTAGCTTCTTCCCCTTTCTTCCGGCCACTACCCGCCGTCTCGCGGTTGAATTTCCCGGCCAAGCGATCGGTCCGGTACTTCGTGAAATGCGTTGTGGTGAAGTCTTCCGCACATGGGTCGCCCATCCGCTCAGCCATCGCGATCAAGGCGCGCTGCCGCTCTTCCCCACGCTTCAGCGTCCGGCCATGTGAATCGAACCAAAGATTGACCAACACACTCAACGAGCGCTCATCTCTCTTTTTCCGCTTCTCAAACTCGCCTCGTGCACCATCCCCCATGATCCTATTTTGATAGACCAAGGCTTCGTTTTTGGTACGAAACTTCTTCCGGATTCGCGGGCCATCCCGACCTTCTGGCCTGCAATCGACCTCATACCGGCCGTCTTCTAGCTTCTTAATCGTCATGGGTTAAACCGGGCTGACCTGGCCACAAGTCGGGGCGGTGTCATCAGTGATCAACCAGAGGGCGTACTTCTTGAAGTTTGGGTGATTGGCAATCTTCAGCAGTGCCGGTGCCCCGACCTCAATAAATCCTGCTTCGTACTTCCGGTAGGTGCTTTCGCTGAACCCCAACACCTCGCAGAACTCCTTCTGGGTTAGATTTTCTGCTTTTCGAATCGCTTTGAATTTCGCCGGAAAGTCCATAAACCCCTCTTGATATGTTCCTTGCAAGGAACATTTATCCCAAATATTCCCAAGAGGGTAGCAGAATGCAGATCAACATCGACACGCCTTACGTAACCATCAGCGAGCTGGTGCGACGTTCTGGACAGTCGAATTCAGCCATCCGCAACGAGATCGAGCTAGGGCACTTCCTTACCCGTCCAAAGCAACCAGGTTCAAAGTCTGCGGTACTCGTAAATATGGTTCATTTGGCCATAGAGGCAGCAGAACAAGCCGAGCGCGTACGCGGCGGAAAGCCCAAAACCAAAGCCGGTGAAGCGTAAGGAGCCGGCAAATGCAATTCGAAGACATCTATCGTCTAGAAGTGGTCGCCGCCCTCGAGCATGACCACAAACTGGACTTCAAGGACATCGGCAGCACCTACTTCCAAAAGGGAGTCTGCCCAGGCTGTAACGAACGCACGCTGTACATCGCTCGCAAGCAGCCGTTCCAGCTCAAGTGCAATCGCCTGAACCAGTGCCAATTTGAGGAAAAGACCCGGGAGCGCTACAGCCACCTGTTCGAAAACCTCAGCGAGCGGTTCCCGCGTACCGAGACAAATCCGAATGCCACGGCCGACGCTTACCTGGAGCGTAATCGCGGTTTCGATATCAGCAAGTTGAAAGGCTGGTATGAACAGGGTCGACGCAAAATGAAAGATGAGCAGTGGGCGGACACCGTCCGTTTTCCGCTCTGCGACGGCTATTGGGAACGAATCATTGACGCGACGATGGTCACTGCCAATGGAGGAGACAAAGCCGGCATCAAATCCAAGATGTCCTATAAGGGCGGCGCCTGGGTTCCGCCTGGCATGTCCATCGAGCAAGGGGACACCGTCTACGTCGTAGAGGGGATCTTCCACGCTATCGCGTTATTCCTGGCTGGCTACAAGGCTATCGCGTCTATCTCAGCCAACAACTTCCCTTGGGACATCATCGAGGCGCACAAGGGCCTGAAAGTGCGCTGGATCATCGCCCTGGACGACGACAAGGCCGGCCACTCAGTTATCCCTAAGTACCGCGGTCAGTTGCTTGCCCGTGATGAACTGGCATGGGTAGCCCTCGCCGGCAACGATCGCGATTGGGACGATGTGTACCGCGATGGCCAGTTGAATGATGAGTTCATGCAGGAGGCGAACTACCAGGGGCGAATTTTTATCGCTGAGAGCCCTGCGAAAAAAGCCTACCTGCTCCACAAGAAGAAGCCGCTGAATTTCTTCCTGCTGGACTTCGGCGAACGCCTTTACTCCGCCAAGGTGAATTCCGATGAGCTGAACAAACCACGGGAAGACGAAGCGGTCGCTCGCGAGCAGCTCTTCTACAAATACTGCGACATCAAGCAGGTGGCCAACTGCGTGCCGCGCTTCGAATACATCCAGCGCGATGCGATCAGCGGTGACCAGCAGTTCTTCTTTCAATTCAACTTTCCCAACGCGGCACAGAACTGCAAGGAGCCCCTGGCGCCGAACTCGATCGGCGATCCGAGAAGCTTCGCCAAATCGCTGCTGGAGCGCACACCTGGGGGCAACTTCGAAGGCGGGGAAAAGGTCTTGGCCATGCTGCGCAGCAAATGGTTGGACAATGCTCTGACTGTGCGATCGCTGCCCTTCGTCGGCTACGACGCGGCCAGCAAAACCTACTGCTTCCAGAAGTTCGGTTACCACAAAGGGCGTGAGTACCTGGCCAACGACCATGGCTACCTTGAAGTCGGAAAAATCGGTCTGAAAACTTCGCTCAATAGCCTGACGATCGTCCGTGGTAATGACTTCGACCCGAGCTGGTTTTCCGACTTCTTTGCGGTGCATCACCTGAACGGACTCGCAGCGTTGTCGTGGTGGACTGCCACGCTGTTCGTGCAGCAGATTCGAACCAAACAGGAGTCTTGGCCGTTCCTGGAACTGACCGGCGATGCCGGCGCCGGCAAGTCCAGCTTGCTGCGTTTTCTGTGGCGTTTACTCGGTCGCTCCAACTATGAAGGCATCAAGCCCAACAGCGACGGCGCCAGCGCCATCGGCCTGACCCGTGCTTTGTCTCAGGTCAGTAACTTTCCGGTGGTGCTGATTGAGTCTGACAGCCAGACCGTCGACGCCCAGGGCCGTACGGTAGTCAGTCAATACAACTGGGAAAAGTGGAAGGCGCTGTTTGACCACAACGCCACGCTTCGCACGGTCGGCGTGAAGTCCTCGAGCAACGACACCGACAGCCTGATTTTCCTCGCGGCTCTGTGCATTGCTCAGAACGCCAGCGTTGAGGGCTCCGAGGCGATCCTGACCCGCATCAGTCATTTCCACGCGAACAGGGCGCATCACACCCCTGCCTTGAAGGTTCTCGCCACTCGTTTGAATAGCCTGCCCGTCGAGCAATTGGCCGGATACCTGGGACATTGCATTGGGCAGGAGTCAGCCTGGCTCCAGCGCTACTTCGATGCGTTTCCAGAATACGAGCAACGCCTGCAAGCAAACCCTGTTCTTCAGCACCAACGGATCGTGCTTTGTCATGCGCAGATGATGGCAGCCACAAAAGCCACACAGGCGCTGTTCCCAGACTGGAGCGACGCTGCCCTGGAACAAGTCATCAAGCACATTGAGCGCCGCGCCATCGATCGGCAGCAGCGCGTCAGCACCGAGAACCCAACAGCTGGGCGCTTCTGGCAGATCTATCACTACCTCAATGAAAGAGTGGTTTCGATCAGCGATGAAATTGGCGATCGCGAAGTCATTCAGGAAACGCTCAACCACAGCGCTGACAAAAGCCTGATCGCCATCAACATCGAGCACTTCCACAACGCCTGTCGTCTCGCTGGCCAGGAAGTCATTCACGCGACTCAGTTGCACCGCGCACTGCCACTCAGCACCTCACACACCTTTGTCGAGACTCGCAAAGTCCGCTCGGTCATTGAGAAGCGCTCGCTCAACTGCTGGCTGTTCCGGAAGGGGAGCAAATCCTGATGAACGTCCTGGGGATAAAAAGACGTGTACGGGGGCAAACCAGTGTTTTTAAGGAAATGCGTGTGTGGCCAATGGTTAGGCGGAACATCTGGAACATGAATATTTATAAGAAAAATATCTATAAAAAACAGATAGATAACCAACAACACCGCATCACCACTGACCGGAACACGATGGATCACACCGGAACATCTTTCTGTTTCCTGTTCTGTAAGTGTTCCACCAAAGGCATTTGCCGGAACACGGCGCTAGCCCTTGTAAATCAAGGCCTACAGCAGATTTTGAACAAATCCTGTTCTGCAATGTTCCGGCTTGGTGTTCCAAGCACCACCCCCCCTGAAAGCCCCGTATTCCGTGGGCTAGCCTCCTTCAACTTTTAGCCGTTCCGGATATTCCGGGGTACACCCCGGGCACACGCGGAATTATTTCGGGCGCGGCGCCCGATTCAACCAGCAAAAAAAGGAGCAACACCATGCAAATACAAGTCATCACCGGCGACCAAGGCACCGGCAAAACCACCCGTTTGCGCGCCATTCAAACCGAATTGAAAGACCAAGGGGTCGAGGCACCAATCATGGTCGGCGAACACTGCACAACCCCGTACTTCATCAACCTGATTGCCGATAAGGCCATGGCCGGTGACAAGCAGTTTCTGGCTGACGACTGCACCCGGTTCCAGATTCAGGCTGTTATGGAGCTAAAAGCACGGGGTATTCACTCGGGGATTCCGTCTGACTTCGTCGTGCACCTGGTGCGTCAGGCCTGAGGGGGAGAAGTCGCAATGATTATTCGCTACTGCGCCAACACCTTACCGGGTCAGTTTCCGCTGCCGTCCGACTACGTCGAACAGCGCACAGCCGAGGATCTGGCCGAACTAGCCGCCGCCGCGCACTGGCGGGACCACCCGGAAGAAACCCCGACTTTCGTCACCGTTGTGCATATGCAGGATGTAGACGGTCACGACTTGGGGTTGTTTGAGGTGCGCTGTGAGCAGCGCCCGGTATTCACGGCCAGCCTATTGCGGCAAGCCTGATAGAGACGGTGTCGAGGAGTTCGCACCTCCCCGACACCAACCACCACTAAAGGAGCAACACCATGCAAGCACAGCACCCAAGCAGCAGCGACGTAAAGGCTACCACAGCGCCAGAGCAACCCGCTCGCAGTCCCTTTAAACCCTCACGCGGTCAGTTGGCGACTGCCGTGGTCGGCGCTGCATTGATCGGCTACCTGATCCATAAAACTCCAGACGCCCGAGTGCATCTCGAAAGCGTCGCGGGCATGGCCAAAATCATGGGCGATCTGAGCACGGACGATGCGCAGGTGGTTTCAGAGTTACTTGCTAACCCCAAAACAGACAGGGAGAAAATCCAATGCTGATCGACGGCCAAATCATTGCCATCAGCGCAGAGCAGGAACGTCAGGCTTGCGAGCAGATGGAGCTGCCCAGCGACTTTTTTCTGACCGATGCCACTCGCTTCTTGCACCACAATACCGGCGTCGGTGTGGTACAGATCCCTCTGCCGCACGGCCTAGTGGTGGCGGAGTTCGAAAATGCCCGAGGTAAACGTCGTTACGGCGTGGTGCGGATCGATGGGTTGAAGCTCTGAGTGACTGCTGCATGAATATTCAAACAAGGGCGCTTCAGCGCCCTTGTTTGCTTCCAGCTTTCGACATGACCAACCTCGATCAATCAAATTCGTCAAATTTTGAAACACACGTTGTACGAAAAATAGTTTTACCGCTAAAGCCTAAATTAGCCTCTAGCATTACCAATGGCGAGCACCACTAAATATAGCACCTTCTTTCTAACGGGCAATATTTTCACGCAATTGCAAAAGTACAAAATAAAACAAATGTAACTTTGATTGACGGGCGCGCCAATAGCAAACACCTTGACCAGCCAAATTACTGACACCTAAAATCTGTCAACTAATTACAAAAAACGAGTTGAGCACATGAGCAAACCGGCTATAGATCTCAATGTTATTCGTGAAGAGTTTGAGGAGTGCAGAAACTCGTTTGCACTTACAGTAGATATATCCACTTCGGAGATACCACTCTCTGAACATGGACGACTAGCGTTTATTGAGTATGGGATTTCCAGTATTCGGCGATTTCGAACAGCACTGGACATGCTGAAAAACTATCCTGACGGCAAAGCGCCCAACTGATCGAATAGCTCACGCTGTTTAGCCCTCGGCAGATCACGTAGTCGGTCGAACAAGAGTCGGTCGACGACTTCCGCGGACGGGCTCAAGGTGTGAGAGAAAGCCAGCGTGGTCACCCAAGTGTGGCCACAGCTGACGGACAGGCACTGGCAGTACAGCCTGGCGAACGTCACAGACAGTTCATCACGCTTGCCGATGCGTGCTTTCCCGCCGCATTCCTTACAGTAAATCCGCATAGCCACCCCAACTGCGCCCATAGGTGGTTATTTTGCCACACAACATATGGGGTTTGTGTGGGTGAATAGACACTATAGGGAGTGGCCTGCATCACGCTGCCACCACAGGCTCCCGCCAAGCAATCCTCCGATCGGCTCGCAGGCAGTCATTCACCTGGATAAACAACTGGCTGATCGGCCGGATTTCGTTGTTGGTGTAAACCCGATCGATCTTTTCGATATCGCCGAAGCCGGCGGCGTTCTCCGGCATCACGCCGGCCAGTGCCGGGTTCATGCGCCAGGCCGCAATCACGTCATTACGAGTAATATTCTTGATCCGCTCGAATTCATCTTTAGTGGCGATGTCGCCAATCGGAATAATCTGTATAGCCTTATCCGTGCCGCCCGGGATATTCACAAACATCGAGCGAAAGTTACCCACACCTTTTGTACCTTGTATCTGTGCTTTTAATTTTGCTTCATCGTCGTCCGACATGTTCGGATCATTGGTATAAAAGATAAACCCCGCATGCGCGCCATTGTTGTAGTAACGCCGACGAAACAGGGTGGCCGACTCATTCAATAGCAGTGCATGCATGCCGCCCAGATAATCGGGCACACCATAAATATTTTGTTCTACGTCGTAATCCATTACATGCTCCACTTCGTTTTCTTCGAAGTGCAGTTCCTTGCCGTTCGGCAACAGCATGACAAAGCCGCCCCCGACTTTGCGCCGCATGTTGAGCGCGGGCAGATGCTGCAACTCAATCACCTGGCCAATCACATTGCGGATGCGCTGAAAAAACGCATCACCAAAGACCATGAAGTCCAGGGAGGCGCGGCCCATGGTCTGCGCGCTGCACCCGGCCGACGGGATGAAGTCACGCAACAGCAAGTTGCGTTTGAAACGCGGGATGGTGCCGTGGTGAGCGTTGGCGCGCAGCAACTTGGCCAGACCGGTGCGTGACACCGGCGGCGTGTAGATCCGCCCGTCGTTGTTGGCGAACACGCCCAGGTACTCGCCCATGTTGCTGGCCAGCACCGACTCGGGGGCGCCAAAGCTGAACGCCTGCACTTTGTGGGGCTCGGTTTTGTCCTGCGGTGTTAGCTCTTGCATGGCTGCCTTCTAGTGTTGACCAGCGGCTGCGCCGCTTTTTGTTGACGTTAAGGGGTTCATTGGCGAGCGCGTGCATCACCGCCCAGGCGATGTCGGCGTGACCGGTAGCGTCGGTGCGCGAAGCGCTGTAGGTGATCTGGCCGCTGCTGGTGGCACCACGCTTGATCGTCAGGAAGGCCGAGGCGATGTCGTTCCAGCCGGCGTCCCACTCGATCCGTCGCCCTTGAATGGTGTCCTGGGCTTTGAGGACCAGGGTGTTTTTGGTTTCCAGGCTGTAGTGGATTGGCGTGGCCCGGGCGTAGAAGTCGCGCACCAGGTCGAACACCCCATAGCCCACCCCCGTGATGTCGATGCCAATGTGCTGGACGTTGAAGCGTTCGGTGATTTTTTTGACTTGGGCGGCCTGGTAGGTGAACGAGTGCCCGCGCCAGCTGTGCTTCTCCAGGATCCGGAACTTGCCGCCCTGCTCGAGCGGCGGCGCGACCACTACGCAGGTGGCGTCGTCGCGGGTGCGGCTCGGGTCGTAGCCGACCCACACCGGACTGTTGCCGAACGGTCGCGCCGCCTTCGGGTCGGGGTCGTAATCTTTCCACAACGACAGATCGGAATAGCAGCGCTCCAGATCCGCCAGGTTGAACGCGCTCTGCGTGCTGTCGATGAACTGGCACAAATAGAGCTGATCGAACTGATCGTCGGAGTTTTCCAGTTGCAGCTGCTCGATGTCGAACAGGTCGCAGCCGCCGGCGATGGCATCGTGAATGGTGATGATCTTGCGCCACTGGCCGTCCGGACAGAGCACGCCTTGGCGTAACTCGGCCTCGCCCGGGAACGGCTTGCTAGCGTTGCGGTGTTTGCCGCGTTTGAAGGTGTCGCCGGTCCAGAACGGATAGGCCTGGTGGCTGACCGCGCTGGGCGTGGAAAAGTAGGTTTTGCGCCACTTCTTGTGGGTGGCCATGGCCCCCGACAACGACTTGAGTTTGTCGAAGTCGCGGATCCAGAAATATTCGTCGACGTAGACGTGCCCGTGGTGGCCCTGCGCGGTGCTGCTGTTGGTGCTCAGGAAGCGCAGTTCGGCGCCGTTGCTCAGGATGATCGGGTTACCGGTCAGCTCCAGGCCGAACCATTCGCGGGCAAACTTGATGATGTAGTTGCGGAAAATCTCCGACTGGGCGCGGCTGGCCGACAGGAACATCTGGTTATCACCGGTCAGCACCGCGTCCATGAACGCTTCACCGGCGAAGTAGTAGGTCAGGCCGGTCTGGCGAGCCTTCAACACGTTGCGGATCCGCCGCGTCAGCGGGTTCTGCTTGGCCTCGAACAATTCTTTCTGATAGCCGAACAGCTGGCTGGTGAACTTCTCCAGGAAGTCCACTTCGGTCAGGTGACTGATGTCGTTTTTTAGAGGCTTGGTTTTTTTCTTTTTGGGGTTGTCCGGATCCCGGCTTTTGCGGTCGGCGCTTCGATCGTGGCGCTGCCGGTCCTGGGGTTCGGACGGTGCGTCGCCAGCCGGTAGCGCGGTGGGCTTGATCGACTGTTTCTGTAGGCGCTCGCGGGCCTGAATCAACCGATCGAGCTCGTCCAGCTCGGACTTGACCAGGGTTTCCTTCTTTTCCAGGATCAGGGTGATGCGCCGACTGACCGCGCTCAGCGGTTCTTCATCGGTCAGCATCTCGTCCCAGCCGCCCTTGGCGATCCAGTAATACACGATGCGGATGTTCGCCAGCTTGAGTTGCGCCTGTATTTCACGCGGCTTATAGCGGCGTAAATATAGTTTTTTCGCGGCGTCTTTGACTTCAGGTAAGTAGGGCATGAGCCGCAGTTTATGCAGCTCAATCGGCACAAACCCGCCCTTAAATTCCTGGTGATTCCTATTCCCTGAAAATAGGAATTCCGAGGAAGGGAACCGTTTGTTCCGGGGATTTCAGGTGCTTATCGTGGCGGCAACTGCAACCCGAACCGAGCGATTCCCTCCCATGCCACGCACCTTTGTCACTGACTGGAAACGTGTCGCCACCAGCGGCAAGACCGCCGACGGCCGCACCATCGAAGCGCAGGATCTGCGTGACATGGCCGACAGCTACGACCCGGCGACCTACACCGCGACGATCTGGTACGAGCACATCCGTTACTTCGGCAGCATGGGCACCGTCGTCGAGCTGAAAGCCGAAGACCTGGCCGGTGGCAAGGTCGCGCTGTTCGCCAAGCTCCAGCCGAACGAGTACTTGCTGTCCATGAACAAGGACGGTCAGAAGATTTTCAGCAGCGTGGAGATCCAGCCGAACTTCGCCGATACGGGCAAGGCCTACCTGTGCGGAATGGCCGTCACCGATGAACCGGCCAGCCTCGGTACCGAGCCCTTGCACTTTTCCCGTCGTGCCGGCACCGGCAATCACTTTGCCAACGTGGAACAGCTGGAAGACCTGTCCCCCGCGAACCTTGATGACGAGGCCGCATTGTCATTTTTCACCCGTTTGTTCAGCCGACTGGGGGTGAGCGCTTCGACCGCCACAGCTCCCATTGAAGCCCCGACCACCCCACCAGAAGAGACCTCTATGGACGAAAAAACTGCCCAGGCCTTTGCCGCCGCAGTGGACAAGCTTGGCACCGTGGCGACCAGCCTCGAAACCAGCGCCGCCGCCTTCGCCAAGCAACCGCCGGGCACCACCACCGAAAAGGCCGCCGAGCCCGTCACTGAACCCGTGGCCGAAACCGGCATCACGGTCGCTCAGTTCAACGAACTCAAGGGTTCGTTGGACACGCTGACCGAAACCTTCAACACCGCGCTGAACCAGGGCAAGGGCAAAACCGTACCCGTTGTCACCGGCGCCGCAGACGACCAACCAGAGGCGGTGTACTGATGAGCCTGAACGCAGCAGCCCGCTTGAAATTCAGCACCCTGGCGCTGGCCATCGCGGCCACCTACGCCGTGGCCGACGTGCGTGAAGAATTCAACGTCGACCCGACCCATGCGCAGACGCTGAACGACAAAATCACCCTCAGCTCGGCCTTCTTGCAGCGCATTAACGTGCTGCCGGTGAGCGAGATCAAGGGCGAAAAAGTCATGCTGGGCGTCAACGGGACGGTCACCGGCCGCACCAACACGACCACCACCGATCGAGTAGCGCGCAACGTGATGGGCCTGGATGGCAAGGGGTACGAGCTGTTCGATACGCACAGTGACGTCGGCCTGAAGTACGCCACCATCGACGCCTGGGCCAAGTTCCCCGACTTTGCCAAACGCTACGCCGCCGCCGTGCAAAAACAGATCGGTCTGGACCGGATCATGATCGGCTGGAACGGCATCAGCATTGCCGCGACCACCGACCGCACCGCCAACCCGCTGTTGCAGGATGTGAACAAGGGCTGGCTGCAGATTGCCCGCGAACAGGCCCCGCAGCAGATTCTGACCGAAGGCAAGAACGCTGGAAAAATCCAGATCGGTGGCCTGGGCGATTACCAGAACCTCGACGCCCTGGTGTTCGACGTGTCGCTGATGATCGATGAAGAGTTTCGCGACGGTGGCGACCTGATAGCGATTATCGGCCGCGATCTGTTGGCCCATGACAAGGGCAAGCTGTACGCCGCCCAAGGCCAGACCCCCACCGAGAAAGAACGCATTGAGCTGGCCCAGGTGGTTGCCACCTATGGCGGTCTGCCGTCGTTCACCTGCCCGCACTTTCCGAGCAAGGGCGTGGTGGTCACCAGTTGGGACAACCTGTCGATCTACTTTCAGGACAGCAGCTGGCGCCGCCAGATCATCGAGAACCCGAAGCGCTCGCAGGTTGAGGACTACAACGCCCGTAACGAGGGCTATGTGATCGAGCAACTGGGCAAGTTCGCCGCCATCGAAGCAACCAACGTCGAGTTTGTCGCCGACAAAGCGCCCGACGCCCCAGCGAGTCCAGACGTATGAGCCTGGCCCTGAACCATAAGCGCCGCACCCTGGAGCAGGGACCGCTGTCCAGTGCCGACGCCTACACCCCGGCCACTGCCCTGGCGGGTCCCGCCAATGCGCAAAAACACCTGGCGCTGATGACCAGTGCCCTGGCCGAAGACTGCGCCAGGCTGTCGGACCTCAACGCCATGGAGGCCCGCCAACGGCTGAAGCGTGACGAGTTGCTGCCCAAGTACCTGGAATACGTGCAGCGCTACCGCGAGTCGGGATTGAACCACCCGAACCCGGTGCTGATGCAGGTGCTGGTCTGGCTGTTCGACACCGAGCAGTTCGAGCAGGCCCTGGAGCTGGCCGACTTTGCCATGGGGCAAAAGCAGGCCATGCCGGAGCGCTTCCGCCGCGACATACCGACCTTCGTCGCTGACACGCTGATCGAGTGGGCCGAGGCCGAGCACAAGGCCAAGCGCAGCCCCGAGCCGTACCTGTCACAGCTACTGCCGCGCGTCGATGGCGAATGGGAGCTGTTCGAGCGGATCCCGGCGCGCTTTCACAAATTGCTGGGGATTCTCGCCATGGAGTCCGAGCAGTGGAATAAAGCCTGCGGCCACTTTTACCGCGCCGCCGAGCTGTACCCGGAGATCGGTGTGAAGACCCGCATGGATGAGGCGACCAAGGCCCTGCGTAAGCAGGAGGCTGAACGGAATACAGCCAACCACACCGGCAACGAATAACCGACTACCCACCCCAGCGGGGGCCTGCCGAGATGAAAGCCCAGTGCTAACCATCTGACGCAGATCCCCCCGCCCTATTCAACACGTCCACCCGAGGAGGTCAGCACATGAGTTTTGGCGGCAAGCCGACCACCCTGGTGGATCGCACGATATCCAACGACGGCTTCTGGCCGGATCTGCAACTGGCCGAGTTCCAGGCTTCCTATCGGCTGCCTGCGGAATACCTGCCCGAGCTGCTGGTGGAAGGTCTGACCATGGGCATGGGCGAAGTGAATCTGGATCTGGACCTGCGCAAAGCCGCCTGGCAAGACCAAGGCTTTACCTCGCTGGAAGGCTCCGGCATGGAAAAAGAAGCCTTTTATCTGGCCAGCTACCGGCGCGCCGCGTACTGCCGGGCCAAGGCCTTTTTGCTCCAGCAGTTCGCCACGGTCAACCGTCGTGAAAGTGCCGAGAACCTTGGCAAAGAGGCACCTTCACAGCACGAGCGTTTTCTGTCCTACAGCCAGCAGTCCGTGCGCGTGCTGCAAGGCCGTGGGCGTATCACGGCGGAGCTGATCTGATGGAGAAGCTGCGCGCCCTGACCGCTTACCTGATCGATCGCCGCATGGTGTTGCCCGAACAGCTCGACAGCTGGGCCGAACAGGTCACCTTGCCGCTGTACTGGAAGCCCACCGTTAAGGGCTTGCACATGGGCGACATGCGTTATCACGCGATCATTTCCCTGGAGCGGCTGACCGACCACCCGGCGCGGCTGATGGCATTGGTGGGCTCTTGGCTGGAAGTCAACGACCCCGATCGCGAAGACGACAACCTGGCGCCGCCGACCTTTGAGATCGATCAGCTAGACCCGGATCAGGCCAACGTCGAGCTGCAACTGGACTTTATCGAACCGCAGCACCTGAGCGAGGCCGACGATGGCGAGATTCAGGCCTTTGGCAAACGCTGGGCATTTGTTCCGTTTGATCTATGGATTGCCGAACAGGGGGCCGTGATCGATGACCGCCCCGGGACTTGAATTCGACGTGCGTGGGCTGCTCGAAGCCCAGGCGCAATTGCAGCTGCTGGCCTTGCCCGCGGCTAAACGTCGACGCTTGCTGAACACCGCCAGCAAACGCCTGCGTACCCGGAACCGTAAGCGGATTCGTGATCAGCGCAACCTGGACGGTTCGCCCTACGCCGCCCGCCAAGGCAGCAGTAAACGCAAGATGCTGCGCGGCTTGGGCAAGGACTTGCAGGTGGTCGGCCTGACTGCCAACGCGGCGACCCTGAGCTGGAAAAACCGCCTGGTGTCACGCATTGCCAGCGAACACCAGAACGGCCACCGCGAAACCATGACCCCGGCACGCCTGCGCCGCCTGGGCAAAACCCCGGACTACCAGGCGCCGGCGTCTCGACAACAGGCCCGCGCCTTGCTCAAGGCCGGCTACCAGATCCGCCAAGGCAAGCGCTGGAAGCGGCCAGCCCTGGGCTGGATCGTCGAACACCTGAACAACGGACAGGCCGGGGTGATCCTCAGCCAGCTTGAGGGCACTCCGAAAAAAACCAGCTGGAAGATCGACCTTCCCGTGCGGGTCGTGCTGGGCGCCAACGCCCAGGACGTGCGCGAGATCGTCGGCACCGTCTTGCAGCAAACCCTTCACGCCCCACGATAGCGAGGCCTTCCATGGCTCAAGGCAAAGTCAGCGTCAACAACCTGAACCTGGGACAAGGCCCGGTCACGGAGATTGAGCGCTATTTTCTGTTTATCGGTCCCGCCGCGAAAAACGTCGGCAAGTTGATTCCGTTGAAC
>Ga0302167_10000130_pt1 | contig 40946 bp, 32 predicted proteins | sample I_Fen_N1_1_FD_193496 | JGI IMG/M metagenome (GOLD analysis project Ga0302167, IMG submission 193496) | Peat permafrost microbial communities from Stordalen Mire near Abisko, Sweden - I_Fen_N1_1 | ecosystem: Environmental > Terrestrial > Soil > Wetlands > Permafrost | place: Sweden: Abisko... | reverse complement strand
GTTTTTATAATGAAACACCCTCGAAAAGCAATTTCCGAGGGCGTTTTTTATTTGTTATTTTATATTTGAATCTAAAGAGAAGACCAGCCTCCTGTAGCCCAAGTCGGCGTTAAAATTCCGTTTCCGGCTCCTGTTGCGTCTGATTTTTCAACAAAAGTAGTATCTACGATCGGTATAGTTGCTCCGGCAGTAGATTTTAGTGAAACTTTAGTTGTAGTAGTATTAAACAAAGCTCCGGTGATTTTTTTGTGACCATTAAAATTGGCTACAGAAGCGTCGCTTTCAATATTTACACCTGTTGTCCAGTTTGAAATGACTAAATTATCAAGGACTGCGTAAGTTCCAAGTTTTAATTTTATGGCATTAGCTTCTCCTGTAGTACCTCCGATGAAAGTTACATTTTTGATGGTTGGATTGGATCTTGGCGTAGCATCGGGATTGGTTGCATTGTTACTGCCTTTAATTCCTGTATTTCCGGTTCCGTTGGTTCTTCTTTTTGTATAGATTCCGGTTGCGGTTCCGTTCCAGCCGTCTGTCCATTCGAAGGCGTCGTCTTCATTTCCTAAAGAAACAATGTTAGAGACATTTACTGTTCCTCCATAAATTTGAATACCGTCGTCTGAACCATTAAGCAAAGCGATATTGTTTACTACCGTTGCGTTACCTACACCGAATAAAGAAAGTCCGTTGAATTCTGTAGTACCTGTAAAAACAGCTCCAGCGTTTTCAATTCTTACATAGGATAAAGATCCGGAATTATCGGTAGCTAATGTTCCTCCGTAGGTTGCGTTTCCTAATTCGGATGTTGCTGTAGTTCCTGTATTGATAGGTGCTTTACCACAAATCACGATTCCGCCCCAGCTTCCCGGAGTGGTGGTACTTGAGGTGAATAATACCGGAGATCCCGAAGTTCCATTTGCAAAAAGCTGACCGCCTTGTTCAACGGTAACGTAACAAGAAGCTCCGCTGATGGCAACAATTCTTGTTCCGGCAGGAATAATAAGTTTTCCACCATTTTTAATAATGACAGATCCTGTTAATTTATATACTTTGGTAGGGTCTAGCGTTACCGTTTGCCCATTCGGAACTTCACCTTTGAAATTATCGGTATCTACAGCAATTCCCACAGGAGTTATTGTTGGAGTTTCATCATCATCTTTACTGCACGAATATATCGTAAACGTAGTGCCGATGAATAAAGCTGCGGCAATTAATTTTAAGTGATTCCTTTTCATATATTTTTAGATTTAGTCCTGATCTTTTATTTAATTATAATCTTTATTGGTCTTAATTCTTTCGAAGTTGAGAGTTTTTTAAACTTTAAAGATTTAATGCTCAAATATAAGAATAAGCAATTAAAAACTCGAAATTATAACTTTTCAATTTATTTTCCGAATCGAAAGTTAATGTTGTTGATAATTTATTGCAATTTAAATATTTAATAGAATTTCAGTAATAAAAAAATACCCTTGGGAAAAATATTTTCCCAAGGGTATTTGAATTTGATATGAAGAAACTAATTACTATTAAGATAATTATAAATTATAGTTTGTCCAACCTGCGTACCAAGTGTCGTTAGCATCTTTAACAGCTCCTCTGTAAGTTACAGAAGTAAACCAGCTTGTTAATTTTGCGTGAGTGAATACTCCACCAGTCAATAAAGCTGATCCAGCAGCAGGAGAGAAGTTTGGAGTTGTTCCTGCAGGAGCCCAAGCATTTGTAAATTTCGCATCAGCTGTGTAAGTTAATGTAGAATTTCCTCCTGCGTTAAATGAGTTTGTAAGATCTGTTAATGTAAAAGCTGTAGGAGTTGATGTAGATGCTCCGAATTTTAAAGGAGTTACATTTCCTGCTAATATATTGTTTTGGAAAACAAGACTTTGATTTACAATATTGTTGTCTGTAGGTACTCCTTTTGTAGCATCAATGAATAAACCAACTGGGAATCCTGTGAAAACAGAATTAAATACAGAGATTGCAGAATTTCTTCTAATCTGCAAAGCATTCTGGAATAAAGAGTTGATTGTACCAACGTTTGTACCAGTAGCTGAAGAGTTGATTGGCCCAATGATCGTCATGTTAGAAAATGTTGCTCCGGTTTGTGGTGTTAAAGAAGAACCGTTAGCATCATTATCAGACTCAAATGCATTAGAACCTGAAACGTCAGCAATCTGAGAATCTCTTACTGCAATACCGAACTGAATTTTTCCTGAGAAACCGTTGTCTGTATCAAAATCATCATCAAGACCTTTGTAAGAAATAAGGTGAGAACAGTTTACTGTTCCTCCGAACCACTCAAAACTATCATCATTTGCATAAGCAACTTCTACATAATCAACTGTAGTACCGTTACCTACACCTCCGAAAGTAATTCCGTTGATTTCCTTGTCTGGTAAGAATGCATAACCTGCATATTCTACTCTTACATATTTTAAAATACCACTGTTATCAGCAGCATTTGTTCCTCCGTAAAGACCTAAACCTTCAGTGTTGTTGATACCTCCTTCGATCTCACCAATTCCGGCTTGTCCGTTATAAGATGCATTGGTAGGAGCAGCTCCTAAGATTACCAATCCTGCCCAGTCACCTCTTTTAGGGCTTGGTTTTTCTGAAGTGAAGATAATTGGGTTCGAAGCAGTTCCTTCGGCCATAATTTTACTTCCTCTTGTAATAATTAACGATCCGTTTTTATCAGCTTCACCAACGATTTTTGTTCCTGGTTCGATAGTTAAGGTAGCACCGTTACTTACATATACTAATCCTCTTAATTTATAAGTATTGTTAGCTTTAAGAGTAAGGTTTGATGTTATTTTTCCTGAAAGAATTAAGTTGTCAGTACTTCCTCCTCCTGAATTTCCGTTCTGAACAATAGTCTGCCCATCTTCTTCTATATTTCTACATGCGGTAATAGTTGTTGCTACAGTACCTAGCATTAAAGAGTATAAAACAAATTTTTTCATGTTATAAAGAGTTATTTTTTATTAGATATTGATTTAAATTAGAAGCTATAGCCAAGAGTTAAACTGATATTTGTTCCTGTTACTCTGTCGATAGCAAGTGCATCTGCACTGTCATATTTTTTATTATTGTTTAAGTCGTGATAAAACTTCGCGTGACGATTTAAGATATCTGAAACGTTAAGTTTAATCTCTCCTTTATTCTGCCAGATTTTTTTTGCAACCTGGAAATCAAGAAGTGGTCTTGGATTTTCCCAGATTGGTGGAACCTGATCATTTCCTACATAAAGGATTCTTCTTCCGATCATGTTGAAAAGTACAGTTGATGTCCAGCCTGTTTTTTCAGTATCATACTGAAGGCTTAAGTTCACCGTGTAAGGAGATTGCCCTTGCATTGGTCTGTCTGTCTTCGTAGCTTCGTCAGTTACTTTATTTTTGATTAAAGCAAAGTTTCCACCTAATGTGAAGTTTTTAAGAACACTGAAGAAATCCAGTTTTTTTCTGAATTCAAGTTCAGCTCCATAAGCATCAGCTTTATCTACGTTTAGATAGTTGAAAGTATTACTTGTTCCAACTCCTGATTGATTAAAGTATAATTCAATAGGATTTTTGAAGTTTTTGTAGAAACCAGCAACGGAAAGTATTTCTCCATTTCTTGGATACCACTCCCAACGAACGTCTGCATTGGTAATTTTAGTTCTTTGGATGTCTTTGTTACCAACAACGGTAGCTCCCAAATCGAAATCATAATATGCCAACGGAGAAACTTCTCTAAATTCTGGTCTTACAACAGTCTGTGAACCGGCAACACGTAAATTCATATTGTTGCTTAGCTTGAATGTCATGTTTAAAGCAGGTAAGAAATCGGTAACACGAGTGTTTACAAAACGGTCATCGCTTCTTTTTGTACTTCCAACTAATTGGTCAAAATTTTCAACTCTTAATCCCCATACAGCTCTGAACCAAGGCGTAAAGTTATTATCCATTTGTAAATAACCTGCGTTAAGAATCGTATTAGCAATATATCTGTACTGGTTTCCTGCGATTTCGTCGAAAGTGAATTTACCACCTCCTGTTCCAAAGTTTTCAGGATTGAAAATAGTTTCGAAAGGTTGAGAAAGCAATTGTTGATTATAACCTTCAAGTCTTGCAGCGAAAGGTCTTGAGTTATAAACTCTGTCTTTTACCTGAAATAAATATCCTCCTTTGATGGTTTGTTTTTGTCCAAACATTTCAAAGTTTTTAGATAAATCTCCACCTGCATTATATAAATAATCGCTAAGAGTAGAGTAGAATACACTTCCTGATTTTTGAGAAAGACCATTTGAAATTAGAGCCAAATAAGGACTTCCGTTTATGTCAGGATATTGGTTGTACTGAAGACGTTGTAATAATGGAATATATTGATCCAAAATACCGAAACTTCCGTACCAGTTGAAAGTAAGACCGCCAAGAGCGTCTATTTTATGAGTTCCGTTTAGTGTTGAATTATAGAAAGTAGTTTGTTTAAACCCAATCTCTCTTGCCATAATATTTGTTCCGTTTACAGGATCAAATTCAAAATCTTTCCCTGTTCTGAAAGACATATGATTTACCGTATTATTGGTAATGATATTCTTTAGGGAAATTTTGTTGTTGCTATTTAGTTTTAAAGTAAGGTTTAATAAACCTCCTAAAATAATATCGTTTTGGTATTTTTCAGTATCATAATTAAAGTTGGTATCAGCCAGCTGATCGTTGATAGTGAAAAAGCTATTTTTAGTTTCAGTTTTTCTCTTATTGTTACTGTAGTTAAGAACTGCTATAACTCCTAAATCTTTTCCGAAAACTTTTGTATTGAAACCTCCGTCTAACTGTAAATTTAAATTCTCAGGGAATCCTATAGTGTTATATCCTAGGTTTTTTACATATTGTTGCCCGATCCCTGTTTTTGTAGCTTCATCTAAAATAGTGAAAGCATTTTTTGCAGGCATACTTGTTGGAAGTTTTCTGTATCCGTCATCAATTCCTAGAAAGTCCCATTTTCCACCTTTTTGCATACGGAACTCTTGTCCCATAGTGATAGAGTTTCCTCCAACACCTACTTGTAGATTAAAAAAGTTTTTGCTTGGAATATCTTTAGTATTTACCTGGATCAAACCACCTGCCCACTCACCGCTATACTCAGGAATGAACGTTTTGTTGATAACCAATGTTTCGATAACGTTAGCTGGGAAAAGGTCAAAAGAGAAAGTTTTTCTGTCCGGCTCTGTACTTGATAACTGAATACCATTTAACATTGCTTGGTTATAACGGTCTGATAGACCTCTTACAACGATATATTTCCCCTCAAATAAACTTACTCCGGATACTCTTTTCAGAACTTCTCCTGTATTTCTGTCCGGGCTTCTTTTAATAGCTTCAACACCGATAACCTGCGAAACAACACCAGCGTTTCTTTGTAAACCGATCGTAGATGCAATAGTTTCTTTTCTTGCGTTGGATTTTATAACAACTCCTTCGATTTGTTTTTCCTTTGTAGATGGCTTATCTAAAATAATATCAAGATGAGTACTTCCGTCATTTTTTACGGTAACCTCACTGATTTCTTTTTTATTATATCCATTAGAAGTTACTGTTACAACATAATTGGTACCTGGTGGAAGACTGAGAGAGTAGTTTCCGGAAATGTCAGTGGTTACCTCCTGATCATTTACCTTTACTTTTACACCCTCAATAGGTGTATTGTCTTTCTCATCCAATATCCTGCCTTCCAAAACATGGCTTTGAGCAAATGCATAGCCAGCAGAAAACAAGGCAAGTAGCATAATGCTCTTGTGGAATTGTTTTTTCATTTTACTTTATCTTACTATATTCTTTCGGTGCAAAGAAAGGCTAGTTTGGTGGTGAAAATGGTTTAGCGAAATTTAAATTTTTCTTAACTAAACATTAACAAAACACGATTATTGTTAACTTTATGTGAACGATAGTTTATTTATTAATCTATGCTTTAAAAATTGTTAACTTTGACTCAGTAAAAATTAAAAATGAACCAAAAGAAAATACTCTTAATAGACGATGAACTGGATATTTTAGAGATCCTGTCTTATAACTTAGAAAAGGAAGGTTACGATATCTCCACTGCTACCAATGGTAATGAAGGGATTGAGAAAGCTAAACAAATTATTCCGGATCTTATATTATTAGATGTAATGATGCCGGAAAAAGACGGTATCGAAACTTGTCAGGAACTTCGTAAAATAAAAGAACTTCACAAAACACTGATTGTTTTCCTTTCTGCGAGAAGCGAAGAATTCTCTCAGTTAGCAGGTTTTCAGGCAGGAGCGAATGATTACATCGTAAAACTAATCAAACCGAAAATTCTTATTTCTAAAGTTAATGCTTTATTACAGTTAACTTCTCAGGTTTCAGATAATGCTAAATTAATTGAAATTGGAGATTTAATTATTGATAAAGATAACTTCAGAGTATCAAAAGCCGGACAGCAGTTTTTACTTCCGAAAAAAGAATTCGATCTTCTTTATCTTTTAGCTTCAAATACAGAAAAAGTATTTAAAAGAGAAGAGATTTTGGAGAAAGTTTGGGGGAACGATGTTATCGTTGGAGAAAGAACGATCGACGTTCACATCAGAAGATTAAGAGAAAAACTGGGAATTAATACCATCCAGACTCTAAAAGGGATTGGGTATAAGCTGATCGTTTTATAGCTTAAAAAACCTAACTTTACATAAACCAATAAAAACTTTGTAAAATTGAAATTTTACAGACTTACCCTCGTCGCATCATGTCTATTGACATTGGTGATGTTCTTTCTAGTAATCGTTTTTGATTCGCTAAAGGATATCTATTACAAAACCCCATTCTTTAAAATTGGACTGTTTATATGTCTCATCCTTATTTTTATCATTAATTATTTAGTTTTAGAACTATTGTTTAATTATTATGGTAAAAAACAGGTTCGTGGGCTTTCTTTGCTTTTACCGCAGGAAATTGTTCATGATAATGATGAGAATATTACCATTAAAGAATTGGGAGAAAGGTTTTCAGATCTTAATCAGCAAAAAGTCACTGAACTTGATATGATGAAAGAAATGGAAAGCTACCGTAAAGAATACATCGGAAACGTTTCTCATGAGCTTAAAACGCCACTGTTTTCCATTCAGGGATATGTGGAAACGTTGAGAGATGGCGGAGTCGATAATCTTACGATTCGTGATAAATATTTAGAAAGAATTGATATTTCGGTTGAAAGATTAATTGCCATCGTTACAGATCTGGATATGATCAACAGACTTGAAGCGGGAGAAATTAACCTTACTGTTTCCAGATTTGATGTCAATTTATTGATCAAAGAAATTTTCGATCTTCTGGACCTCGAAGCTGAAAAACACAACACAACATTACAGATTCAGACCTTGAATCCTCAGATTTTTGTGGATGCCGATAAACAGAAGATTTCGCAGGTTTTCATCAATTTAGTTTCTAATGCAATTCATTATGCGAACAGACAGGAAGCAAAAGTTGTTGTAAAGACAAGCGTTCTGAAAAATAAAGTTCTGATAGAGGTTATCGATAACGGGATGGGAATAAAATCAGAAGTTTTATCAAGAATTTTTGAGAGATTCTACCGTGTAGAAACCAGCAGAAGTAGAAGAGAGGGTGGTTCAGGATTAGGATTGGCAATCGTAAAGCATATCCTTGAGGCTCATAACGAAAACATTACGGTAGAGAGTGTCTATCTCGAAGGCACGAAGTTCAGTTTTATGCTTGAGAAAAGTAAATAATTTCTGCAAAATGTAAGAAAAAAAAATATTTTAAAAAATTCATAAATATTTTTTTGTCACATGTCATTTATTATATATTTGCAACAGAGATTAATCATAATAACAAAGGCAAAAAAGTAATTTATAAAACTGATATGGTTTACAAAATCCGCGTAATATTAGATGCAAAAGAAGATATTTTCCGTGATATCGAAGTTAAAGGAAAACAGACGCTATGGAACTTACACTTAGGAATTAAAAGTGCGTTCAGCCTTCAGGGCGAGGAACTATCAACTTTTAATTTATTGGAAGATGACGGTACGATCGTAAAAACTGTTCCATTAGAAGATATGAGTGATGATGGTGATGGGGAGATTATGTCGGATGTATACATTGATGAGGCGTTTGAAAGTGCTGGTAAAAAGGCACAGTTCCAATACGGATTTCTTGATCTTTGGGAATTCTTCTGTGAGCTTGTTGAGGTGATCGACGAGACAAAAGGAGTAAATTATCCAATCACAGTCTACAGATTTGGAAACGTTCCGTTGAAAGCACCAAGCAAAAACGGAAGTGCAGGAGGTAAAAAGAAATCTGCAATGCCTTTAATGGAGGACGATTTTGCTTTCGAGGACGACTTTGCAGGAGGAAGCAGTTTTGCAGATGAAGATGATGACAACTTCGATGATGAGGAAGAAGAAAACTATGACGACGATGTTTTCGATGATGAAGATGACAACGACGACGAAAGATAATACTTAAAATATACAGCCCTGAATGAACATTCAGGGCTTTTTTTATTCAAAAAATCAACGTAATATTTGTCATTCCGACGAAGGAGGAATCTGTCACATGATAAACTTCCAGCTTCCCTCTTCCCCAACTTCCTTTCTTTTTCAGGAGCTATTTCACGCTATCCACTATATCTTTTGTTTCGCTTTGCTGCACAAAAGGATGTTGCTGCAATCGGGGCTAGGATTTTGTCATTATTTCAAATTTTCGTCATAAAAACTGGTGGCTTCGAGAACCTCAGCCACCAGTTTTTCAGAACTTTATCAACCAATTATTTGATTGTAACTTTGCCCGCACTTGGTGGCTGAGGCTCTCGAAGCAACCAATCCTAGGATCCAATCTTAGCTGAGTGAAACGCCTTTGCGATCTTAAAAACACAACGAAAATCAAAAAAAACTTTGCTCTCTTTGCGTTAAAAAAAATAAAATTCACCCATCTATGGATTATTTTTATCAAAAAAATTCACTTGTAAAGCAAAATTCACCATTAACAATTCACTCACTTACATTACGATTCATTATTTTTGTTAAAACTTGATTAATGAAAAAATTATTTTTACTCGCTGTAATTGGTCTGGGAATTGTTTCCTGTACCACTCAAAATATAAATAAAAACACTATGGATTTGCCGAAGGAATGGAAACACTCTACTAATATTTACGAAGTCAACGTCAGACAATATACCAAGGAAGGAACTTTTAAAGCATTTGAAAAAGAAATGCCGCGCTTAAAATCAATGGGAGTAAAGACGCTTTGGTTCATGCCGATCACTCCGATTGCTCAGGAAAAGAAAAAAGGAAGTTTGGGAAGTCCGTATGCTGCATCAGATTACACTTCCATCAACCCTGAATTTGGAACGCTTAACGATTTCAAACACATGGTGAACGAAGCTCACAGATTGGGATTCAAGGTTATCATCGACTGGGTTGCAAACCATACCGGCTGGGATCATGTCTGGACAAAAACACACCCGGAATTTTATTTAAAAGATCCGGACGGGAAATTCCACATCGCATCCGGAATGGATGACATCATCGAATTAGATTATAAAAATCCGGAAATGCGTAAAGCAATGATCGATGCCATGAAATTTTGGGTAAAAGAAACCAATATCGACGGTTTCAGATGTGATCTTGCTTCTTGGGTAGAAGTCGATTTCTGGCAGCAGGCTCGCCCTGAAGTTGAAACTATAAAGCCACTTTTCTGGTTAGGCGAATTTGATGAACTGGAAACTCCCGAATACGGAAAAGTTTTCGATGCAAGTTATTCTTGGTCTTGGATGCACAAATCTGCCGATTATTACAATAAAAATCTGCCTTTGCAGGATTTGAAAGATCTGTTGATAAAATATTCAAATATTGGAGATTCTTCCATGAGAGCCTGGTTTACAACAAATCACGACGAAAATTCATGGAACGGAACGGAATATGAAAAATACGGAGTAATCACAAAACCAATGGCTGTATTTTCTGCAACGTGGAACGGCGTTCCATTATTATATTCAGGTCAGGAACTTCCCAATATGAAAAGGCTGGAGTTCTTCGAAAAAGACGTTATAAAATGGACAAACACCTATCAGGTTTCAGATTTTTATAAAACGTTGTTAAGTTTAAAATCATCAAATCCGGCATTAAGAGGAGGCGATTCAAATGTTGGAACCCATCTTTTAAACACGACAGCAAACGATAAAATTTTAGCCTATATTAGAAAAAATGGAAAAGATGAGGTTCTGGTTGTTTTAAATATGTCAAAAGAGCCTGTGAATTTCAGTATTCAGGATGAAAATCTTTCAGGAAGCTTTAAAAATGTTTTTGACGGCTCAAAAAGAGACTTCAACAACGGAAAAGATTTCAATTTCAAAGTTTCAGATTACGCTGTATTTGAAAAATAAATTAAAATAGTAGCCAAAAAGTAAAAGTAAAGCGGACAAAATTTGTCCGCTTTCATTATTTTATTCAAATCAAAAAATTATAAAGCCTGCAATTTTACATTATCAACAACCCAAAGTTCTGTTGCCGCATTGTTTCTTGCTCCAATTCTTACCTTCAATTGGCTGGAATTTGGAATTCCCGTTACAGATAATTTTGTAATCGCCTGAGCACCTGTAAGTGTAATTCCTGAGCTTGTTGAAGCATTGGAAGATGCTACCGTAATTCCCGATGCAGAATAAGCATTTGTTCCTGTTCCGCTTCCTGAAAATGCCCATCTTGTGTTAGAACCTGTTGAAGAATTCCCTCCTGTTAACGTCAGTTTTGTATTGTAATTGGCACCGCCATCAGTACTTACGTCTATCGTTATAACATCATTATTTTCAACGCCGTTACTTGTACTTCCAATAGAAAATGCAGCAACATCAAAACTCAATGTGATATTACTCGTGTAAGTAGAAGCGTCAACAGTATTAAATTCTATATAAGAATTCGTTCCGCTACTGTTATTGTTTGAGTATCCGAAACCTCTTGCTCCATCAGAAAATAAACTTGATGAAGTGGGAGCATCTCCTGTTACCGTAGAGCCGGATGTAAAATTAAAACTTGAAGGTGCAAATCCTGTAGTTGTATAGTTTACAGAATCTCCGGTTTCAAAGCTTTGTGTAAAAATAGTTCCTGTTAATAATGAGCCTCCACCCCCGGTTCCTTCATATCCTAAATTCTGCCATTTCGTTCCGTCCCAGCCTAAGAATTTCTTTTGGTCTTTATCAAAGACGATGAGTCCTTCACTTGCTGAACTTGCAAGACTTGTAACAGCGGTTGTATTCAATCTGGGAACGATAAGTCCTTTAGTATCAGATTGTACATCAAGGGCAGAAGAAGTGTGTGGAGTTGATGTATTTATTCCAACCTGTGCGAAAAATGTAGCATACATTAAAGTAAATGTAAGAAGAGATAATTGTTTTTTCATGACGTTTTTTTTATTTAGTCGGCAAATATATATATAATAATTTTTTGTTATGTTAATTGTATATAAATTATTAATTAAGTATAATGATTGATTATAATTAATTTATTTTATTTAATTAATGAATAAATTGAAATTTTGGAAAGGAATTTTGTGTTATTCCAATTATGGTGAAAAATTATCTTTTCATAGTGATTTTATGTTGACAAATTAAAAAGATAAAAAAACAGATTTTTTAATGAAAATAAATACATTTGTGTGATGTCAAAATATGAAAATGGATAAATCTAAAATACTGGAGATCATAAAATTGAAGATCTCGGAAAAAATTCAAAACTTTGAAACCCTTATCGCTGAAACAAGAGCATCAAGCAACGATACCAAAAGCTCAATGGGTGATAAATATGAAACGGGAAGAGAAATGTTGCAGCAGGAAATCAATAATCTTCAAAGACAGCTGAATGAGACTTTAAATCAACAAGCGATTGTTCATAAAATAAATGCGGAACCATCTTCGAAAGTTCAAAACGGTGCATTAGTAAGAACCGATAAAGGATTATTTTATATTTCGGCATCGTTGGGAGAAATTATTTTTGAGAATCAAAAAATTATGACTGTTTCTGCTGAATCACCTTTAGTGAAAGCAATGTATGCTAAGAAAGCCGGAGAAACATTTGCTATAAATAATATTCATCAAACGATTGAGAATATTTGGTAATTTAAATTAATATTTCTCTTTATACACAATATACGGCATCTATGAGAGTAGATGCTTTTTTTATGACCTATGATAACAAAAAATCGCTTATATTTTTCTAAATTTGAACCATCAAAATTAGCCCTTACAATGCAAAATTACTTAGACCTTTTACAACATATTTTAGACAACGGAACCGATAAAACCGACAGAACAGGAACGGGAACAAGAAGCGTTTTCGGGTATCAACTGAGATATGATCTTTCGAAAGGCTTTCCTTTGGTTACAACAAAAAAAGTGCATTTGAAGTCTATTATTTATGAACTTCTTTGGTTCTTGAAAGGGGATACCAACATTAAATACCTAAATGATAACGGAGTAAGTATTTGGGACGAATGGGCAAACGAAAACGGCGATCTTGGCCCTGTTTACGGCGCTCAATGGAGAAGCTGGAACGGTGCAGACGGAAAAATTGTTGATCAGATTACAGAAGTTATCGATCAGATCAAAAAAAAACCAGACTCTAGAAGATTGATCGTTTCTGCATGGAATGTTGCTGAAATCCCAAATATGGCTTTGGCGCCTTGCCATGCTTTATTCCAATTTTATGTGGCGGATGGAAAATTATCACTTCAACTGTATCAGAGAAGTGCTGACGTTTTCCTTGGGGTTCCTTTTAATATTGCAAGTTATGCGTTGTTATTAATGATGGTTGCGCAGGTTTGTGATCTTGAAGTTGGAGATTATGTTCACAGTTTTGGAGATGTTCACATTTACAATAATCATTTTGAGCAGGTGAACAGACAGCTTTCAAGAGAAACAAGACCTCTTCCGACAATGAAATTAAATCCGGAAATTAAAGATATTTTTGATTTTAATTTTGAAGACTTTACATTAGAAAATTATGATCCGCATCCGGGAATTAAAGCGCCTGTTGCGATTTAATTTTGCTAAAATAATTTTTGTAATTATTTCATTAACTTTGATTTAAATTCAAAATGCATGGAAATTAAAATAAGTTTAGACGAATATGCAGATGTTGCTTTTATTAAAAAACTTTTATCTCAGATAAAGGGAATTAATAATATTGAAATTTCTGAGGATGAAAAGACTTATTCCTGGAATGAACTTGAAAACTCAGAGCATTTTGGAAAGGTGATGGAGCAAAGTGAGAATGATTATAAAAGCGGAAAAACTCAGGAGCTGACTGATGATTTATTAAATGAAATATTTAATAAAAAATGAAAATAACAATTTCAGAAACTGCGAGAATTTCGCTGGATGAAATTATAGATTTTCTACAAGCGAAATGGACTGCAAAAGAAATCACTGTTCTACAAACTGATATTAGGAAATTTAGACAAACAATGATTGATGGCATTATAAAGCATCAATCTTTAGAAAAGTCTCCAAATATAAAATTTACGCTTATTGGTAAGAAACAGGTTAAGCTATTTTATGAAATCAAAACAGACGAAATCGTTATTAAATTATTTTGGCACTGCAAAAAAGATCCATTAAAATTAAAATATCTTCTTAATAAAGAATAGAAATTAAAGTGAAGCCTACAAACTTCACTTTTTTTGTAACTTTCAAAGCAAATTTTACACTTATCAAATATGAAATATCTAAAAATCAATATTGAGGAAAACGCAGATGCCGAAAAACTGAAAGAACTTTTATTTCAGGTAAAAGGAGTGGATTCAATAGAAATCATTGATGATGAAAACCCTGAAAGCGAACTCAAAAAAGCTTTCAATAAAACGAAAGAACAGTTTAAAAAAGGAGATTATGAAACGGTAGTCAATGATATTTTCGATATTCTAACAAAAAATAATTCTAAAAAATAATTAATAAATAAAGATGAAAAAGGCCATTTTATCGATTGCTATACTTGGAATTTTCTTTTCCGCAAATGTATCGGCACAAACCGAAACTTCGGGCAGAGAAAAAGTGTACAGAGCGACTCATACCAAAGTAACGGAACTGAAACACACCAAGCTAAAAGTAAATTTCGATTATCAGAAGGAACAAATGAACGGGGAAGAATGGTTAACGGCTTCACCTTATTTTTATCCTACCAACGAATTAACTCTTGATGCAAAAGGAATGTTGATTCATGAAGTAGCTTTAGATATTAACGGCAAAAAATCTCCTTTAAAATATGACTATAAAAATGATGTTTTAAAGATCAGCTTAGATAAGACCTATCAGAAAAATCAGGATTATACAGTTTACATTAAATATACTTCTCGCCCGAATGAAGTGAAACAAGAGGGAAGTGCTGCTATTAATGATGCAAAAGGGTTGTATTTCATTAATCCACAAGGAAAAGATCCCGATATGCCAACTCAAATTTGGACGCAGGGAGAAACAGAATCTTCTTCTGCTTGGTTTCCAACAATCGATAAACCAAATCAAAAGTCTACTCAGGAAATCTACATGACGGTTCCTGATAAATATGTCACACTTTCAAACGGGATAATGAAAGATTCTCAAAAAGAATCGAACGGATTGAGAACCGACCATTGGGTGATGGATAAAAGGCATTCAACCTACCTTTTCTTCATGGGAGTAGGCGAATATGCAATCGTTAAAGACAAATGGAAAAATATTCCTGTAGATTATTATATTGAAAAGGAATATGAGCCGTACGCAAAACAGATCTACGGAAACACACCTGAAATGATCGAGTTTTTCTCGAAAAAAATGGGCTACGATTATCCTTGGGCAAAATATGCACAAATTTCAGGAAGAGATTACGTAAGTGGAGCGATGGAAAACACCACAGCAACACTTCACGGAAGTGATATTCTGCAAAAACCTGGACAATTAATTGATGAAAATACTTGGGAAGACACCATCGCCCACGAATTATTTCATCATTGGTTTGGAGATTTGGTGACTGCAGAAAGTTGGAGTAATCTTACGGTAAATGAATCTTTTGCCAACTATTCCGAATACCTTTGGAATGAATATAAATACGGAAAAGATCAGGCCGATTATCATCAATTAGAAGATGTTAACAGATACATTCACAATCCTTCTGATTTCAAGAAAAATTTGGTGAGATTTAATTATGAATCTCGTGAAGATGTTTTCGATTTGGTGACTTATCAAAAAGGTGGCGGAATTCTTCACATGTTAAGAAACTATTTGGGTGATGATGCATTCTTCGCTGGAATGAATGATTATTTAAAAACCAATGAATATCAAAACGCAGAAGCGCATCAGTTAAGATTATCATTCGAAAAAGTTTCAGGAAAAGATCTGAACTGGTTCTTCAATCAATGGTATTTCGGAAGCGGAAACCCGAAGTTAACTTATTCCTATGGTTTTGAGCCTGTTAAAAAACAAATTGCTCTTACAATTAACCAAACTCAAGATCAGCCATTTGAATTTCCGTTGGCAATTGATGTTTATGACAATGGAAAACCAAAAAGATACAATGTTTGGGTAAATGCAGAGCCTAAAACGATTTTTACTTTTGATGTTTCAAAAGCTCCGGATTTAATTAATATCAATGCAGATGGTGTTTTAGTAACAGATATTACGGATACAAAAACTCCCGAGCAATATTTAATGCAGTTCACGAATTCAAAAGAATTCAAAAACAGATATGCTGCTTTGAACGGGATTAAAGATCAGGTTGGAAAAAATCCTGCCGCAACGAAATTGTTGGCTGCGGGAATAAAAGATCCATATTTTAGAGTGAGAATGAAAGCTTTGGAATTGATGGACTTATCTAATCCTGAACAAATGAAAGCTTTAGGAACTGATGTTGAGAAAATAGCATCAAACGATCCGAAAACCTTAACTCAGGCTTCAGCTATTGCAGCTTTAGCAAAAACGAAAGATAAAAAATACCTTCCGATTTTTGAAAAAGGAGTGAATGCTGTTTCTAATGCAGTGAGAGGAAGTTCGTTGGGAGCTATTTCGGCAATTGACCCATCAAGAATGGCTTCTTTGGCTGATAAAATTGATTTAAGCGGTGCTTCAGAAGATCTGTTGACGCAAATGCTACCGATCGTTGTTAAGAATAAAGTGACTTCTCAGATGGCAAATATTGCTCCGATTGCAGCATTTTATCCTTTTGTTAAATTCCAAAATCCGGAATTGGGTAAATCTGCGGAAGAAGGATTCAATTGGATTATGTCTTCTGACAATCTAAAAGCAACAGAAAGCATCACTAAAATGATAGGCCATGCAAAAAGCCAAATGGGAGATAATCCACAGGCAAAAATGATGATCTCTCAGATGCTGAAAGATGGTCTAAGCAAAAAAATGGAATTGTTAAAACAAAATCCTCAAAAAGCATCAAGTATCAATCCTCAAATTGATGCTCTGAATAAAGCGATCGAAGATTTTAAATAATAAAAACAAAGCATAAGTTTTTAAAGCATCTCATTTTGGGATGCTTTTTTAATTTAAATATAATTAATGATAAAATATAGGTGAATAACAACCGTTTTTTTGAATTATCTTTTATAATTTAGTATTAAAATTACAGAATTATGACTTTTGGAATCGAGGCAGCTAGTTATTATGTACCATCTTTATATTTGGAAATTAAAGATTTAGCAGAAAAAAGAGGAATTGAACCCGCAAAATTGAAAAAAGGATTAGGGTTACATAAAATGGGATTTCCGGATGTTCATGAAGATACAGCTACTTTCGCAGCAGAAGCTTTGTTAAAATTAATAAAGGATTATACGATTAATCCAAAAAATATTGCCAGAATTTATTTGGGGACAGAAAGTGCATTAGATGCTGCAAAACCAACCGCTTCTTACGCAATGCAAATGGTTGAAAAGGTATTGGAAAGTGAATTTGGAGAAAGATGTTTCAAAAACTGTGACGTTGTGGATATGACTTTCGCATGTGTTGGAGCAGTAGATGCTTTACATAATTCTTTAGACTTTATAAGAGTTAATCCTGATAAAAAAGCAATCGTGATCGCCAGTGATTATGCAAAATATGAATTGGCTTCTTCTGGAGAATATACGCAGGGCGGTGGCGCGGTTTCTTTATTGATTTCTTCAAAACCTGATTTGTTGGAAATCGAAAATAATTGGGGAGTCGCTACTGAAAGTGTTTTTGATTTTTTCAAACCCAGACGACAGTATAAGAGAGAAGACCTAACAAATGCTTCCGAATCTTTTCCTGATAAAATTGAAATCTTTACGGATGAACCTGTTTTTGACGGACAGTATTCCAACCAATGTTATCAGGACAGAATAAGAGAAGCTTACCATCATTATAAAGAAATTACAGGCAAAAACAAGCCTTATGAAAATTGGAAATATTTGATTTTCCATCTTCCTTATGCTTTCCACGGTAAAAGAGTTTTCTCTGAGATTTACAGTTTAGAAAACGGACTTTCGTATGAAACGGCTGAAGAACAAAAAGCAGTGGCAAAATCCGAAAATTATATTCAGTTTATTAATGATACAATAGAAAAATCGCAACGTGCATCTTCTGAAATCGGAAATATGTACACTGCTTCAATTTTTATGGCTTTACTTTCTGCATTGCAGACTTCTTTTAATGAAAATGAAGAATTAAAGGGCTCTGAAATAGGGTTTTTAGGCTACGGAAGCGGATCAAAATCTAAAGTTTTCGTAGGAAAAGTATCTGAAAATTGGAAAAATGTTGTTTCAAAATGGGATTTATTTGAAAATCTTAAAAAAAGAAAGGCTATCGATTTTGAGACCTATGAAAAATTGCACAGAAAGCAATTGGAAGAATCTGTTAATCAAAAATATAAAGGATTTGGGCTGAAATCTGTTGAGCTAGAAAGTCCTGTTTTGATGGGAGCGAGGTATTATCACTATCAGAAATAAGAATTAATTATTATAAAATTCAACTACCACTTCTTCATGAGGTGGTTTTTTATGTTTTGATTTTAACGGTTTTTACCAAAAATTATGAAATTTTTAAAAATAGTGTGTTTTATTTTCGAAATATTGGGTGTCATTATTTTTTATTAACAAGTCTCAGTTTATGGTTTAATTGATTTTTTACTTGAAAATATATTTTTTACTAAATATAATATATCATGAAGTAACATTTATGATTGCCGTGAAAAAAAATAGAAAATAAAAAAAATTAGTTAAAAGTATTTTTTGAGTGAGATATTTTTAAGCCATTATGAATAATAGGATAGTTAATTGCCAAAATTTAGCTTTGGTTGAAGAATTTTAATAAATTTTAAGTTATTGTAATTCAGTTTTTTACATTGTGTTTGTTAGTATTTATTAACAAATTTGCTTCCTTAAAAATACTAAATAAAAAAACATGAATGTGAAATTATGCATTATGACAACAGCTGTTTTGTTTTTTACAGGACAGGTTGTAAGTGCTCAGAAAAAAACGAAGGACTCTATAAAAGAAGCCAGCATAGATGAAGTTGTGGTAACGGGTTATCAGAAGAAAAGCAAGGATGAGGTTACTTCTGCAATCACCGTTGTATCTGGAAAAGCGTTGTCTAATTTCTCTTCTTCAACGATGGGATCTAATGCTTTGCAAGGAAAAGCTGCTGGTGTAGATATTTCTGCATTGAATGGTAAACCGGGTTCGGGATCAGCAATTAATGTTAGAGGTTTGGGGAATGTTACTACAAAAGTTGGTGCTTCAAATCCATTGTTTGTTATTGATGGTTTTGTTGTTGGAAATGATCAGAGAGCGCAGGATGTTTTCAACGCGATTAATCCTAGTGATTATGAAAATGTTTCTATACTGAAAGATGCAGCAGCAGCGGCTATCTATGGTTCGCAGGGAGCAAATGGAGTTATTGTTTTAACGACAAAAAGCGGAAAATCAGGAAAACCTGTTATTACACTGAGTTCCAGAATAGGTTTCTCTGAGAAGATTAAAGATATTAACTTCAAAATGATGAATTCTGCTGAGAAAATTGATTACGAGAAAAAAATGTATGCTCTCGGTATTAGCGGATACAGCGCATGGACAGATTCAAATGTATCAGCAGCTCTTACTTTGGATCATGATTGGCAAAAAGATATTTTGAGAAGATCAGCAATTAAGTCTTATCAAGTTGGAATTAGAGGAGGAAATGAAAAATCTAAGTACACATTTTCACTAGGTTATGATTCTGATAACGGAATTGTCCAGAATATTCATGCTTACAAAAGATATACGGGTAGAATGAAATATGAAGCGACTCCAACGGATAGATTGAATTTTGGAGTTTCTACTGGTGTTAATTACAGCATGTCTCAGGATATAAGGGACAGAAATAATGAGCAGAATCCTTTTAGAGCAATGTATTCTTATAATCCATACGAACCTGTTTTTAATGCAGATGGAAGTTATAATTCTACGAAAAGAGGATTCCCTATTTTAGAAGCACTCAAAAATAATCCTGAACGTAACAATTCTCTAATTTTTGATGGTAATATTTTTGCTCAATATAAAATTGTAAACGGGTTAAATTTTAAAACACAGCTTGGAGGATATTTTAATAATATAAGATGGAATAGAAAGGTTTTAAGAGGATCATTTTTAGATAGATCTTTAGGAATAAATGGAAGTGTGGTAGAACAAAATCAAAATCGTTTCAGATATACAAATTCTAATACATTAAATTATACAAAAACATTTGGTAATCATAGTATTGATTTATTAGGCTTGGTAGAATATACCGAATTCCGAAATGATTATCTTAGTGCAACAGGTAGAAACTTATCTTCGCCAACTTTAAATGAGCTGGATAATGCATCAACTCCTTTTGAAGTTAAAGGTTATGATGAACTTTACAGAACATTTTCTTACGGAGCTTTTTTAACTTATGATTTTGCTAAAAAGTATATTTTAACGGCGTCTGTAAGACAAGATAAAGATTCTAGATTTGGAAAAAATAATGTACTGTCTGAACCATTCTGGTCAGTAAGTGGCGCATGGAATGTAACTAATGAAGAATTTTTGAAGGATAATACCATTTTATCACTATTAAAATTAAGGGCATCCATTGGTACCAGAGGATACAATAATATTGACCTTAATTTAAATAACACATTAATGTCCGGAAGTAGCTATGGTTCTTTTCCTACTATTGCTCCTAATATAATTTATGGAAATCCAGATCTAAAGTGGGAAATCACAAAATCACAAAACTATGGAGCTGAATTTGGATTTTTAAATAATAGAATAAGAGGAACTGTAGATTATTTTATTGATCAAAAAAAGGATTTCATATTTACTGTTCCTAATTTTAGCTCAGAAGGAGGAGCGTATGCTACCAATATTAATGCAGGCGATTTAAAAAATAAAGGTCTTGAATTGAGCTTATCTGCAGATATCATAAAATCTGCAGGCTTTAATTGGAGTATCAGAGCCAATACAAGTTTGATGAGTTATAAACTTGTTAAACTAAGAAATGGCGAAACAGAAAGAACTGTTGGAACAATAAATCAGCTGAAAGAAGGTGAAGAGCCATTTTCATTCTATTTAGTAAGAAGCGCAGGTATTAACCCTAACAATGGAAATGAAATATATTATACTAAAGACGGGGGTACAACAGAAATATATAATTCTAACGATGCTGTTTTATTACAGGGTAAATCGCCTCTTCCTAAATTATATGGAGGATTTGGAACTACTTTATCATATAAAGGGTTTGATTTACAGGCAGATTTTACTTATAAGTCAGGTAATTATACTTACAATTATATGGCTCTTAATATGTTGAATTATACTAATGGAGCCACGAATAATATGAGATCTGATGCTGTTAATTATTGGACGACTCCAGGCCAGACAAATGTATTACCAAGACCTAATACCACAACCAATGCACCTGGGGGAATTACAGGATTACAAACTACTGACAGGTTCTTGCAGGATGCATCTTATATCAGATTAAGAAATGTAAGTATCGGATATACATTAGACAAAAGAATATTGGGTGAGTCATTTCCTGTAAACAAAATTAGAGTCTCATTATCAGGACAGAACTTAGCTACTTGGACGAAATTTGAAGGAGATCCGGAAATATCAATTGGTTCAGGAGAAAATCAGACAGCTGCAGGACAAACATTTATAAATGGTGCATTTGCATTATATAGCTATCCTGCGGTAAAAACATATTTATTTGGAATTGAAGTAGAATTTTAAAACACATATTAAAACTTATGAAAAAAATAATCAATATATCATTATTATCACTTGCATCTTTTCTTTCATTACAATGCAGCGATGAAAGATTTGATATTCTTCCTAATAGTCAGGATGCACCCGAAATCATCTTTACAACAGAAGCTAACTATAGATTAGTTTTAGATGGTGCTTATGATGCTTTTAAAAGTCCGACATATTATAATGGTGATACAGGAAGCTCTATTATTTTGGGAGATGTATTGGCCGACAATCTTATCTTAAATACTCAGGGAAGGCAGACAAATAAAGCGGCTTATGAATGGTCATACACCCCAATTACGCCAGCGGTCACCTCATTGTATTCATCTGCATATTTTGTAATTTCCAGAGCAAATATTGTTTTAGATAATCTAAATAAAGTTCCGTATACAGACTATATGAAGAATATTGAAGCTGAAGCAAAGGCAATTAGAGCAATTGCACATTTTGATTTGGTGAGAGCATATGCGAAAATACCTACACAAAGCAGTGATGCATCTTCATCTTTGGGAATAGCTTACGTAACTACTTTTGATCCAAGTATTAAGCCATCAAGAGATGCTACTGTAACGATTACATATGATAAGATCATTGCAGATCTACAAGATGCATTGGCGAAAATTAATGCAACCAATGGAACGATTGGAAGGTTAAATAAGACTTCAATTATGGGGTTTCTATCAAGAGTCTATTTATATAAAGGAGATTATGATAAAGCAATACAGTACGGCGAGCAGTGTATTTTAGCAAATCCATCAGTAGGAGCAAATGCTAATTTTGTAAATGTTTGGAGAGATGCATCTGATGATGGAGAATTATTCACAATATTAAATGCAAATGTTAGTAATGATAATGTAAATGTTGGAGTTGCTTATAATCAAAACTCTGTAAATCCGGCAGGTATTCGTTCAGAATATAACGTAAATTATGATTTATTTACAAAGTATTCTTCTAGTGATATTAGAAAGGAAGCATATGTTCTTACATTTAATTATGTAATGACACTTTACAATCATGTAATTAAATATAGAACAAGAGCCGGCTCTCCAACACCTCCTGCGCAGGTAGTTGATGTGAAATTTCTAAGATCTGCTGAGGTTTATCTTAATGTTGCAGAAGCTTATATGAAGTCAACTGCTCCCAATCAGGCGAGAGCACTTCAATTGCTTAATACTTTGAGAGCGCAGAGATATGCATCTTATGTACTAGGAACAGAAACTGGGACAGCTTTATTAAATACAATCTATTACGAAAGAAGATTAGAATTAGCATTTGAAAATGACAGATTCTGGACGATAAAAAGATTAGGACAATCAGTTGTAAGATCAGATTATGGTTCAGCTTCAAATGGAGGAGGAGGAGATGCTCCTACAGGTGCATTGAAAACTCTACCTGCAAATAATTTTAGATTTGTATTACCAATTCCACAGGATGCAATTAACTTAAATCCAAACTTAGTACAAAACAGCGGATATTAAGATTTAAACTAAGAATAAAATGACGAGACTATATTTTTATAGTCTCGTTTTTCGTTGGGCTATTGAGTTGGTATTTCAATTTTTCCAAAAGCCACTATTCTGAGCCCATGTCTTAAAAAGTCCGGGCCAGGCAGAAACCTCACTATTCTTTTTACCTAATCCCCAGCCATGTCCGCCGGTCTGAAAAACATGCATTTCAACAGGAATGCTTACATTTTTTAATGCCTTATCCATCAGGTAACTATTGTCTACTGGAGAAATAGGATCGTCCAAGGCCTGTGCTAAAAATGTGGGTGGAGTATTTGTATTCACCTGCCTTTCTACAGAAAAATCAATCTCTTGTTTGATTGTTGGCTGAGTTCCCAGAATACTTTTTTGGGCGTGGGTTTTATTATTGGGAGGAAGCATTGAGATCACGGGGTAAATAAGTCCTTCAAAATCAGGTTTCGCAGATAAGGAATCTATTTTATCAACAGGCTTGTAAAATCTTTTATTGAAAAGAGTAGAGGTAATACCTGCCAAATGCCCGCCTGCGGAAAATCCGAGTATTCCGATTTTATTTTGATCAATGTTGTAATGCTTTGCCAGATTACGGATTATTCGAATAGCGCGTTGAGCATCCTCAAAAGGAACATTAGTACTGCTCCAATTTTCCTGAGGTAATCGGTAAATGAGTTCAAATGCGGTTACTCCTTCAGATTGCAACCAATTAGCGGTTGGGGTACTTTCTTTTCCTAGCTCAATGTGGGCATATCCGCCACCGCTGATGACTAGAATTGCGGTTCCATTAGGATGTTGTGGTTGATGAACAATCAGTCTTGGGGTAGAAATATTTATTACAGACCCTTTATCGCTAATGAGTTCCGAACTCCGATTTCCTCTTGCATTTGGCATATTGGATGGCCATAAATCAATTTGTTCTAAATTACTCTGAATACTGAATTTTTGCCCGTTAATTTGTGCACTGATTGATGTGCTGCTAGAAAATAATAAAGCAGTAATAATAAATACTTTCATCGTAATAGACGAATAACTTATGTTATTCTGGATGAGTTATTGCAAAAAAGATGCAAACTTTTACTCATTAAAACTGGTATTGTTCTGAAAACTTTTCGGAGTAATTCCTACCAATTGTTTGAATACTCTTGTAAAATAATTAGTGTCTGAAAAACCTGTCTGATAAGCAGTTTCCTTAATACTGTTCTGATTTACCAATAATTCTTTAGCTCTGTTTATCCTTTCCTGTAAAATAAATTCATTCGGAGAAGTTCCCAATTCGTCTTTAAACATTTTAAAGAAATTCGATTTGCTTACGTATGCCAACTTAGCAATACTGTCGATCGACAATTTTTGATGAAGATTATTTTTAATATAATCCACTGCAAAACCAATTCTGGATTTATTTTTAGCAATATTTTTTTCTACCATACTTCTTGCTTGGGTTTGCATGAGTCTAATCAATAATTCTTTCAAAGCAAAATCTGCCATGATGTCTTTTTGAGAATTATCATCCATTGCAATTCTCATGATGTTGTTTGTAGCGGAAGCAAGAGATTGATTATTAAAAAGAAAATACTCATCAAGTTGAATATTCCATTGCGAAGTTTCGTCAACTTTTGGTAAATGATAGTTTAAATGATTTAAAGAATTCTCGATAAATTCTGGATTAAGGCTTAAAGAAATGCATTGTGACGGAGTTTCATCGGCTTCTGGAAAATCAATCACCATTGTTTCTCCGGGGGCAACCAAAATACTTTCTCCAGGAAAATAATCGAAATAACTCGTTTTATTATCCAATTTCATATGTTTTTTGCCTCGAAGCATGGCGGTAAAAGCGATATTTTCAAAATGAAGTTTTACATCAAAAGCGGTTTTGTGAGTTTCATAGATACTAAATTCACAATTGTTTAGATTGAATTTTGTCTGATTTTCAATTAAGTTTAAAAGCTGATTCTCCGTCTTTAATTCAGGAGTATTTAATAAAAATTTATTATTATTCATTTCTAAACATTTTTTATTGCCTCTTCTATCAAATATAGAAATTTAAACGCTATGCAGTTGTTAATAAAACTATAAAATTAACCATCTGCACTATTTTGATGTTTTTTTGTAGGATTATGCTATACGTTTGTGCTAGGTAAGTGTAATTTGGTTGAACAGAAAAATTAAAATTATACTAATATGAGCACTATTACAGAACAACAATCAGGGACAACTTTACAGTGGCCTGAATTCAAAAGCAAATATGATAATTATATTGACGGAAAATTTACAGCTCCTGTCAATGGTCAATATTTTGACGTAGTTTCTCCGGTTGACGGAAAAAATTTCACGCAGGCAGCACATTCATCTAAAGAAGATCTAGAATTGGCTGTCAACGCAGCAGAAAAAGCATTCCAGACTTGGAAAGATACTTCTTCAACGCAAAGAAGTATTATTTTAAACAAAATTGCCGACAGAATCGAAGAAAATCTTGAATATTTAGCAACAGTTGAAACCATCGACAATGGTAAAGCTGTAAGAGAAACTTTGGCTGCAGATTTACCTTTGGCAATTGATCATTTCAGATATTTTGCTTCGGTGATCAGAGCAGATGAAGGTTCTCACAACGAATTGGATAAAGACACTGTTTCATTAATCGTTCACGAACCGCTTGGAGTAATCGCTCAAATTATTCCATGGAATTTTCCTTTATTAATGGCAATTTGGAAACTTGCCCCGGCTTTAGCAGCAGGAAATTGTGTAGTCTTAAAACCGGCAGAAAGTACACCAATTTCTATCATGGTTTTAATGGAAATCATCGGAGATTTACTTCCAAATGGAGTAGTGAACATTGTTAACGGTTTCGGAGCAGAATTAGGAAGAGCCTTGGTTACCAATCCAAAAGTAAATAAAGCAGCATTCACAGGTTCTACGGCAACAGGTCGTTTGGTAATGCAGTATGCAACAGAAAATATCATTCCTGTGACATTAGAATTGGGAGGGAAATCTCCAAATGTTTTCTTTAGCTCAGTAATGGATGCAGACGATGCATTTTTAGACAAAGCAATCGAAGGTGCGGTTCTTTTTGCTCTAAATCAGGGCGAAATTTGTACTTGTCCGTCGAGATTATTGGTTCAGGAAGACATTGCAGATGCATTCATTGCAAAAGTGATTGAAAGAGTAAAAGCCATCAAAGTTGGAAATCCTCTTGATAAAACAGTGATGATGGGAGCTCAGGCGTCTCAGATTCAAAAAGATAAAATTCTTTCTTACATCAAATTAGGAAAAGAAGAAGGTGCTGAGGTTCTTGTCGGAGGTGAAGTGAATCATGTTGGAGAAGGTCTTGAAAAGGGATATTACATCCAACCAACGATCTTCAAAGGAAACAATAGAATGAGAATTTTTCAGGAAGAGATTTTCGGACCTGTTTTGGCGTTCACGACTTTCAAAGATGAAGAAGAAGGAATCAAAATCGCAAACGATACGATTTATGGTCTTGGAGCAGGAGTTTGGACGAGAGATGCGCATCAGTTATACAACGTTCCGCGCCAGATTCAAGCGGGTAGAGTTTGGGTGAATCAATACCATTCTTACCCTGCAGGAGCGCCTTTCGGAGGATATAAGCAGTCAGGAATCGGTCGCGAAAACCACAAAATGATGTTAGATCACTACCGTCAGACCAAAAACATGTTGATTTCTTACAACAAAAACAAACTAGGTTTCTTTTAATTTTAAATATTAGGGCGTGCCCGTTTGCCTCAGCTTAGGCCGAGGCAAAACGGTCGGGCTATTCAGGGCTCCACTTCGTTTCGGTGCTCCGTTTCGCTCCGCACTCTCGTTTTTCAAACGAGACCCTTCCTATCCCTCACGCAAAAAGTACGTTTATTTTCACTTATCTGGTATTTTCCGGATGAGCAGGATATCTTATGAGTCTTGTCAAGGCTTAAAAAATTAAGATAAATCTTTTGGAGCTTATTTAAGTGAAACGCCTTTGCGGACTTAAAATATACAGTTTATTGGCAAAAAGCCTTAGCATTCTTTGCGTTAAAATAATCATCAATTTAAATTAAACAAACTAAGATCTAACTCAAAAAAATCAAAATATGATCCCAAAAACAATGAAAGCCGCAGTCGTTCAAGGCTACGGGCAACCGCTACAAATCCAAGAAGTTCCTGTAAAAGTACCGGGAAGATATGAAGTACTCGTAAAAGTAATTGCCTGTGGAGTTTGCCACACAGATTTACATGCAGTAGACGGTGACTGGCCTGCAAAACCAAAAATGCCATTAATTCCCGGTCATGAAGGAGTCGGAATTGTAGTAGCCTGTGGGCCAGAAGCGATGGTGAAAGAAGGCGATGCAGTTGGAGTTCCATGGTTATATTCTGCTTGTGGCTGTTGTGATTATTGTATCACAGGCTGGGAAACATTATGTCACGCTCAACAGAATGGAGGATATAGCGTTGATGGCGGTTTTGCAGAATATGTGATCGCAGATTCAAGATATGTCGGACATTTAAAATCAGATGTCAACTTTCTAGAAATTGCTCCAATTCTTTGCGCAGGAGTAACGGTTTATAAAGGCTTAAAAGAAACAGAAACAAAGCCGGGAGAATGGGTGGCAATTTCAGGGATTGGTGGATTGGGACACGTTGCCGTACAATATGCAAAAGCAATGGGAATGCATGTTGCAGCGATTGATGTTTCAGATGATAAATTAGAATTAGCAAAAAAATTAGGAGCAGATTTAGTGGTCAATGCAAAAAACACAGATCCTGGAGAATATCTACATAAGGAAGTCGGCGGAATGCACGGCGCATTGATCACAGCTGTTTCTCCAATAGCTTTCAAACAGGGAATTGATGTTCTAAGAAGAAAGGGAACGATTGCTTTAAACGGTCTTCCTCCAGGTTCTTTTGAACTTCCGATTTTCGAAACGGTTTTAAAAAGAATCACAGTAAGAGGTTCCATCGTTGGAACGAGAAAAGATCTTCAGGAAGCGTTAGATTTTGCCAATGAAGGATTGGTGAAAGCAACGGTAACTTCGGCAAAGTTAGAAGACATCAACGAAGTTTTTGATAAGATGAAAGCGGGACAGATCGATGGCAGAATTGTTCTCGATATTGCCGGAAGTGCAAGTTAAATTATATTGAGTTTAAGCAGTCCGGTAGAGTTTTTCTCCGGACTTTTCTTTGACAAATATACGGTGTGAATTGTTCATATTTAAATTTTATCTTTCTTAAATACCTTTCTATACTTAATTCATGCATTATAAAAAAATAAGATTAACTTAATTTTGTTCATATTTATTGTTCATTTTTTAAATTTTTCAAACCTAAACAAAAATTTTTATTTTAATATTACTTCTTTTGACAAAAATGCAATTAGATTGTTTAATTACATTTTTTATTTCTGGAGATAAATCTTTTGTAAGAAATATCTTGGCTTTATTTTACACCAGTATAATTATTTGATTATGGCTTCAAACCAATAAGGTAATTTTTTTTAATTAATTTGTTTTCAGAAAACAAATTTAATAATATCTGAAAATTTTCAATAACGATCGTTTTTTGAGATTCTAAATTTGTCGCAAATGTAAAATTATTAAAATACTTTCTTTGCTTTATAGTGCCTTTAAGCCATAATTATTACTTCTATGTTTTGAAATAATTATTTAACCAAAAAGTTTTATTTATTGAATTTTTTATTATATTTGGACTACAAAAATTAATTTTTATAATTTAAAAACTTATTCCTATGAAAAAAAAATTGAATTTAAACAAGGAAAGGATTACTAAACTAACTGCTGAACAATCTGCTTCAGTTCAAGGAGGTCTTGCGGCAAGTACTAATAGAACATTTACTTGTGGCCTATGTACTGGAGGTGATCCGAACACTTATAATTCATTTGACAAATGTCCGCCGACAAATAATACAAAACCTGATGACGGATTAACACCGATTTATCAATCTGAAAAAAATCAAACAATCTGTTAAGATTAATAGGTATATTAATTATTGAATGCTCTACTTTGTAGAGCATTTATTATAATATAAATTATAATGGATATATCAAATAAAATTAATGAAATAGAGATTTTTTTAGATGAGATTTTAGAAAATCCTTTATATAACAAAAACCTTTCTTTATTTTCAGGAATCGGAGGTGTTCCCATTTTCTATGGGCTTTTACACAAATATAAAAGCGATCAAAAATATATTGATAAAATTGATAAATTTATTGAATTTTGTTTTACTTATCTGGATGACAATAGCAATATTATCGGGCTAACCTATTGTGATGGGCTGTGTGGCTTAGGTCAGATGTTTAATTTTGTAACAGAGAAAAATCTGACATCAATAGATTTAAGTGAAGCATTAGATTCTATAGATGAGATACTCTACGAAAATATCAGACATTTTCTAAAGCGGGTTGATCAGCTATCTCATGATGATAGAGTTGAACAAATTGATTTTCTTCACGGTATATTCGGCCTTGCCCATTATCTAATTTCCAGACCTAAAAATTTACATCAACAGGTACTAGTGGATTTCTTTGATAAGCTTGCAGAAATTGTAGATATAGAATGTGAGTTTACATTCTTTGCTAAAAGTGAGCATAATGTAAGTGACACAAGTTATCAGACGAATTTGGGTTTAGCGCATGGTCATATTTCTTATATCCTTATTTTTTCAAAGTTTTACAAGCTATATCCAGAAAAAGAGAATATTAAAAGTATCATCAAAAAATCTGCTTACAGTGTCAAATCATTTGAAAATAAAGATCTTGAGAGCAATATCATTTTTCCCGGAATTGCAGTAAATAAAGAAACAGCTCATTATGATGTACATTTAGGCTGGTGTTACGGAGATCAGTCCGTAGCCTTTGGTTTATATAAAGCAGGAATAATTTTAGAAGATTCTATATTAATCGATATATCGAAGAAAACAGCTTTTTCAACCTTAAAAAGATTACATTCAGACCAAATATTTGATGCAGGTTTCTGCCACGGATCTTCAAGCGTCGGCTATCTTCATTTAAAATTGTATTTACTGACTAAGGATAAAAATCACAAGGACGCTTATCATTACTTTGTTGATCAAACGCTGAAATTTTGTGATTTTAATGATGGAATTGCAGGCTTTAAAAAATACAATGGGCCTGATGACTATCGTAACAATATCGGAATGTTAGATGGTCTAATTGGTGTCGGAATCTTTTTACTTGATGCTCAGTTACAGAATACTTATTCTAGCTGGGATTCCTTTTTTTTACTTAATTAAAATATGAATAAGAAAAATTATAAACCATTTGAAAAATACGTAATGAGAACTCCACTTCTTTCGTTGAATTTTTATAAAGATTTGACGAAAGAAACAGTTATTTCAGATAATACATTCAAAGAACTTATTGCTCATCCAACAATTAGAGAGGCCATATTTCTTGCTTCCCCTTCTTTTTTGGCAGATCTTGATGACTGGATCAATAACCTGAAGAAAAATGAGGACAAGATTGAAAAATTAAAATATACATTATTAAAATACCTTTCAAGAATGTCATCAAGATGTACTCCATACGGTCTTTTTGCTTCCTGTTCCATTGGCATAATATCTTCCGAGACGGAGATACAGCTTGATGATCCATCCCAATACAGACGTCATACCCGTTTAGATATGAATTTTATGGTTTCATATTATTATGAGCTCCTAAAAACAGATGAAATAAAAAATGCTTTGAAGCTTTATCCCAACTCAAGCTTATTTAAGATAGCAGATAAGTATAGATATGTTGAGTATCATTATAAAAACGGTAACAGAATGTATGAAATTGTTGCAGTAGATCACTCGGAGTATCTGGAAAAAATTCTTTCAACATCACGTAATGGTGCAACAAAAAATAGTCTCATTAAAGTATTAACTGATCTTGGGTTTGAAGACCAAGAGTCGGAGGAATTTATAGATGAAATAATTTTAAATCAAATTTTAGTTTTTGAATTAGAACCCAATGTAACAGGTGAAGAATATCAGCATCAGCTCATTTCAATTTTAGAGAAAAATAACCTAGCACATGCAGATACACTAAAACGTATATTAAACGATATCAACACATTAGATCATCACATTGGAAATCCCACTGAAAAGTATAATGATATAAAAAAACTGATCGAAACTTTTGAAGTACCTTTTGATATAAAAAATTTATTTCAGTGTGATCTGATTTCAACATCAAAAAAAAATTATTTAGAACAAAAAATTGTCGAGCAGCTCATCCCCGCCATTAAGCTTCTTAATAAAATTTCAATCGAACGTCATAAATCATATCTGAATAAGTTCAAGGAAATGTTTTATGAGCGTTATGAAAATATGGAAATTCCGCTTATGGTAGCATTAGATCCTGAAATAGGAATTGGTTATGGTTCAAAAGTAGAAAGTGATGACTTCAACCCATTAATCGATAATTTGCCGATAAGAAGTAAGCATTCAGGCACAATTCAAGATTTAAAATGGTCATTAATTGATGATATCTTTCAGGAAAAATTCTCGTTGGCTATAAAAAATAACGAACTTATAGTAATTATAACAGATGACGATTTCAAAAATATAGACATTGCAAGTGATGATAATTTGCCTCCTACGATCTCTGTAATTGCAGAAATTGTTAAAGAAAAAGCTGATTATAAAATCTCATTTACCGGCTGGGGTGGCAGTAGCGCAGCAAATCTAATGGCAAGGTTTTGTCACAGTGATGATTTAATTAATAAACATGTTTCAGATATTATTTCTTTTGAAAAATTAAAGTCCAATTCTATAATTGCAGAAATCGTGCATCTTCCTGAATCTCGGGTAGGAAATATTTTAGCACGTCCATCATTTAGAGATTTTGAAATTCCATATCTTGCCAAATCAACAAAAGATACGGATCATCAAATAAGTATAGAAGACCTTACCATATCTATCAAAAATGATCGGCTATTTTTAAGACATTCAAAACTAAATAAGGAAATCATTCCCAGATTAACCAATGCCCATAATTTCTCTAATCCAAGAGCATTACCGGTGTATCATTTTCTTTGTGATATGCAGTTTAATTCTCAAAATAGAGGGGGTGGTCTTCCTTTAATGAGTTTTGAATCACTGTATTCTTTCTTTCCCAGGATAGAATATAAAAATATTATACTTTCTCCGACCACTTGGTTCATGAAAAATAGTGATATCGAACATTTACTGAAAATAACAGATGATGCTGAATTATTAACTGCAGTTAAAATTTTAAGAGAACGTTTTTCCTTTCCAGAATATATTTTATTATCTGAGGGAGACAATGAACTTTTAATTAATCTAACGAATGTAACATCTGTTAAAATGTTATTGTTTACAGTTAAAAACCGTTCAACATTTAAGTTAATGGAATTTCTGCATAATTTTGATGATTCTATTGTTAATGATTTGAGTGGTAATTGTTATTCAAACGAATTTATCGTTTCTTTCAAAGTTGAATAGTTTATTATGATAAAAAGATTAAATATTATAGGAGCTGATTGGATATACTATAAAGTATATACGGGATCTAAAACAGCTGATAACTTCCTGATCAATCAAATCAGACCTCTTGTGGAGCATTTAGTAGCCAACAATGTAATCGAAAAATGGTTTTTTATCCGTTATAACGACCCTAATCCTCATTTAAGAATACGCTATCAATGCAATGTTGCTCAATTACCTATTGTCATTAATATGATGTACAATATTTTGGATCCGTTGGTTCAAAATCATACGATTTGGAAAGTTCAAAATGAAACTTATAATAGAGAAATAGAGAGATATGGTGCATTAACTATGGAATTAGTTGAATCAATTTTTTATCATGATAGTAATATGGCTATTAACTTTTTGTCTTATTACAATAATGATGAAGAAAAAAGGTGGTTATTTGCCATAAAAGCGATAGATTATCACTTGGATCTATTTACTTATTCGTTAATACAAAAAAGAGATTTATTAAAAACCCTAAGTACCAACTTTAAAAGCGAATTTGTTAATTCAAAAGGACTTAATTCCAGTCTGAATGATAAATTCCGAGAAAATAAAAAAATAATAGAAAACTTCATGGAGCGAGATGAAGAAGATCCTGAAGTAATTCAGATGTTAAAGACAAAAAATAATCACCTAGCAGATATTTCAGATAAAATAATTGACATTCTGAAAGATGATAGCTCTTTACCTATAAATAATCTCAATGCAAGTTTAATACATATGATGCTCAATAGAATTTTTAGATCCAAAAATAGGATGAATGAGTTTGTTTGTTACGAATTTCTATATAGATATTATCATTCTAAAATAGCTAAAGAAAAATATAATTAGTTGCAAAAAGTTGTAATTCTACAATATGATTCTTAAGAAATTAATTATAAAAAATCTACACTCTTCCACAAAGTATGTAAGTTAAAAAGTTGTGGCTTGGATTTATAATCTGAGCCTTTCTTCAAAAATAAATATAAATTGATTGAAAAAAATAACCAATTTTGGATAGGTATCCATGGTTTTTCATAAAACTAAAAATAGAATCTCTTCCATTGAATACCTCGGGGCTCTGCCCCGGGGATCATTTATTAGACTACGTTTTTGAAAATTATCCTCAAAATTTTCATGAGAGATAAAATAATGTACTGAAAAATAGTTATCTGCTAGAATATGGTTTCGAATGACAATCTAAATTAAGAGGCTGTCTCAAAAGCGCTCCCTTCCTCGGAATCCTGTTTGTATATAGGGTATTCTCAGAGCATTAATTTACCTTTTTAGACAGCCTCTTTTTATTTCAAATACTTCTGTGATTACAATCCAACAATGTTAAAGCATTAGTTTAAAAAAATATATTCTCCAAAGTTTGTATTGTAAAAAAAACTATTTACAAATGATTCAATGCCATTAAAAAGAAATTAATTTTGCTGTTTCTTTCTGATGTTTAAGGAAATTTCAAGTCATTAATTACTTAAGCTAATTGCTCTTTTTAATAAAAAAAATGCCAATTGTTGCGACTACTAATCCTTGAAAAGGCCCTAAATAGATACTGGAAGATTGAAGCCATTCAATCAAACCTTTGGAAGAAAACGGACCAGATAGTAGAACCCCAAGCACTATTAGAAGATAAAAAATTGAAATTCCGAAAGCCAAATTAAAATAAAATTTCTCTATTTCTCTGTCTTTACTTTCAACACTCGAGTCTGTAACAAATACAGCAATGATGAGTGATAGAGTTGGGAGTAAATTTTGGGTAAGCCAGCCCCAAGCTTCAACAGTTTTATCTTCAAATTTTCCTCCAATAGTTTGAAGAAACATGATGATAAATAATATTGCTGCAGCAAAAAACCAAGGTTGAGACAATTTTCTTTTTGCGTTTTCAAATGATATTTTCATGGTGTAAGATTTTTTTTAATACCGGAAATTTTTAAATGGTCTGCTGGAACGGTCTGCTTTAAAAGTTTAGCTTCAGAATGTTCAGGTTTTTTTAATTGGTAAATTAAGACAGTAACCTTATGATTGGAAGTAAAAGGCTTGTCCCCTATTTGTTCTGGTAGATAAGTGCTTCCCTCCCTAATTAATTTTTCTGTGAGTGGTAGATTAATCTCGGTATCTGAGAAGTTTAATGGAGTATTTTTTATAATAAATACAAAAAATCTATAGTAACCAATCTCTGGCGTTAATAGTGCTTTAAAATATTCTGATAATGAGAAATTTTTATTTTTTATTATATCTGCTGAGCACGACACATATTTTCCATCATCATTTATCTGTTCTAGCTGTGTTACTAAAACAAAACCATTATTAGTATCGTAATAACTCGTACGATTGCAATTTTGGTTTCGTAAGGCTCTTAAAAGTCTTTTATTTACATCCTCAAATGTCCTATCATTCTGAAAGATATTTGTTGCTAATACCTCAAAACCTGAAGGATTTGGAGGGCTTTCGGGAAATTTCCTTAAATTATACTCTTCAGCTGGATTTCCTACGTTGGCGTTGGGTTTCGGACAGCCATTATAGTCGGGAGAACCTGGAACGGTAGGGCATGCATCGTCTTTATCAAGTACATTGTCACCGTCTGTATCCGGCCAAGGGCATCCATTGTTTTCAACAGGACCAAAAATTTCTGGACAAGCATCATCTATATCAATTATGCCGTCGTCATCAGTATCCGGCCAAGGGCAACCATTATTTTCAGCGGGACCTGGGCTTTCGGGACATTTATCATCTTTATCGGGGATGCCATCTCCATCTTTGTCTGGGCAACCTCGGAATTCTGGCAACCCGTTTTCTTCTGGGCAAAGATCATCAGAATTAGAAATGCCATCTCTATCATTATCTCTGACGAATATTTCCTTTACCCCACAACCTATCAATAATATAAAGCAGGTAAATATTAATAAGTAAAAGTTTTTCATGTTAAGATTATTAGTTCTGTGGATTAGATTTATATCATTTTTTGTGTATGCTTTTAGATACTAAGTATTTTTACTTTATAAGAATAAATTTATCCTTAAAAACCGCATTACAAGAAAAAATATATTTGATACTATAAGTTTGAGAATCTAAAAATGTGGCGAAACACTCAACGTAGATTTCGCCACATCTCAGAGTAAATTAATTATCTGCAACTCTGTATATTTTATTGGTTGCGCTACCTATCTTTCTTGCATTATCTTTAATGCATTCTTCGTATTTCTTCGCCACTTTTTTAAATGCATGAGACTCCAAGTGTAACTCATCAAACCAATCGTCTTTTGAGTCAGCAGTTCCTCGACAGTCTATATGAAAAACATTATCAAAGTATTTGGCTAAAGGAATCAGCATTTCATTGAATTCATAAATCATAAAATATATAATGGCGCGCTGTTCTTCAGGATTTGTAATTCCTTTAAGGTTAAGAGGAGCAAACAGCCAATTGCCGGTATTCTGTATTGAATTGATTGTTCGCTGTAAAGAAATAAACGCCCCATTTCGTTCTTTTGAAGGAATGGCAAAATCATAACCTTGGGTTATCATCAACATATTACGATAAGCGGGTTTCTTATTAATGTTAAAAAACATACTAAAATACTGAAGCATAGCTATATTTAAAAACTGTATAAACTCATCGGAAACAAACTGTGCCCCAAGATTAAATTTTTCACTATCAAAATTCAAGTCGTTTTTCCTTTTTTCAGTAATATTTTTATAGTATTTATCATTTAAGTCTCTTTTTTTTTCCAAAAAAGGAGAAATCACCATATTCCCAAGTCTGCCATCACCTACCAGATCATTTCCACCACCACTTACTAAAAATACATCGGGTGATAATCTCGGAAGTTCTTCAATATATCCGCCCTTATAAAACATATTACTCAGCCAGTCGCCACCTGCAGCCAGATTATATATTGCGTAATGATCATTCTCGCTCAGCCAGTCGATGATATCTTTCACAGGATCTTTTTTAATAAACAGAAAGCTCAATTTTGGCCATAAGAACCAAGAATCTCCCTCAGCCAGAATAATAAAATCGTCTTTTGTTTTTGAAAATCCGTCGCTTATCTTTTCGTCAAACATTCTATTTCTTCTTTCGGTATCTTCTCTGTTGAATTTACCTAGAGTGCCCTCATCTGAATCTGAATTATTAAGAATTTCGTTAAGGTCAAAAATTCTTTTCATAACCGATTCTAATAAATTAGGATTTTGATCTAGAAAAGCCACAAAAAACGAAAATATGTCATTAGGATTTAAAGCAGCACCGCTATAAACATAAGTTCCGTTTTCTTTAGAAATTTTACTCATGATTTCCACTACAAAGTCATCATTTTCTTTAATTATTTTTAAGTCGGCTTCAATTTTAGGCTTGTCACTAAAATCAAACAAATAGTAGTTCCATTTAAAGTTTTTTACTTTGTTTAACAAAATTGCCTGAAGTATTTCTGTTGATTCCATAATGTATTTTTTAAAATTAATGGTGAATTAGTTTTTTAATGAGATTTTATTACTTATAATATTTTTTCAGAAATTGATAGGCATTATCGCCCATTATTCTGTCTACGATCTCTTCCGGATCTATCTTATTGATTGATTGCATAATTTGACTACTGCTATCCTGCATATAATTGAAAGCATGCTTCAATAGATAATCTGAAAGAACCGGATAATCTTCTGCGGTCCAAAAACCATTCAGAGGATCAATCATTCCGTCATAGTCGCTTCCAATAGTCTGAATGCCCCATGCGAAATAGCCATTAGAATCTAATAGTTCTGCGATATGCTGAATTTGTCGCCAAATTAAAAATGACGAATGAAATAACACTTTTCTTCTACTGAGACCGTGAGATTTTTTCAGTTCATAATCTCCGGCTGCAACAATTCGTCTTTCATCGAGTTGAATTCCAAACAGTCCATCAGTTTCTGCAACTTTCAGTATTTCATCATCATAAAAGTTGATATCATCCTGCAGAAACAAATGCTTATTTTTTTCGCTGCCTATCACAGCACCATGACTAATGATAATAGGAATCTTCTCATTTTTGTATTTTGTATCCAATAAGTTGAAATATTCCAAACGTGATTTACGGCTCATGTGTTTGATATCAATTAAAATTCTGTTGTTATCAGAATCATCTAACAATTTGTCTAAAACCTCCAATCCCAGTTTTGTAAACCCTTGGTTCATTCCATAACTTTGATCAGCTACCTTTTTCACTATTCCTGTGAGACTTTGAGCATGTCCGCATAATTCATTATAAAAATGGTGAGCAAATGTGATAAAAAACGGACGATGTTGCCAGTTTTTAACTTTGTCAACATTTCCTAACACATATTGATGGTCTGCAGGTTTATTTTGAGGATTGATGCCTGTGCCAAAAACATGGGCACCCTCAATCGTAATGATTACCGCAATTGAATTTGCCTTTAAATTGTCTGAGGTATCCTGATTCAGTATCAAATCTAAATCAGTAGAATCTTTGGCTATAGAATAACGGTATTGTGCGTTGTCTGCAAGTTTAATGATTTTGTTATCCAGCTGTTTTATAAAATCATATTCACCTTCTAAATCAGGAAAATAATCAGTTATTGATTGAATGTAATCGATTCTTTCTTTACCTAAAGAAGTAACAAAGTTTAACATCAAATCCTTTATTAATTCTGAATCTAATTTATTATCAAAAAAACCTCTCTCAATAGGATATAAGGATGCAAAAACGATTCCTGTGTTCCCAAAACCCATCGCCGAGAGATTACTTTGCCTGTACTTTACAATACCACCAATTAAATCAATTAGCTTTTCTAAAATATTTTGTGGATCATAACACCAGATTGATTTTTTGGAACGAGGGTTAATCTCATTAATTTTATCCGGGAAACTTTTTCCATACGATTTGAATGATGGGTGACAATGAATGTCGGCAAAACGTCTCATAATTACAGTTTTTATATTAATAAATCATCAGAAATAACATATTCAATAATACTTCAGGACGAATTCCTAATTAGGATATCCAAGAACGATGGCATTAACACTTACTACAATCAAAATATCCAATCGACATCTTTATTTCGATTGGTTGCCCTTCACCGCACTTGATTTATAATCAAAATGGAAGATTTCAATATTTTGGTAAAAAGTTCTATATAATAATACAGCAGAATGCTAAGTAACTGTAAAGTACTTATGGATATAAATTTTCATAGTTATTCGTTTTTTCGTGATATAAATTTAAAAAAAATAATTAATATGTAATAATTAAAAAGCATATTAATTTATTGAAAACATCTTAAAAGTAGGGTAATATTGTTAATATTAAGATAATTTAACTTTGAATACTATCAATAATAGAATTAACATGAATTTGTAATTTAAGTGAGAGTAATTCAATAAAATCATAAAAAGTTTGTAAATCCAACAATTAATTCAAAAGAAAAAAGTTCGATATAAACTAATAATCAATTCATCAAAATAAAATTTTATATTAGTAGTATAAATGGCTTTGCAAATATCATATAGTTTGGATTGATTCAATGCGTAAAGCAAAATGTTATGTATAATTAATGAACTAAATATGGAAACTAAACTTTTAATTGGAGATAGATTTGAAGGAGTTTTGTTGGAAACTATTAAAGGACAAAGTTCCACAAGACCTCGTGTTAGACCTTTGGAATATTTCGATAAAGATATTAGAGTTGAGTTTCCAAGACATTTAAGGGAGGACAATCCAATTGGCACAAGATTTAGAGCGGATGTGAAAGTATCTCAAAAGACCAAAAATGGACAACCTTTTGGAAATCCTTACCTTGTCGCAACCGATAGAAGTATTATTAAAATCGACGATTTTGTTCCCAAAAAAATCATTCAAGCAATTAAGTTGAATACAGCTAGCGATAGAACTTACGCTTACATTGAAAAAGAATTTAAAGAAGAACCGAATTTGATAAAGTTTGAGGACTTTAGAGAAAGAGCTTACAAAAATGCTATTGAAATTCCAGAAAACACAGCAGAAAGTCTAACTTCTAATATTAAACGGTCGGATTTGATTAAAACTTATGCTCTATCTAGAGCTAGGGGTAAGTGCGAAGGCTGCGAGAGTGAAGCACCTTTTCTAAAAAGAAATGGACAACCCTATCTTGAAGTACATCATATAATTGAATTAAAAAATGGTGGGAGTGATTCACCATTAAATGTGATTGCAACCTGTCCAAACTGTCATGCTAGAGTGACACATGGGCTTGATGGTATAGAATTTAATGAAATATTAAAAGCAAAAATACAAAAAATTGAAAATCAATTAAATCAATAACTTTACATAACAAAGGTTTGCAATAGTGGAGCGAAACTGTAAAGTTCAGCACTTGTTCCTCAGTTCAACTAGTGCATAATTAAAATACGTCGATTTTCTATATACTAATAATCTCAAAAAACGATTGTAAAATCATATAATGATCAACTTCAATTTATACAATCGTAATCGTATAAATTAAGCGTTTTTCTTTACAACTTCTAACATTTGATCGATATCAAAAGGTTTTTCGATATAGTCATCAGCATTGCATTCCTTTGCTTTTTTTGGTACATCGGGAGATGTAGAAGTTAGCACGGCTGATAGATCTTCCGTTTCTGAATCAGATTTTAAATCTTCAATTACCTCGGATCCTTTCTTGTTTCCCTTAATATTGTCATCTACAATCACTACATCAGGTTCAATCTCCTCAATATTATCAATGGGGTCAGTTGTTAATGATGCTGTAACATCATAACCTTCGTCCGTCAATACATGATCCATGATATCCAGTATATCTACATTATCCTGAATAAGGACAACTTTTTTTTTCATAACTGTCAGTATATGATATAAATGTATGAAAAAGAATATAAAGCATTTCTAGTGCCGGAAAATAGAAAAATCAATTTAATTCGTACTATGGGCAATGACTAAATCGTAAGATGAGTGGAAATTTGCAGCCTTTATCATATCAATAAATAGATAATCTAAATCTAAAAAAAGGATTGAAAAGTTCTCCTGTTTTTAATAGATTGCAGATTTGTAGGTATATAAAGCGACATCTTTTGATTTAAATTCTAAAAAATAATAGGCGCATGATATCAGGTCGGTAATATTCAGCTTAGAATCTATTTCAAGTAATTTTTTAATGACCTCCGGGTAAATCTCTTGAAAACTTGTGAAAAATTCTACGCTGCTATCTTTGGCAAACTGAATAAATTAATTTTATATTTATCTATCGAAATTTTTATCATCAAACGTATTTTTATAACGGAAAAGATTAAATTTTTCCCGTTTTTTTTTAATTTTTATATTGTTAATTCCTAGTTTAACTAGCTTACTTAATGTATGATTAATTTCGCTTTCTGATACTTTTAAAATTACCTTTATCATCATATAATGGATTATTTAATATTCTTACATTATAGATTATCCTTTGCTGGATACCGCTTTTATAAAAGAAAGCCACCAACCATACACTGTCCATCCAAAGAATGCATTGATTAATAATACGAGTAGAAATTTAAACTTTAGAACTGGAAGGCGAAGTAAAGCTATCATTGAAGGAATGAAATATATGAACAGAATTATTTTTAGAAATAATGCTCCTCCTTCTTGTTGTTCTATAGTTATTGTTAAAATTTGTATCATGCCTTTTTAATAAAAGAGCGTGGAACTGGAGCTAATCCGCCAAAGAGGTACCGCTAAGAACCCGATAACCA
>Ga0302167_10000126_pt1 | contig 41146 bp, 28 predicted proteins | sample I_Fen_N1_1_FD_193496 | JGI IMG/M metagenome (GOLD analysis project Ga0302167, IMG submission 193496) | Peat permafrost microbial communities from Stordalen Mire near Abisko, Sweden - I_Fen_N1_1 | ecosystem: Environmental > Terrestrial > Soil > Wetlands > Permafrost | place: Sweden: Abisko... | reverse complement strand
CAATCACAACAATAATACCCATTCTTTTAAGATTTCCCAGAAAATACATACAGAACTTTATAACAGCATTGAAAGTAAAAATCCCGAAAAAGCGGCTCTTATTGCTCAAAAAATTGTTGAAAAATTATATTAGAAATAAAATAAATCATTAAAATTATAATCAAATTCATCAGATGACAAGATGAATTTAAAACATCTACTCTATGGATAACATACAGACTAAAACAATTGACACGAACAAAATTGTTTATCCAATCTTATTTATGATCAGTTTTTCGCATTTTTTAAATGACCTGATCCAATCTACCATCCCATCATTATACCCAATTTTAAAAGGCGAGTTTAGCTTATCTTTTTCGCAGATTGGGATTATTACTTTGGTATTTCAGCTTACAGCTTCCATATTACAGCCCTTTGTCGGAATTTATACCGATAAAAAGCCAAATCCAAGATCTTTAGCCATCGGAATGGGATTATCAATGGCTGGGCTTTTACTTTTAGCATCGGCTCATCAGTATTATGTCATTCTAATTTCAGTTGCTTTGATAGGAATGGGTTCATCTATATTTCATCCAGAAGCTTCCAGAGTGGCTCAACTTGCTTCGGGTGGACAAAAAGGACTTGCTCAATCTATTTTTCAGGTAGGTGGTAATTCCGGAAGTGCGATCGGACCGTTGTTGGTTGCGCTTATTGTGCTTCCTTTAGGTCAGGGATACGTTGGATTATTTGCCATCGCCGCCTTTATCGGAATTATTCTTTTATGGAGAATCGGAAACTGGTATGCTGAAAGATTAGCTTTCAAAAAAACAGCAAAACACAAAGATTTGGTTGTTAATATTCAATTATCAAGAAAAAAAGTAATCTTTTCTGTGAGTATTTTATTGGCTTTGGTTTTTTCAAAATACATTTATCTGGCTTCAATGACGAATTATTTTACCTTTTTCCTGATCGATAAATTTCATATTTCTGTAAAAGATTCCCAATTATACCTATTTATATTTCTTGCAGCAGTTGCGGTCGGAACTATTTTAGGCGGAAAATTGGGTGATAAATATGGAAGAAAGAAAATTATCTGGATCTCCATTTTAGGTGCTGCTCCGTTTACGCTTTGTCTTCCCTATCTTTCTTTGGTTTGGACGATTGCATTTGCCGTTATCATCGGATTGATCATTGCCTCCGCATTTTCAGCTATTTTAGTGTACGCAACGGATCTAATGCCTGATAAAATTGGTTTGGTTGCCGGATTATTCTTCGGATTTATGTTTGGAATGGGCGGAATTGGTTCTGCCGTTTTGGGTGCAGTAGCTGATGATACAAGTATTGAATATGTATTTAAGATCTGTGCATTTTTACCATTGATGGGAATCATCACCGCGCTTTTACCGAATATTCAAGGAACGAAAAAGAGTAAATAAATTTTAATAATTAAATCTTTATTATTCATGTAGTTTGTCATTCCGGAGGAATCTCAACAAAGTAATTAACAGAATAATGTTCACAAGCTATGTCTAGATTCCTCCGGAATGACAAAGAAGATGGATATTTTTCCGTTCTTTAATTTAGAAAATAAAAATTTAAACTAAAAATAAAAACCCTTTACTGCAATAGTAAAGGGTTTCGTTATCTAATTATTAAAAATAAAATTCTTTCCGAACTGTAATTAGTTCTTAATAAATTTCTGTTGATAAACTGCTTTATCAGTTACTACTTTCAAGATGTACATTCCTTTTGTAAGAGAACTTACGTTGATTTGTCCATTATTGATCTGTGCATTGATCATCTTACCTGAAAGATCAAAGATCAAAGCATTGGTAATTTTATCCTGAGTTTTAATATTCAAAACATCTGTCGTTGGGTTTGGATAAATACCGAATTGAAGCTTCTTAACCTCAGCAGTTGCCAAAGTAGAATTAGTAGCATTCACGGTAAGTGTCTTCTCAACAACTTTCCCATTTGAATTAAAACTTAACACAATATCAGCCGTTCCCGAACCTTGAGGTGTAAGGACCAACTCTTCATTAGCGTTGATCACCGCAGAAACTACAGCTGTATTACTGTTTGATTTGATAGATTTAACAATAGCTACAGCTAAGTTATCTCCATCAGAAATCAAAGTTTTCAAATCAATTGTAGATGTTCCGTTCACAGAAACCTGAGAAGGGAACGTATTGCTCACCACAGGGTTCGTAGTATCAGGGAAAACCGTAATCGCAGGGAACCAATAATAATCGTTTAATATTTTTGTGTTGGTTAAAGTTCCTGTATTATTAAATGTATGAATCCAGTTTTTCTGGTAATGAGCACCGTAACCGCTTTCTGTAGTATTTAAAATAATCTCGTCAGTAACAGGATTTACACGTAAAGCTGCTCCGTAAGGAATTTGTTTATAAGTTCCTGTTTGCCCAGGAATTGTTGCAAAATTTTCGTTAAAAGTTTTTGTATTAACATCAAATTTCACGATCTGAGTTCCTGAAGCGAAACTGTTGATAGAATTGATCCAATATAAAGCATTTTGTTGATTACTTGCTGTGAAGCTTCCTGCATTCCAAGCTCCCCAAGCTCCGATATATTTTGTTGTCGGGATTACGTATTCTGTTTTTGCAAAAGTCACAGGATTGATATTTACCACTTTTTGATCCTGAACAGTCCAAATACTTCCGTCTTTAGCCTGAACAATAGAATGGAAAGAACCTGCAATGGTAGCAAAAACCGTATCTGTATTAGGATTGATCACTAAAATTCCCGCAGCCTGTTTTACTGCAAAAACATATTGTGAAGTACGGATCATATTTCCGATCTGTCCTGCATATTGGCTACCACCTCCGGTTGTAGGAATTAAACTTCCAACCGATAAATTATCAATATAAAATGTATAAATTCCATTAGAAGCTCCGATATACCCTTTATGCTCGTTTACACCAACAAAAGATCTTCCATCTCCACCGCCGATATTATTAAATCCAGCAATTTTCTGCATTGTTGAAGCATTTGCAACAACTAATCTTCCTCCAGGTGTGTATTGAGTATCTCCACCGTCAGCAGCCTGTTTTGAGATAAAGTAAAATTTATCCCCGTAAATTGTTCCGTACTGCGTCGTTGCCCCAAAAGCCTGATTATTATTAGCATTGCTGTACACACGGTAGTTAACGTTTCCATTATTATCAACAAAATTTACAGAACCATTGGTGTGACCGAACCATTCTTCATTCACTATAAAATATCCGTTAGTGAAGTTAGTTGAAGAAATATAAGGCGAAACCGCAGTCATTGTCGAAGAAATAGGGAAATCTGAAAATCCTGCATTAAAATTCCAGACATCCCAAGATCCGTTTACTAAAGCACGGGTTGAAGCTCCAACGCCTGAATATCCGAAATCTGTATCTGTAGGATCTTTTACCCAATATGACCAATATCCATTGGTTGTCCATCCTGACGACCAGTGATCTGCAACATCCGCAGCTGTATAATCATCAAAATCGTAAGCTGTCGTGTTTACAATCCCATCTACAGGGTAATAAGGATAAGTGACGTTTCCGTTTTTGTAAAGAGCGTTTGTGTTTGCACCATTTAGATCAAAACCAAGTCCGCCGATTGCCGAACCGAACTGAGTTCCCTGATACAACAAAGTATAGAATCTATGATCTGCTTTTGCAATCGCTTTCAACATATCTTCACCTGTAGCATTTCCGTCCCATTTGAAACCCCAAACTAGAGCATCCGGATTTTTGCTGTCATTCCATTGTACCACAAAAGCAGCCTGATTAGAACCTGTTCCAACCCAATATTGAACATCAGCAAACGTTAAAGTCGTATTGTTTGTCTGATTTTGAGTCGTAATATTCTGCTGAATATCATTTCGGGGCACTCCCTGAACTTTTATCTGCGCATTCGTAAAAAAAGCAAACAGAAAAAGTATCGTTAAAAGATAAAACTTTTTCATTTTTAATTAGTTTAAATATTTTATTGTTAAATTTTTTAATTTAAATGTAAATCATAAGCTCCTGCAACCTCCGTAGAAACTTCCCCAAGCCAACCCGCTTCCTGATTGGTTCCTGTGTACACTTTCACAAAATCTACCCCCGGAAGTTTTACATAATTTCCGTTTTGGTCAACTGCCCATGAAATATCGATATTGGATGCTTCATCATTATTCGGGGCATTATCTGCATATCCGTAATCATAAGACTTTCCTACCCAATAAGCTCCTGTTCCGCTTTGATCGTAAAAATTACCCTGAAGTCTGGTTCCTGTAAAACTGTAAGAAGTATCATTAATCCACAAAGGATAATAACTTTGTGCATGGAAGGTGTTTCTTGTTTTAAATCCTACATTCCCAAGAGTGTCCTGCCATTTAATGTACTCAACATCAGTCTGCCAAAATTCAGTTCCGGGAACAGGTGGCTTGCTTTCGTTGGGTTTGAAATAAGTGATGCTATAGTTTTTAGCGGTTGTATTTTTAAAATATTCGCTTCCGGCGATCTCGTACCATTCGTTGTCATCGGGTTTTCCGTTTTTGTTTCTGTCGTAGGCAACCATAATAATTCCCGGTTCGCAAGATCCAGAACGAGGCTGATTCGCTTCATTTCCGAAGAAAGCATTTCCAAGAACTTTAAAATCTCTTCCAATCATATTCGGGATCGTATGATCAAAACCAAAGACAACATACCCTCCGTAACCTCCAAGCGTAACCATTGTAGAGTTTCCTCCAACTAAAGATTCTTTAGCTTTTTGGATCATATCGTTTGCAGTATTTCCTGAGAGATATTCAGGAATTTCATTGATAAACTGCCCTACAGCCGGACGGAAATCAAATACATTAGAAATATATTTGCTGTAAGTTCCCGCTTCATGATTTACTGAGATTGAAGAAGTGTACGTTTTTACCGTTCCGTTGTTCTCAACTTTTAATTTTAGAGGATACGTTTTTACAACAGGACTGATAAAATCCAATTCAGAATTTTCAGAAATAATAGAATCATTGATGCTCCATGTTAGTTTTCCGTTTAATTTCGGGGTAATGTTTAAAACTTTGAAACGATCAATCGTGTAGTTTTCCTTCAACCCTTCAAAAGAAGAATTGTCATTATTTACTTCTTCATCATTATCACTTTTACAACCTATAATTCCTATAAGAAGAAAAGCAAAGAATGCAGTTTTTAAAATTTTAAAAATATTTTTATCCATACTTTGGGTAATTTATTTATATAAAAAAGTGAAATGTGCGGGGATATTTCCGCCTTCTGTTTTCCATTTGAAATGTCCGTTTCTGTCAAAACAATAGACAAATCCTGTGGAAACATAATTTCTCGCGTCTGTAATGTAAATGTCTTCTGTGATTGGATTTACGGCAATTCCGTAAGGTGTTTTGATCAAGTCAACATATTCCTGATCAATCACTTTATTGGAAATGATCTGCTCTGTTTTAACATCAATAATTCCGAAAGATTTCTTGTAGGTATGCGTGTTGTAATTGAATTCATTTCCGTAATAATACAGTTTGTCATTAACGATCGTCATTTCACTTATTCCGATATGAAAATCTTTCTTCACTGTTCCCGTAATCGGATCAACCAAATACAAACTCGATGGAATTGTATAATAATCGCCTCTTGAGGTTACATACAAATCGCCGTAATTATCTTTTTTGATGTGATGAAGATTAATCGCAACATCTATTTTCTTTGTTTCTTTAAATGTTGTAAGATCAACCACAGAAACGGTTCTGTCATAATTTGGATATTTATACCCTCCCGAATTGGCTACAAAAAGTTGATTTCCTATAATTTCCATTTCTTCCGGCTGATATCCAACCGTCACTTCTCTTTGGATGGAAAGAGAAACCGTATCGATCTCCGCGACTTTACCCAAAGGCGCATTCGGATCAAGAGAAACAGGTCCTGCATAGCTTGACGCGTAGGCTTTTCCGTTTTTAAAAGTGATATATCTGCAATTTTCTAATTGAATGGTTTTAATACGTTTTGCCGTTTTTGCATCCAGCACCTCAATTTTATTGGAAACATTGATGACTGCGTACATTTTACCTCCATAGATCTGAATATCATTTCCAACATCTCCTAATTCCTTTATGACTGTAGGGTTAATCTCTCCGTAAATGTTTCTGCGATAAGTTCCTGTTGTATAATCAAAGAAATCGAGCGTGGCTTTATTAGTTCCCATATTTCCTTCATTCAAAAGATAAAAACCTTTGATCGCTGTATTTTCCGGCTGAGCCAAATTTTCCCGCTCTTCAGGGATGATATATTCGTCTGTACGGCATGAAACCAGAAAGACAAATACAAACAACAGCAGAGAAAAGTTTAATTTTTTCATAATGTATAACTTAGAATAAGTTTAAAAAATCTTCCCGGCATCGGGTAACTTAAGACAACTTCGTAGTATTGGTTCAGAACATTATTCACTTCAAAACTTGCTTTAAACTGATGAGATTTCCAATTGAATTTTTTCTGTATTGATAGATCGTGTGTATACCAAGGCTGTATATGATTAACCGCGATATTGTTCTGATTGATGTCGTAACGCTCTCCTACATAAATGAAACTGTAATTGAAAGCCCAATCTTTATAATCAGCCATTAAAGTAAACGTTCCGCTGTGCCAAGGTGTGTATGGAATCTGATCTCCAAAGAAAGACTCTTCCCTGTCGGAAAAATCTCTTGCACTTTGATAGGTATAACTTAATAATGGTTTGATTTTTACTTTCCCGACCTGCAATTCTGCCTGAATATTGACATCTGTACCCAAAATTTCAACATAATCAAGATTCTGCATTGTCCATCGGAACATACTTCCATTAGGAGAAGCAATAATTTTATCCTTCACCTGATTGAAATATCCGTCCACTTTTACATAAAAGCCTTTAAAAAAGTTATTATTATCATAGAATTTCTGATATGTGAAACCAAGATCGTACTGCTCTGTAAATTCGGGTCTTAAAGAAGAGCTTCCGATTAAAGTGTAATACAGATCGTTGAAAGTAGGCATCCTGAAAATACGTTTATAGAAACCTCGTACCGTAAAATCTTTAGAATCAAAAGGCTGATAGCTTAAAAATGCGGCCGGTGTCCATTCCGTTTTGTCGGGAGCTTTGGTGTTAAGTTCTACTTTTTCATGGACAAAAGTACCTAAAACACTTCCTAAAAATTTGAATCTATTCCATTGATAAGTCGTCGCAAAAGCCACAAGCGAAGTATAACGGGTAGGATAAGAAAACTGCCTCAAATCGGCATCCAGCGTATTATACTGAAAATCTACGCTCGCACTCACATCCCAATTCGGGGTAATAGAATATAGATTGGATGAAGAAAGATATAACTCCTTCTGGATATATTGATTCTGAATCTTAATTGAAGAAACCGTATCTACATATTTAGTATAATCGTAAGCAAATTTAGCCTTGAACTGTGTTTCAAATTTTGGAAAGATCTTTTTTCTGAAATTAGCCTGAACGAAATAATTTTCATCAACCATTCTTTGTCCTCTCGCATCAAAACGGTTGTTTACAATAGCTCCGGGAATTCCTCGGTTTGATAAATAACCGTAACCTCTTACATTCCAGTTTCCGTTATTTAAAGTTCCGTTAACGCTGGTTTCAAAACGTTTTGCTTTGATATCAGAATCAAATCTTTTAAAAATAGTATCATAAGCAACTGCTCCGTCAGGATATTTCCGCGAATATCTATATTTATAAACACCATCACTCTGAATAAATTCTGAACTAAAACTTGCAGAAACTTTATCCGAAATTTTCTGTTCTACACGAAATGACGGATTAAAAAGATCAATAGAACTGTTTTTTAATCTGACAACGAAGTTTGTTTTCTGATTTCCTTTAAAACTTGGAGTTTTAGGCTGAAGATAAATTGAACCTGACGATCCAAAATCCTTTGCAGGTTGAAAAATTTCGCTTTTTTGTCCGTTATACAATGAAATTTCCTCAATATCATCTAAAGAAAATCGTCCCAGATCTACTAATCCGTTTTGTGCATTTCCCAATTGAATTCCGTCATAGAAAACACCTACATGCTGACTTCCCAAACTTCGGATATTGATGGTTTTCATTCCGCCAATCCCGCCATAATCTTTAATCTGAACTCCGGAAAAATATCGCAATGCATCAGCAACCGACTGACTATTTAGCCTTTCTAATTGTTCTCCTGAAAGAGTCTGCGCTGGAAGAATTTCTTTAAAATTCTTTTTGTAAATATTGACAGCCTTGATCGATTTCTCTTTTATACTGTCTTTCTTCGTTTGAGAGATATATAATTGAGCCATTAGCACAAAAATTGTGATAATAACTTTATAACATCCAGAAGTAAATTTTGATACCATTAGCTCTTTGAAAATAATAACGCTAATGAATATAAGAAAGCAGCAATGAAAAGCACAGCGATAACTGCACAGAATCATTGTTGTCCTAAGCTTTATTCCACGAAAGCGTCAAACGTTAAATCTTCTGGCAGGTCTTCTGACTTACTCCATTTTTGAAATCCTTCCCATTAAAAAAACAGTGGATATAATTTTCAAAAACTTTTTTGTGGAGCTTACAGCAGCGGGTCTGTTCCGGATTTACACCGAATTCCCTTTTAAGCGCTTTTTAGGGCTCACCAGATTTCGGCAAAGATAGAAAATTATCGGCAGATACAATATTTTGATTAATTAAATGATTTTCAATTAAATAAAACAATATTTCATTTTAAGAAAAACCTTTTTTTAACGCAAAGTTTTATTTTCCATTCTGAATATTTTTAAGGAGCAAAGAGGGAATCAATTAAAATTGATTTGATTAAGATTGTGAATTTTTGGAAGCATAATTTTTAACGAAAAACCCCGGTGACTTCGAGAATCTTAGTCATCAGGGTTTTATAAATTTACTACATAGTTGATGGCTGAGGGTTCTCGAAGCCACCATTATTAATTAAATTCCAAAGTTGATAAAAATACTCAATCGAGATTTTGCTTCAATATCACCTCCTGCCAAATTAGAATAAGCGGGAAGCATCACTTCACTTCCCAAACTAAACTTTTTATAAGAGGCCTCAAAGCCTAATTTTCCATACAAAGCGCTTCCTGCAGTATTGGGTAAATCTTCACGAAACTGCCTATTTCGGTCATATACTTCTCCCTGCATTCCGGCTTTTCCTGAAAAAATTATTTTTTCATTGGCAATAAGTTGATAGAATCCGGTGGCAGAATAATTCCATTGGTTTCCAAAATCATAATGCTTTTTGTTCTCTGTTTTAATGGTGTAATCTGTATTTAAAAGAAGAGCAACTTTATTTTTTTGAAATTTGTAATTCAAAACCATCTGATAATCCCAACTTCCTGTTCCTAACTGAAAACTTGGATTAACACCTGTGATTCCTTTCTCGTCAAACTTTCCTAAGGGAATTTTCACTCCAACTCCTCCGTTTAATTGATGAATATTATCTTTTGAATTGATCAACTGATAAATAATTCCCATTACATTCAAATCTCCAATTCCATTGATCTTAATATCACCCTGCATTGTTTTCTTTTCATGAAAATGAAATGGTAAACTCGCATATACACTTAGCTTTTTAGTTAAAGGAATCTTTCCCCAAAGCTGAATGGTATTGAAATATTGATCCTGCGTTAAATCTTTTACAAATAGATTTTCTTTTGCTTTATAATGCTGCGCAAAATATTTAATTCCTATAAATTGTGGATTCAATAAAGACTCAAAACCAGAAGAACCGTTTCCTGCAGCGCATCCGCAAGCATCACAATCATCAAAAACCATTTCATGAAAATCAGTAGGAATATAAAGACTGTCACTGATTGTTTTAGCCTGAAATAAATTACATAAAATCAAGCTTATGATTAAAATTATTCTTTTCATGTTTACTCAGCAAATTTTGGATTTGAAATGAAGTTTTTATCAGACAATGTTTTCAAAAAGGCAATAATAAAAATCTTTTCCTGATCGTTCATAGCAATTCCGACATGTCCGTTTTGTTTTAATTGGGGATCAAGATTGGGATTGTCTTCCACATTATCTGAATAGAAATTAAGTACTGCATTTAATGTGTAAAATCTCCCGTCATGCATATACGGTGCGGTATATTCAATATTTCGTAAACTCGGAACCCTAAATTTCATCCAGTCGTTTTGATCAAGTGTCACCCGATATCGTCCCGCATCTTTGAACTGCGTGTTATAATACATTCCTGTATTTCTAAAACTTTCATCTGTAAATAATGCTCCGCTGTGACAGGAAGCACATTTCTGCTGAAATAAATTCATTCCCTGCGCTTCGTCTGAAGTAAAATTTTCTTTTCCCTGTTTAAAGCTGTCATACTTTGAATCTGCAGAAATCATTGTCGCCATAAATTGTGACAACGCTTTCAACACTCTTTCTCCCGTGATACTTTCATCGCCATACGCTGATTTGAATAATTTTTTATATTTCGAATCTGCACTTAATTTTGAAATAACCTCAGGCATTGAACTATCCATTTCATTCGCATCTGTGATTGGAATAATGGGTTGTTCATTTAAATTATGAATGACTCCATCCCACATATATCGTTTTAGAAACGCCATGTTCTGAATCGGCGGAGCGTTTCTGATTCCTATTCGATCATCAACACCATGACTTACAGTATGACCGTGATGGGTAAATGCATTTTCCTGAATATGACAGAAACCGCAAGAAATGGTATTATTTCGTGAAAGCTTTCCTTCATAGAATAATTTTCGTCCCAACTCTACTCCATTTTTGGTAATCGGATTTCCAGATTGATCGAAAGTCAATTCAGAAAAATAGGAAGGAAATTCAAGATTGTAGGCTTCGTCTTTTTCCAACGGCTCAATTACCTCATCAGAACACGATACAACACTTAGAAAAGAGAAAAGAATAATTCCTGTTTTTATTATTTTAATCATTGTGAACGTGATCTACTTTAAACATCTTCGTTAAGTTATTGGTTACGCTCACCAAATGCTGACTTGAGCCCATCATCATGTCATTGGTAGACGTCAAAGTAAGCAAAGTTTCACCACTCAAATACTGGTTAAGATCTGCCAGAATGTGGATGGAAGGCGTAATTGTAGCGGTAACTCTTGCCGTTGTCGGAAGATTCAACGTAACTTCTCGGTAAAGATCAGGGGTGGTATTTGCTGTGGTATTTCCCATGTTTCCTGTGTGGTTCATAAATTCTGTAATAGGAGAACTTGTTCCGTATTTCCCTTCCAGTTTTACAAAAACATAACCTGCTGCCCAAGACCATGACATTCCTTTTTGCTTGGCTTTATTCCAGAATTCTGCCTGACCGTCTTGTCCCAGCAGATAAGCATTTTGACTGATTCCCAATCCGAATTTTATTTTTTTATAATTGTTTTTTGGAATCCCATTTAGGTTGAGATAAATAATTCCGGCTACTGCGTCGGCTTGGTCTACGATAAAAGCGCCTTTATCGGGATTATTTTCATTGTATTTAAATTCATTTCCGTTTTCATCAAACAAACTGATGTTGCTCACTACATATTTCAGAGCAGAGAATTGGTATTTTTGTCCTTGCAAAGAGGTTTGAGTAGTTTGATTTAAAACAATATCTCCCAGATTATTAAACCCATTTTCAAATTTCATCTGAAGATTTCCCGGTGTTTCGTTGGTTGAATCGTCCTCGTCATTATTTCGACAAGAGGTTAAAGCGAATAAAGTAATAGCAATACAGAATAATGATAAAAATTTATAAATTTTCATTGTTGATTTTTTAGTGATATAATATGTTGATACGCCCATCGCGATAGGGATGGAAGCGGTTATCCTTTTTTTTGATTCTGACGTAAGGAAGGATCTAAAAAAAGATATGAGCGGACAGCCCGACCCAAGCGGCTGGAAAAGCCAGGGAAAGGGGATCGCCCAAAAAAATAAAATTATACGCTAAAAACCGGTGGTCTGAAAATAGAGGGTAAAAACAGAAAAGAATAGTCTGCTTTGTAGGAAAATTTGAAATTAAAGAGAGATATTTTTTCTATGTTTTGGATTTCTGCAATCTCAGGAAGAATATAAATATCCAATAATTTCTGTCCTGAATTTTTTGTTTTGTTTAAAGGCGAAGAATCGGTATCATTTGTTTTTGCAAGCTCTTTACTCAGGTAACATTTTCCGTTGCAATGAAGCTCGGGTTTGCTTTTGTTGATACATAAAACATTCGCGATATAATCATAATTTACAGCATACTCCACCAATGGCACCAGAGGTCTGAATACCACAAATAAAGTGAGAAATATGCTGCAAATTAAGTTCATGAATTATTTCTTGCTTACTGCATCTTCATATCTTTGGCTTACTGATTTCCAGTTTAGCACATTCCAAATCGCGGCAAGATAATCTGCTCTTTTGTTTTGATATTTCAAATAATAAGCATGTTCCCAAACATCAATTCCTAAGATCGGAGTTCCTTTTTCCTCCACAACATCCATTAACGGATTATCCTGATTTGGCGTTGAAGAAACGAATAATTTTCCGTTTTTATCAACAGAAAGCCAAGCCCATCCAGAACCAAAACGGTCTGCTCCAGCTTTACCAATTTTTTCTTTGAAAGCCTCCATACTACCAAAGCTTTCATTAATTGCTTTTTCTAATTTTACTGAAGGTTGTGTATTTTTTTCAGGAGTAAGCATCGTCCAGAAAAGCTCGTGGTTGTAATGTCCACCCGCATTGTTTCTTACAGCAGGAGTAGATTTAGAAACCTGAGATAGAATCTGAAATAAGGTTTGTTTTTCCTGTGGAGTTCCCGCAATTGCTTTATTCAAATTAGCCACATACGCTGCTGCATGTTTTGAATAATGGATCTCCATTGTTTGAGCATCAATAGAACCTTCCAACGCATTGTATGCATATGGTAAAGGTGTCTGCTTAAACTGCGCGAACGCAAACTGCGCCGCAAAAACTGCACTTAGAGCAGCTATTTTCATAATCTTCATAACGTTTTGTTTTATGGTTTACATTTGGCTGGAAGTTGGGAGCTGGAGGCTGGAAGTTTACTACTATGCTTTTAATAACTTCCCTCTTCCATCATCTGACTTCCCGCCCCTTATTTCAATAATTTCTTAATATCCTCTATCAAAATTTCTCTGTCAGGGTGATATTTACCCGTCAATTTTGGGACTTTTCCTTCTGCATCTTCATAATTTAAACCCGAATAATATAAAATCGGCATATTATCCTTATTGTATCTGCATCGGATATTCCCTTCTTGGTCTACGAGGGCAATCATTCCGCTGTGGTTGAGATTTTCGCTTTCATCTTCTTTATCACCTACATAAATATCGAACTGATCTGCAACCTTTCCGATATAATCTCTATTTCCTGTTAGGAAATGCCAGTTGGGAGATTTTACTCCAATTCTTTTGGCGTGCTGTTTCAACAATTCGGGAGTATCATTTTCCGGATCTATACTTATGGAAATGATTCCAAAATCAGGATTATTAATCTCATCCTCAATCGCTCTCATATTGCTGTTCATCACAGGGCAAATGGTAGGACACCTGCTGAAAAAAAACTCTACCAAATATACTTTTCCAAGCATATCTTTATTAGTGATTTTCTTGTTGTTTTGATCGGTCAATTCAAAATTTGGAACTTTCATTACTGTATAAAGGCTCTTTTTAAAATAACTCATTCCGACCCCGATTCCCAAGAAAAGTAAAGCAATAACAGCAAGCGGAATTATTACTTTGCGCTTTGCACTTTTATTGGTCTTATTATTTTTGGACATACTTCTCTGGATTTTTTTTGAACTCGTCCTTACAGTAAGCACTGCAAAAACCGTACGTTTTATTTTTATATACAAATGTATCTTTCATATTTGCTTCTGTTGGCATGTGACAAATTGGGTCTTCAACGTTGGCAAATTTTACTTTTGTTGTGTTTGATTTTGAAGAAGCAGAACTCTTTTTATGCTTTACTTTGGGCGTTTCCTGGGCACAAGCCATTAATGAAACAGACAATAATGCTGTTAAAATAATTTTTGATTTCATTTTAAATTAAATTGAAATTAATAATAGTATTGAGTGAAATTGGTTGATTTTTTAAACTAAATTTAATATTGAATTATTTTAAACGCAAGGTTCACAAGGTTTTTACAAACCTCACATTTATACGTTCGCAAAGGCGTTACACTCAGCAATTGATAGCTAAGTTTATTTCAATATTAAATTCAACTAAAAATTCAGTTTAAAAAAAATTAAACTAAAGGAGGGCGAAATATTCGGGAAGAATATTCTGAGACATGGAAATTATGATAATCCGAGTCAGGATTTTTTATTGAAATATCTGACAGGTTTTTATTTGAAAATGAAAATATTTCGTTGGATAAGAAAACATCTAATCCCGCAATTTTAATATTTTGAGAACTATTGGATTGTTTTTCTGTCTTTGCCAGTTCCTTTTCGACATAACATTTCCCTTTACAGGTTGATTGTGGAATGTTTCTGTTTTCACAAAGATTTTTTACAATGTAATCATAGTTTATCGCATAATTCAGCAATGGCAAAACAGGTCGTAATGCAATGGTGAAAATAACAAATATGGAAATGAAAAACTTCAATGATCAATTCTGTTCTACAAATATACTACTGAAATTTGTTTTTCTGATTGATTTATGATGAAAGTCATTTTTCTAATTGATAATGAGCGGTTGTTAGTAATAACAAAGCTCCGTTAAAAAATTTAACAGAGCTTTCTTTTTGTTTCTCGCGGATTTTGCTGATGACGCAGATTCTTTTTAGTGATCCTTGCCAAGGTTTAAAACCTTGACAAGGATTTTTTACGTGAAAATATATTATTCAAAAATTTTTAAAACTTCATCTTCTGAATTCTAACCGCATTTAGAATAGCGAGTAAAGCTACACCAACATCGGCAAAAACGGCTTCCCACATGGTGGCTAAACCTCCAGCTCCCAACACTAAAACAACCGCTTTTACGGCAAATGCAAGAATGATATTCTGCCACACTATTTTCTTCGTTTGTTTCCCAATGTTAATAGCCATCGGGATTTTACTTGGCATATCGTCTTGGATTACGACATCAGCAGTTTCAATAGTCGCATCACTTCCCAATCCGCCCATTGCGATTCCTACGTCGCTTAAGGCAACAACTGGCGCATCATTTACACCATCACCGACAAAGGCTACAGTTTGATTTTTAGCTTTGATCTCTTTTACTTTATTCACCTTGTCTTCGGGAAGTAAATCTCCAAAAGCATTTTGAATTCCCAATTGATCGGCCACAAATTTCACCACTGAAGTCTTGTCTCCACTCAACATGGTGGTTTGTACATTCAAAGCTTTTAATTTATTGATCGTTAATTGAGCATCCGCTTTGATGGAATCTGCAATTGTAAGATAACCTACAAATTGTTTATCGTAAGCAATGGCAATCAAGGTGTACACAATATTGTCAGGTTGGATGTCATATTTGATATTGAACTTATCCAATAACTTAAAGTTTCCTACCAATAAATCTTTCCCGTTGATCGTTGCTTTTAAGCCATGCCCCGCAATTTCTTCCACATTTTCCAATTGAATAGAATGATCAATTTCTCCTACAAAATCGTGAATAGCTGTTGCAACAGGATGAGAACTTTTACTTTCTAAGGCATTGACAAATTTTAAAATTTCATCTTTATTGAATCCATCTTTAAAATCAACTTCCTGCACTTTAAAAACACCTTCCGTCATGGTTCCGGTTTTATCCATCACCACATTTTGAACATTCGCCAGAACATCTAAAAAGTTACTTCCTTTAAATAAAATCCCATTTCGGCTGCCCGCTCCAATTCCACCAAAATATCCTAATGGAATGGAGATCACCAAAGCACACGGACAAGAAATCACCAAGAATACCAATGCTCTGTACAACCAATCTCTAAATTGATAATCGGCTACAAAAAAGTAAGGCAACAACGTAATTCCAATTGCCAAAAACACAACAATGGGTGTATACACTTTGGCGAATTTTCTGATAAATAATTCGGTCGGAGCTTTTTGGGCTGTCGCATTTTGAACCATCTCCAAAATTTTGCTCAGTTTACTATCTTTATATGCCGTTGTTACTTTTACCTGGCTCATCGTATTGAGATTGATCATTCCTGCCAATACAGTTTCTCCTTTTATTTTGGTATCCGGCTTACTTTCTCCGGTAAGCGCAGAAGTATTAAATGAGGCTTTTTCAGACAGCAATTCACCATCCAGTCCTAGTTTTTCACCAGATTTTAACTGAATGATTTCTCCAATATTTACCTTTTCTGCTTTTACAATTTCAGGTTTTCCATCTTTCAAAATCGTAACCTCATCGGGACGCTGATCGAGTAAAGATTTGATATTACTTTTTGCTCTGGTCACCGCCATCGCCTGAAAAACTTCGCCCACAGAATAGAAAAGCATTACAGCAACCCCTTCCGGATATTCTCCTATTGAAAAAGCACCAACGGTTGCAATTCCCATTAAAAAAAACTCTGAAAACACATCCCCTTTAGTGATGCTTTCGTACGCTTCTTTTAACACAGGAAGTCCTACCGGAATATAAGCAATCAGATACCAAACTAAGCGAACCCAGCCTGTGAACCAATTGGTTTTAATATAATTATCTAAAACGATTCCTATTAATAATAAAGAAAAAGAGATGATCGCAGGAAGGAACATTTGAAACGTAGATTGATCTCCTGTATCATGAGAATGGTCGTGGTCGTGACCTTCATGACTATGATTGTGCTCTTTTTTCGGTTTTGTACTGCAACATTCTTCCATAACTGAATAATTTTAATCAAAATTAGATGTAAACTTAATGCAATACTATTGCAAACTTTCCAAACAGTTTTCACAGATTCCTTTGGCGAAAAGCCGGATCTCATCAATCCTGAAATTCGTCTGAACATTCTCAGGAAAGGAAATATCTTCTTTACAGGTGGTCTGTTTACAGATCTTACAGTAGAAATGAAGATGCCAGTCTTTATGCGTACTTTCATCACATCCATCGTGGCAAATTTTATATTTTGTCGTGGCATTTTCCTGTATGCTGTGAACAATTCCTTTTTCCTCAAAAGTTTTTAATGTTCGGTAAATCGTGGTTCGGTCGGCATTTTCAAAATAATTTTCAATTTCTGATAATGACAAAGCAGCTTCCTGGGAACTCAAAAAATCATACACCAAAATCCTCATGCTTGTAGGCTTGGTATTTTTATCTATTAATTTATTTTCAATGTCTTTTTTCATAATATTTGAAAATTAATGTTCGTGTTCTCCAGAGTTTGTGAGTTTAGCATTAATAAAAAACGCTCCTTTTGTTGCGATTCTAGTTCCTTCCGTAATAGATTTCACAGGTGTAATGGCTGTATACCCCATTTCTGAAGTTCCTTTTATCACTTCTATTCTCTCAAAGTTAACGGTTTTTTCATTGTGTTTCTCCTGAGATTTTTCACCTTTATGATCTTCTGTCTTTTTATCACTCACAAGAAAAATATAGTCTTTCCCGTCAGCACTTGTAATGGCCGTATTAGGAACAGCAGACATTAATTTATTATCTAAACTTATCACCGCGGTGGCATTCATTCCATCAATCAAACCGTTTTTATTTCCTTTTACTTTACAATGAATCGGAATGGTTTTACTTTGATTTTCAAAAGCTGTTCCAATGCTGTAGACCTCAGCATCATATTCTTCTACCGGATTATTGGTTAACGTAAAATGAATTTTCTGCCCCACTTTTATTGATGGTAAGTCTTTTTCAAAAACTTGTAAATCGAGATGCAAAGAACTGTTGTCAACAATTTCTGCAACAGGCGATGAAACATTAATATAACTTCCGATCTGTAATAAAATATTACTGATTGTCCCACTAATTGGTGCTGTAACAGCAAGTCCGGTTCTTAAATTTTGGTTGGAAACATTTCCAGGGCTGATTCCCATCATCTGAATCTGTCTTTGCAAAGAAGCTCTTTTTGTTCTTAAGGTTTTTAACTCTGCATCTGCATTTTGTAGATTTTTTTTCGCTCCGGCATCATTATCGAAAAGTTCTCTTTGTCTTCTATATTCCTGTTCTGCAAAAGTGATTCTACTTCCTGTTGTTAAATAATCTTCCTGCAATTGAATAAACTCAGGATTAGCAATTGTAGCAATTACCTGTCCTTTTCTCACAAAATCTCCCACCTGAACATTCAATGTCTTAATGACGCCTCCATATAAAGAAGTTGTACTGGCTTTATTATTATTGGGAACACCCAATCCTCCGTTGGCCTTAACGACAGAAGTAAGCTCTTTCATTTCAATTTGTCCTAACGAAATCCCCACCGTATTCATTTGCTCTTGCGTAAGTTCTGCAAACTCCGAACTTTCATGTTCTGAATGTTCTTCAGTTTTTTCTTTTGGTTCTTCTGCTTTTTCAGATTTCCCACAACTCATTAGAAATAATGACAGAAGAATAAGTATGATGATATTAAATTTGAATTTCATTTTATTTGTTGATTAAAGAATTAATGTTGACAACAGTTTGATTTACCTGCTGAATAGATTGCAAATATTTCAGTTCGATATTGGTTGCTGTTTGAAGCGCAAACAAATATTCTACATAAGAGATCTCTCCTGTTTTATAACCTAACTGAGCGGCTTTCACAATACTTTTCGCATTAGGAACCGCCTGATCTGTATAATATTGATATTGTTGAAGATCTTGCTGATATTGGCTGAACGAATTTTTTAGTTGAGTATCCAACTGTTGCTGCTGAAACTTTGCGTTCTTTTCTTCCATCTGCTTTTGGTAATCCAACGATTTTATTCTTGCTTTTGTAACACCGAAAGTCAATGGAATAGCCACTCCAACGGTCACTGCATTGAATCTATTCTCAGACCCATAATATTTTTCCTGTCCATTTAAAGTATGGAAACCTATCAACGACTGATTGGTATATCCAATACTAAAATCCGGCAATCCCTGTGCCTTTTCAACATTTTTATTCTTTTCCAGCACTTCCATATTCTGTTTAAAAATCTGGATCGACGGGTGATTTTCCACTGTTGCATTGTCTAAAAGATATTCAACTTTTAAAGGTTCATATTTTTGAGAATCGGGAATGTAAATATCTTCATCTGTATTTAATAAGGTCTTTAAATTTTTATAGGCATTATTCAGATACACTTTATTCTGCTGAAACAAAAGATTGATCTCTCCTTTCTGTGTTTCCGCGGTGTTGATTTCTATTTTTTTAATATCTCCTGCTTTAAATCTCACTGTTGCAATTCTGATAAAATCACCATACAGACTATCGAGATACTGCAATTTTGATTGATTGTACTGCAAATATTCAATCTGATAAAAATAGGTTCTAACTTGTTTTATCAATTCATTTTCGGTAACCTGTTTTTCAATCTTCTTGGTTTTAATTTCTTCCTGAATTAATTCCTTTCTGGCTTTAAACAAAGTGGGAAACGGAATCGTTTGAGAAATAGCAAAAGACTGGTCAAATTTTGGGCTGTTGTATTGTCCGAGCTGCGCACTGAAATCCAATTTAGGAATTTCTTTTGCGGTTGGCTTCAATGCCTCAGAAGACTGAACACTTAAATCCTTTGCTTTTATGGAAGGGTTATTTTCCTGTAACAATTCTATCGCCTGATTCAAAGAGATTTCTCTTGAATTTTGTGCTTTTACATTTTGACCTAACAATAAAGTTCCTATTAAAATGATTACTGTTAAAGGCTTTTTCAGCAATTTATCTTTAATATTAATTTTAGAATTAAAAATAATATACAACATCGGCAATACAAACAAAGTAAGAAAAGTTGCGGATAGTAATCCTCCGATAACAACCGTTGCTAAAGGTTTCTGAACTTCTGCTCCCGCGCTTGTACTTATTGCCATCGGTAAAAATCCGAAAGAAGCTACCGTTGCCGTCATTAAAACGGGTCTTAATCTGGTTTTTGTTCCTTCAATTACTCTTTTAAATACATCGGTAATGCCATCTTTTTCTAATTGATTGAATGTTCCGATCAACACAATTCCGTTAAGAACTGCCACTCCGAACAATGCAATAAAACCAATTCCTGCACTGATACTGAAAGGCATTCCTCTCAACAAAAGAGCGAAAATACCACCAATCGCACTCATCGGAATCGCCGTAAATATCAAAGTTGCCTGTTTGAAAGAATGAAATGTAAAATACAGCAACATAAAGATTAGTAGAAGCGATACCGGAACGGCAATCATCAGTCGCTGCCTTGCTTCTTTTAAGTTTTCAAACTGACCACCGTACGTGAAATAATATCCTGATGGAAGTTTTACCTCTTTTGTGAGTTTTCCCTGAATATCTTTCACAACGCTTTCTACATCTCTTCCTTTAACATTAAAGCCAATGACAATTCTACGTTTTCCAGCTTCACGGCTAATTTGTGCGGGTCCCAATTTATATTCAATATTCGCCACCTGAGATAATGGAACCTGAGTTCCGGTATTGGTTGGAACCATTAAATTACTCACATCATCAATATCTGTTCGATACAGGCTGTCTAATCTTACCACCAAATCAAAACGCCTTTCATTTTCAAAGATCTGACCGGCAGTTTTCCCTGCAAATGCTGTACTTAAAACATTGTTGACATCTTCAACATTTAATCCGTAATTGGCAATTCTCGTTCTGTCGTATGTTACATTGATTTGCGGAAGTCCACCCACTCTTTCCACCTGCGGAGAAGTTGCTCCCTCAACATTTTGAATGACTTTGCTCACTTTATCGGCATAAATAGAAAGTGTATCCATATTTTCACCGAAGATCTTTACTGCAACATCTTGTCGAATTCCTGTCATTAATTCATTAAAACGCATTTGAATCGGCTGATTGGCTTCAAAGAAAACTCCGGGAATTACTTCCAGTTTTTCTGTAATTTCATCTGATAATTCAGTGTATGATTTTTTGGATTTCCATTCTTTTTGAGGTTTCAACACAATGATTAAATCGGTAGCTTCCGGTGGCATCGGATCTGTAGGAACCTCAGCAGAACCTGTTTTTCCGACGACCATTTTCACCTCATCAAATTGTTTAATCAATCGGGAAGCCTGCATGGAAGTTTCGATACTTTGGCTTAATGAACTTCCCTGTGGTAAAATACAATGAAAGGCAAAGTCTCCTTCCTGCAACTGTGGAATAAACTCACCGCCCATTCTGCTAAAAATCAATGCTGAAATTGAGAATAAAACAATGGTAAGTCCAACAATCACATATTTAATTTTAATGGCTTTCTGTAATAAAGGTTGATATATTTTTTGCAACCAATTCATCATTTTATCCGAAAAATTTTCTTTGTGAGATGTTTTCTTTGAAAGGAAAAGTGCGCACATCATCGGAATATAAGTCAGTGAAAGAATCAATGCTCCCAAAATTGCAAAACCTACTGTTTTAGCCATTGGTGAGAACATTTTGCCTTCAATTCCTACCAACGTAAGAATCGGAATATATACAATCAGGATGATAATTTCTCCAAAAGCAGCACTTCCACGGATTTTTGAAGCTGATAGAAAAACCTCTTCATCCATTTCGCTTTGCGTTAATCTCTGAACCGATTTTCTTAATCCTAAATGATGCAAAGTAGCTTCAACAATAATTACCGCTCCGTCTACAATCAATCCAAAATCGATCGCTCCCAAACTCATTAAATTGGCACTTACTCCGAAAACATTCATCATTCCCAAAGCAAATAATAAAGACAAAGGAATTGCCGAAGCCACAATTAATCCTGCTCTGAAATTCCCCAGAAATACAACTAAAACAAAAATGACGATCAGTGCTCCTTCAATCAAATTCTTTTCAACTGTACTGATCGCTCGATCTACTAAATCTGTTCTGTCTAAAAATGGTTCGATCACAATATCTGCCGGCAACGATTTCTGAATGGTCGGAATTTTTTCTTTAATTCTGTTGACAACATCGTTGCTGTTGGCTCCTTTCAACATCATGACCACTCCACCAACCGCATCGGTTTGTCCGTTATACGTCATCGCTCCGTAACGCGTTGCATGCCCAAAACGAACATCTGCAACATCTTTAATAAAAACTGGAATATTCCCTGTATTTTTTACCGCAATATTTTTAACATCTTCAATTGAAGTTGCCAAACCAATTCCCCTAATAAAATAGGCATTCGGCTTCTTATCAATATAAGCTCCGCCCGTATTCTGATTATTTTTTTCAAGAGCCGTAAAGATATCGGCAACGCTTACTCCCATTGCTTTTAATCGATTGGGATTCACCGTCACTTCATATTGTTTCAACTCGCCTCCAAAGCTATTGACCTCAGCAACACCTTCTGTTCCGTATAATTGTCGGGAAACAATCCAATCCTGCATGGTACGAAGATCTTTTGCATTGTATTTTTTCTCACTTCCTTTTTTAGGATGCAAAATATATTGATATACTTCTCCCAACCCTGTACTCACAGGTGCTAATTCGGGAGTTCCAATTCCTTTAGGGATATTTTCTTCCGCCTGCTTTAATCTTTCATTGATTAATTGACGGGCAAAATAGATGTCTACTTTATCTTTAAATACAACCGTAATCACCGATAATCCGAATCTTGAAATACTTCGGGTTTCTTCTATATCCGGGACTGTCGCAGTACTTTGCTCAATGGGAAAAGTTACCAATTGTTCTACTTCCTGCCCTGCTAATGTGGGACAAACAGTAATAATCTGTACCTGATTATTGGTAATATCCGGCACGGCATCAATGGGTAATCTGGTGGCACTCCACCCTCCCCAAATGATCAAAAGCAAAGTCATTATACCAATAATGATCTTGTTTTGGATACTAAATTTTATGATTTTATCTAACACAAATTGAGATTTAATTTGTGATTGTCTGTTTTTTAATGCTGCTTAATTTTTTAACGCAAAGAGCGCTAAGTTTCTTTGACGAACTAACTGTTTTTAAGTTCGCAAAGGCGTTTCACTCAGCAAAGTAATTAATGAGACAATCGATTAATTTTAATTGAGAATATTTTACATTTCATTAAAAAATGAGATGCAAAAATATCATGAATACCTCTGCAACGGTATTGCAAAGTTTCATGGAATATTTAAAATCAATACATTAAATCTTAGGAGGTTGCCAGATATGGTCGTACACCTGATAGGCAAAATTGTTTTTCTGAAACAGAATTTTCTTTGAAAAATAGGTTTGAATCTTTTGAGGAATGTTTATTGAAACATCCATCTTAAAAGCTGTCACCGTAATCTGACAACAGTTACAGATACATAACGGAGAACAGATATCACCTTTATCTTTTGAATGAGATTCGTCGATATTTAATGACAATTCTGTCTTGCTGGAACCCGATTCTTTATGTATGTCTTCGCATGGCATTACGGATAACACCACGAAATACATCGCTAAAATCAGTCTGAATAGGTTCATTGTGACAAAGGTAAAGTTTTTTTGTAAAATCAAATTGTATTTTTATATTTTTGAGGATGTCCAATTTGAAATGATTGATATCGCTGATAACAAATTAATGACCGCTAAACCCCAGATAAATAATAAAGAAATTATTATTGCTGTGATAATTATATTATCGAGAATACCTTTCATCTTCAATAGTTTGGGACAGGATCTTGATGGCTGGAGGGAAGTTTATTCCGGTAAAATTTTAAGTGAATATCATATTTACAATGTTTCTCGTTTTCCGGGTTATCCGTTTCCTGAGTTTGTTTTTTCTTTATTTCATCAACAGCCTTATTGGTATTTGAATTCCTTATCGATCCTATTTACAATGGGTGCCTGTATATTTTTCTATAGAATTTTAGAATATTTTAAAATTTCTCTTTCCTTTTTATTAGCTATCACATTATCTTTTGTTCCTATTATTTATCTCAACAGCACGGTTGTGATGGACTACAATTGGTCGTTATTTTTTATGTTGGGAAGCCTATATTTTATAGTAATCAAAAAGAAATGGGCAGCAGTTATTTTCTTTGGTTTGATGATAAGCTGTAGATTAAATAATGCTATTTTTCTGCCTGCATTTGCCTTCTTAGCTTATTTCCAATTTGGTGAAAATCTGAAAAAGGCTATTATATTTTCAGTACTTTTAGTTTTATCTGCTGTTTTCTTTTTCCTGCCTGTTATTGTAAGATATGAAGGTGATTTTCTCCATAGTTACGGTACGGAAAGTGTTTCTCTTTTCAGCCTTTTCAGTTTGAGTACTTTGTATGTTTATGGCGCAATTGGTACTTTAGGAATTTTAGTTTCATTGATTCTACAATTTTTTACGGATAGATTTAAAAATATTCAGCTTTTATTGAAAGACCATTTTATTGTTTTCTGCTTTTTAATGATCTTTATCAACTTTATTTTCTTTGTGAAATATCCTTTGGAATCAGGGTATTTAATTCCATCCATTCCTTTCATTTTAATAATTTTACAAAGAATTCTTTCTGATAGACTGATGAAATTTGCTTTATTTTCATTACTTATTTCACCTTTTTTTATTAGTATTAATACAAAAAACCTTCAGATAAAAGGTTCGATTTTTGTGAATGAAAATTATGAAGACCAAGAATTAAAATACTGTAAAATTTTAATTCAGAAAATAAAATCTGCTCCTGAAAACTCAATTATTCATGTGGGAAATTTTTATGAGCAATTGGTTTTAATGGGAGATTTTGATTTAAAAAAGATCAAACTTATCAACCATCTTTCGCAGGAAAATATCAATTCAATTAAAAAAGCAGAAAAAAAGCTTTACTATATTGAAACATCTGGAAGTAAAGCAGAAAATGAAAAAGCTCATCTTTTTGATGAATTTGGAACGCTGCTTTATCTGAAGTTTGAATTGAAGAGATAAAAAAAGCCATCACATAAAGTAATGGCTCTTAAAAAAATCAAATCTAATATTAAAGGTTGGGATTATTCTCAATCTCCTTTTGCGGAATCGAGAACAAATAATATCTGCTATTCGCTACAAACATCGACTGATCAGGGAAAGCAAAGATCGTATGACCTCTTCCGTTGACAGTTTTTACGACTCCAGCTGGAGTTGTAACTTGCACCTGAATGGCTTGTCCGTTTGAGTTTGTGTAAGATTTTCTCGTAACAGTTCCCTGCGTTCTGATGATGTCAGATAACGAAAATCCTTCTCCGAATAATTCTTTTCTTCTTTCAATTAAAACTTCTTTAATCACATCATTTTGTGTTAAAGATCCGCTATAAACATTAGTATTTCTTGCAGATTTTAATTGATTTAAAACTGTTACAGCATTAGTCACATTTCCGTTTCGGGCTTCGGCTTCAGCTTCAATTAAATACATTTCGGCAGCTCTCATGAAGACTATATCTGCAATTAAATTAGCTTTAAATTTAAACTTAGCATATCTCAAAAGTCCTTCTCTGCCCGGATTTCCATCCCATGAGAACAAAGAATAACGGATATCATTCGTATCAAACAAATCTTTGAAATAGGGATCTGCCATGAAGCTATAATAATAACTTCCCGAAGACGAAACATCCAAAAAGTGAAAAGCATAACTTTCACCGGATTGCTCCTGCGTTTGCCCATGTCCCCAGATCCATTCTCCGTTGGTGATGTCGTTGAAACCATCTTTATATTTTTCGGCAGTCATCAAAGCATATCCGTTTCTGGCAATTTTTGCAGAAGTAACAGCTTTCGTCCAGTCGCCTGTATTTAGATAAACTCTTGCCAACAAACCGTTTACAACTGATCTGTCGATTTTATCTTTATTATTTCTTGTATAATTTTGAAGCAAATTGTCTGCATCCGTTAAATCACTTTTAATTAAAGTATAAATTTCTTCAAGACTTGCTTTTTTCTTTCCGACTGAGCTTGTCGTTGTTGGTTCTGTATAAATCGGAGCCGTTAATGCATTTTTATCTTTCAAATAACTGAACTGATAAAAACTCGCCAAGTTAAAATAACAAAATGCTCTCAAAGCTTTTGCTTGCCCTTTCACTTGATTTTTCTTTTCCTGACTTCCTTCTGCAGCATCAATTCTTGCGATAACATTATTCATATTATTGATCACAGAATATAAAGAATTCCAGATATAAAGAGGTCGACTGCCTGTATTATTCACCAAATCAGTAAAAGCATAAGCTCCGGGAAAACCGTATTTGTTGGTCAAAACCGCAACATCACTTCCCATTGCATCACTTGCTCTCAGAACAGTTGAATAACCGATATTTGCATACGATGTTCCGTCATCATTGAATTTCGCCCAAGTCCCGTTAATTACCGTTTCTGCACTTTCTGCCGTTTTGAAAACTTCCGCTTCATCGGCTTGATTGGTCGGAGCTGTTTCCAGATCATTTTCACAACTTATGAATGAAAATAACGTGATTAAAGCAAAAGATAGATATTTTAAATTTTTCATTGTCTTAATTTTAAATGTTTAAAGAGTTGCCTGTAAACCGAAAGTTATCGTTCTCATCGCAGGATATCTGTAATAGGTTGTTCCGTCTAATGTTTGTTCCGGATCCATTCCTTTATGCTTGTAGAATGTTAAAAGATTTTCCGCATGAACATACACTCTGAATTTTTTCAACCCTAATTTTCCAAAATAATCTGATGGAAGTGTATAGCCCAAACTAACATTTTTGATTCTTGCATACGTTCCTGAATATAAAAATCTTGATGAAGTTGAAGTCCAGTTATTGGTTGTTGTACTTAAAATCGGAACGTCTGTGTTTGTATTTTCGGGCGTCCATCTGTTCAACATTTCTGCGCTCCAAGCTCGTCCTCCTGAACTTCCGTTATGCATTAACATCGTGTAATCGGTATCTAAAATTTTCCCTCCGATACTGAAAGTCACCAATGTTGAGAAATCGAAGTTTTTATATGCTAAACTTGTCGTCAAACCTCCCATAACTTTCGGAAGTGATGATCCCTGCAGTGTTTTTGTAGCTTTTGCGTATTCGGAAGTTGTTCCCTCTACTGTATTTCCGTTGGCATCGGTTGTAATTGTTTTCCAAAGTGGATTTCCGTTGTTAGGATCTACCCCAACCCATTCAGGAATGAAGAAATCGTAGATTGAACCTCCAACCTGTAACAATTTTGTTCCGCTTACGATTGAACCTTTCGGAAGTTTCGTGATTTCATTTTTTAACGTGCTTAAATTAAGATCAACATTCCATTCAAAATCGCTAGTTTTAATGGGTGTTGTGAATAATGAAAATTCAAAACCAGTGTTTTTCAACTCTCCAATATTTGCCTGATAATCCGTAAAACCAAGCGACGGCGCCAAAGGCATTCCAAATAAAAGATCTTTACTCTGGCGTTGGAAATATTCTACATTACCTTTAATTCTGTTTTTCAAAATTGCAAATTCCAAACCGACATTTAAGTTAAGATTGGTTTCCCATTTCAAATCGGGAGTTGGTAATTTACTTGCAACCGTTCCTCCTTCACCTAAATTATTGTAAAAAGTATACAAGCTTTGGTAAGCGTAGTACGTACTTAATTTATCATTTCCTTGTCCACCATAACTTGCACGAAGCGTTAATTGGTTAAAGAGATTTAAGTCTTTAATAAAAGTTTCGTTGGATGCTTTCCAAGAACCTCCGACAGACCAGAATGTTCCCCATCTGTTTTCAGGAGAGAATCTTGAAGATCCGTCCGATCTTACTGATCCCGAAAGGAAATATTTATTTTGATAATCATATTCTGCTTTTCCTAAGAAACTCAATAATCCTAATTTATCACTGCTTCCACTAAAACCGCCTAACAACGCAGCAGCATCTGGCTCGTAATAATACGGAAGTGAAAATTGGCTTCTGCTTCCTGAAATCGTTTGATATTCATAGTGATAAAACTCCTGACCACCCAAAATATTAATGTGATGCTGTCCGAATTTTTTATCGTAAGTTAAAATATTACTCGTCGTGTAAGAAAGCGTTCTCGAGTTGGTTTTCGTCACCGATCCTCCAATTTCTGCACCTTCTCCCAATAATGGATTGGTGTAATAATGACCGTTGTAATTCACTAAATCAACAGAGAAACTTGTTCTGAATTTCAGCTCCGGCAAGAAAGTAAATTCTGCAAAACCTTTTCCTGAAAAGTTGTCTTCTCGGTTTTCATTTTTATCTAAAGGCAACGTTGCGGCCGCATTTTCATTTTGCAAAGCACTTGTTGGTCTGTATTTTCCGAAGTCGTAAATATAATTTCCGCTTGAATCTAATTTATAGCTTCCATCTGCATTTCTTTCATAATAAGGATAGAAAGACGGAATCACTCTCGCTGCATTGATCACATTATCTGTTCTTGAATCTGATGAAGGCGGTGCTTCCTGAAGACTGTTTGTATAGGCTAAATTCGCTCCAACATTCAACCATTTTTTGACTTCAGAATTGATTTTTAATCTTGTACTGTATTTTTTGAAACCAGATTCTATCGCAATTCCTTTATCATCCAAATATCCTAACGAGAAAAAATAATTGCTTTTTTCATTTCCTCCGCTGAAATCCAAATCAACCTGACTTCTGGAAGCCGTTCTTTGTAAAATATCTTTCCAATCGTCATTCCATAGAGCGGTTGCTCCTGTTAAAAGCTTCCCGTTTGTTCCCACAGGGTTTGGATAGCCAGCTCCGTAAGGGTTAATTCCCAAAGCATTCACCAAATTATCAGTTGCCATTTGTGCTGCCTGCTGAGGAGAAACCTGACCTGATTTATAACCATTTCTCATCGCTTCCCAATATAATTCGTAATATTGATCGGTTGATACCTGTTCATAATCTTTTACTGCTCTGCTAGAAAAACCTTGACTAATATTAAAATTCACTCGAGCTTCTCCTTTTTTACCGGATTTTGTAGTGATGATGATAATTCCGTTAGCTCCTCTTGAACCGTATAATGAACTTGCTGTTGCATCTTTCAAAACACTGATCGATTCAATATCGTTTGGACTGATGGAGTTGATATTTCCATCAAAAGGAATTCCGTCAACTACAAACAATGGATTGCTTGAAGCGCTCACTGAACCAATTCCACGAATTCTGATAGAAGCTGTAGAACCCGGCTGTCCAGAAGAACTTACCGCCTGAAGCCCCGGAACTTGCCCTTCCAATGCTTTTGTAATGTTGGTAACAGGTCTGTTGTTTATTTTTTCACTCGAAATCGTTGCTACAGAACCTGTATAACTTGTTTTTTTAGCTTTTCCGTAAGCTACAACTACCACTTCATCTATTTCTTTCTCACGAAGCGTATCTTTTTTTGTTTCCTGACCTTGTACACTGATAATTCCTAAGAAAAATACAGCAACAGGTGGAATCCAAATTTTAGAATTAATTAAACCTTTGCTAATCATAATCAATTTTATTTATCAAATATTAAAAATTTACCTTTTGCAGAAAAGTCAGCAAAGGGCATCGATAAATACGATTAACCAAATGCTTATTGTTCCTTTAAAGGCTGAATGTAACACCTTGCCAAGAGCAGGTTGTTAAGATTTCACAGGGTCAGTTCCCTCCATCTTTCTTTATAAGCCGATCGAAATATGAATGCAAAGCTAAAAACAAATAGTCTACAAAACAAGTAGACTTTAAAATTTTCAATTATAATTTTATGAAAATTAAGTTAATTTAAGCTTAAAAAACACTAAAATAGACAGTTATAAAAAATGTTAAATTTTTAAATATGAGAAATATCATTAAAAATAATGTAAAACAGAATTTTCATTTAAAATGAAAAATTTAAGCCTTAATTGAAAAAAGTTTTTAATTTTATAGAATGAAAATTTTAATTGTCAATGGTCCTAATTTGAATTTGTTAGGCACAAGAGAGCCAGAAATTTACGGAACAGTTTCTATGGAAGATTATTTGGAAAATTTACAATCTGAATTTCCTTCTCATGAAATACAATATTATCAATCAAACATTGAAGGTGAGTTGATTAATAGACTTCAGGAAGATGATTTTGATGCTTTGGTAATCAATCCTGGAGCTTTTACGCATTATTCTTATGCGATTGCGGATTGTTTAAAGAATATTCAGAAGCAAAAAGTGGAAGTTCACATTAGTAATATTTACAAAAGAGAAGAATTTCGTCAGAAGTCTGTGACGGCTGCTAATACTGATGCGGTTTTGTCCGGTTTTGGGATGGATGGTTATAGATTGGCGATTTTGAGTTTGAAATAATTTTATTGACCACAGATTTTCACAAATTTGCACAGATTCTATAACGCAAACATCTGTGTTGATCTGTGAAAATCTGTGGTTATTATATAAAAAATCCTCATCGTTTGATGAGGATTTCTATTTTTAGTTTGTTGTCTGTTGTTGTAATTGAGGTCCAGAAGCAATAAGCTTTTTCCCTTCTTCCGTATTACAATACTGATCAAAGTTTTTGATATATTTTGCAGCAAGATCTTTTGCTTTTTCTTCCCACTCAGTAACTTCGTTGTATGTATTTCTAGGATCTAAAATACCTTCAGAAACGTTTGGCAATTCAGTAGGAATCTCCAAATTCATGATAGGAATTCTAGTTTTAGGAGCATTTTCAATAGAACCGTCAATGATCGCATCAATAATTGCTCTTGTATCTTTTAGAGAAATTCTCTTTCCAGTACCATTCCATCCAGTGTTTACCAAGTAAGCTTTTGCACCGTGTTCTTTCATTTTACCGATCAATGTTTTTGAATACATTGTTGGGTGTAATGTTAAGAATGCTTCACCAAATGCAGGTGAAAAAGATGGTTCAGGTTCAGTGATTCCTCTTTCAGTTCCGGCTAATTTTGAAGTATAACCGCAAAGGAAGTGATATTGAGCTTGGTTTTCATCCAAAACAGAAACCGGAGGTAATACTCCGAACGCATCAGCAGAAAGATAAACAATCTTGCTTGCGTGACCTGCTTTTGAAGGTAAAACAATTTTATTGATATGATAAATCGGATAAGAAACTCTAGTGTTTTCTGTGATTGATCCGTCTGTATAATCAGAAACTCCGTTGTTCACGACAACGTTTTCAAGAAGTGCATCTCTTTTGATTGCTCTGAAAATATCCGGTTCTTTTTCTTCAGAAAGGTCAATAACTTTAGCATAACAACCACCTTCGTAGTTGAATACTCCATTGTTATCCCAACCGTGTTCGTCATCACCGATCAAATATCTTTTCGGATCAGCTGACAAAGTAGTTTTTCCTGTTCCGGAAAGTCCGAAGAAAAGAGCAACATCTCCCTCTTCACCTACGTTTGCAGAACAGTGCATGGAAGCCATCCCTTTCAATGGAAGGTAATAGTTCATCATAGCAAACATTCCTTTCTTCATTTCTCCACCGTACCAAGTTCCTCCAATAATTTGAAGCTTTTCAGTAAGGTTGAACATTACGAAGTTTTCAGAATTTAATCCTTGAGCTTCCCAGTTCGGGTTTGTAGTTTTAGATCCGTTGATTACTGTGAAATCAGGCTCACCGAAGTTTTCTAACTCGTAATGAGATGGACGGATGAACATATTCGTAACGAAATGCGCCTGCCAAGCAACCTCTACAATAAATCTTACTTTAAGTCTTGTATCTGCATTCGTTCCACAGAAAGCATCTACAACATAAATTTTCTTAGAAGTTGAAAGCTGGTTCAACACTAATTCCTTACAAGACTGGAAAATTTCTGAAGAAGTCGGTAAATTAACTTTACCATCCCAGAAAATCGTGTCTTTTGTAACATCATCCTGTACAATGTATCTATCTTTAGGAGAACGACCTGTGAAAATTCCTGTTTTTACTGATACCGCACCAGATTCTGTAAGCTCTGCTTTTTCAAAGCCTTGATTTTCAGGAGAAATTTCAGCTTGATACAACTCTTCATAAGAAGGATTATATTGAATTTCATAGTCTCCTTTAATCCCTAATTTTTCTAAATCTTGGATGATTTTAGCGTGTTTCATTTTACTTATATTTTCTATTTCTTTTTTGGGTTCAACAAAATTAATATTAATTAATTGTTAAAGGTGGTTTAAATATAATGATATAAGTCAGATTGGCAAATAAAAATAGGACTTTGTAAAAGACTGATTATAAATTAATTATATCAGACCATTCAAAAACAGTAGTAAAACCTTTTCCCCAAAAATAGTCCTTAAAGCCATCAAATTTGGCACTCATGACAAAATCTCCACCCCAAGCACCCAAACTTTTCACAAATGAAGGGCAATCGGCGAAAAACTTTTGTTTAACTGTGGGAATTTCAAGAAAATCTGATATTTTTTGTTCATGAACTAACATTAGTTCGGAAAAATTTTCCAATTCGTTACATAGTAAAATATTTCTTGTAAGATTCGAAAATTCATCGACCAGTTTTTGAGACTTAATTTTTGACTTGTAAAAATTGATTCCTTCACGGCTATCCTGCTTCTGATTTAGGTGAATAAAAATAAGCTCATTTTTAAAAGAAGGATCAAAATTTACCCTTTCATATTTGATCTCAGGTTTGCTTTGAAAAAGGACAGCAGATTTTTCTTTTGCCACGGCAATATCGTAACCGCTTCCTCCCAAACTGATGGAATTTAAATGAAAAGGATCAATTTCAGCCCATTCTCCAAGATTATTCATCAAAGTAGAACTACTTCCAAGACCATAATCGGCAGGAAACTGAAGATTTGTTTTTAAATGATAAGAATGTGTGCTTTTGAATTTGGTTTCAGAAAGACTCTGAACGTTTTTTAAGGTTTTTAAGATAAATTCAGCACTGGAAATGATGTTGGTTTCTAAGATCTGCCAATTTTCGTAATCGATGACAGCTTTTAACCATAATTTATTTTGATGATAGGCTTCCCAGATGATCAAAGATTCCCCATCCGGCTTTTCATCAAAGAAAAACTCTTGTCCTAGCTTGGTGGGTACCGCTAAGACAAGAGCTCCGTCTATCGCGAAATATTCTGAAGTAAGCATTAGCTTTCCCGGTGAAAATATCTCGCCCATAATTTTTTTATTAGATTAAATTGCAGAAGCAACGTCTACAGAACCATCAATTTTCTTGATTAGTCCTTGAAGCGTTTTTCCTGGCCCAACTTCAATAAAGTTAGTTGCACCGTCTTTAATCATATTTTGAACTGACTGCGTCCATTTTACTGGACCTGTCAATTGTGCAATCAAGTTTTGTTTAATCTCGTCAGGGTTTGTCACCGCTGTCGTTGTGATATTCTGATAAACAGGAATCGTTGCGTTTCTGAATTTTGTTTTTTCAATTGCTGCTGCCAATCTTTCTTGCGCCGGCTGCATCAATGGAGAATGGAATGCACCATTCACAGGTAATAATAAAGCTCTTTTTGCTCCAGCTTCTTTCAGTTTAATACAAGCTTCTTCAACAGCCGCCGTTTCACCAGAAATTACCAATTGTCCGGGACAGTTGTAATTTGCAGGAACAACAATTCCGCTGATTTGTGCGCAGATTTCTTCAACTTTGGCATCTTCCAATCCTAAAATTGCTGCCATCGAGCTTGGGTTTGCATCACAAGCTGCTTGCATTGCTTTTGCTCTTTCAGAAACTAATTTCAGACCGTCGTCAAAAGATAAAACTCCGTTGGCAACTAGTGCTGAAAATTCTCCTAAAGAATGTCCTGCAACCATTTCGGCTCCAAGACCGTTCACTGCTTTCAACGCAGCGACTGAATGTATAAAAATTGAAGGTTGGGTAACCTCCGTTTTCTTAAGATCTTCATCTGCTCCATTAAACATAATGGAAAGGATATCAAACCCTAAAATTTCGTTGGCAGATTCCATCAGATCTTTTATGTCTTTTCTAGAATCGTACAATTCTTTTCCCATTCCTACGAACTGAGAACCCTGCCCAGGAAATACAAGTGCTTTCATGTATTGATTTAAAATATTATGCAAATATAAATATAATGTTAACGTGTGATTAAATTGATTCAAATCATTTATGGAACCAATCTAATCACACGATAACCTGTATTTACATAAGCTCCGTTTGCTTTAGATTTTACAAACTCAAATTTGGTAGCCAACTGAGTCTGAACTTTATTCATTTGCTTGAAAATCTCTCCTTTTTTGTTTTCTCTGGTCAACATATCATTTACGACATCAAAACCTACAATCGCATATTTAGGTGGAGTTTTGCAATATTTACTTTTATACGCTGCAAGGATTTCTTTTTCAAAACCACCATCGGAATTGATTTTTCTATCCATTAAATACACCAAATTAGCCTGACTAAGATCATCCACTTTCTTTTCAAAAACTGGAGAATAGAACATACTGAAAGCTCTTACTCCCTGAACTTCTTTAGACAAAGCAATCACTTTATTAGCAAAAGCATCACCCAAAGCATCATTATCATTCGCTAAGATTGCAATAACCGGAGCAGATTGTCCCGTCATCATATTTTGGTCAACCTGAATATCTGCAGGAGAATTTACAATAATTACATTCGGATTTTTAACTGCTTTTTCTAGACCTGCTTTAATGTAATTCGCATTGTCTTTTTTAGCATCTGCAACTACATAAATTTTCTGATCAGAATAAACACCTTTTACTTCCTCAATAATTTTATCAGCGTATGTCTGATCATTTGTTTCAACAATAATTAAATTGCTGTAATTATATAATTCCGGAGAGTTGGCAAATGGTGCAACAACCGGGATTTTTTGATTTTTAGTAAAGTCTAAAACATCTACAACATTCGACTTAAAAAATGGACCAATAATTAAATCCGTATTGTTAGGATTGATCTGAGTCATTGAATTTTTAAACGACGCCTCATTTCCTGAATCAACGATTTTAATATCTAATTTCTGACCGTTTCTTGCATTTCTTTCAATTGCTAATTTTGCGCCTGTAAGGAAATCCAAGGCCATTGTTCTGTATTGAGTTTCGTTGGTGCTGTACCCGAAAGGAAGCATTAAAACAACGCTCAAAGCATCACCGTTTTTCTTAACGTAAGCAGGATCTAGTTTTTTAATCTTTAAAACCATTCCTGTTTTTAATCCGTGAGATAAATCTGGATTCAGAGCAATAAGCTCATCAATCGAAACTCCGAATTTATTTACAATTGAGAAAACCGTATCTCCCTGAACAACTGTATAGGTTACATATTCATCATCTGAAGCAACGCTAGTATTTGATGAGTTTGAAGAAGATTTTTCACTTCCTGAATCCATTGTAGTTTTTGTGTTCGCTACCGGTTCAGCAACTGCTGTATTTGATTTTTTAATTTTAATAGATTCACCAGGTTTCAAACCTTTTTCCTCCAAACCTGGATTTAAGGCAAAAAGTTCTTCTTTGGTGACATTAAACTGTTTTGAAATTCTGTAATAATTATCTTTTGCCTGAACAACATACAAAATATTATTATCAGCCGGAACATTAGAAGTATCAACAGCCGTAATTTTCTCTACAGGTTTCACCTCTGTATGAGTCGTAGTCGTAACTTGAGCCTGCTCACCACCATATTTTTTGATGCTGTCAAGAGGCAATGTGATCTCATCTCCGATCTTCAAGTGAGAATCCAATTCTGGATTTAATTTTCTCAAATCAGTTTCTGAGATGCGGTATTGTTTTGTGATGCCGTAAACTGTTTGTTTAGGCTGTAAAATAATTCTGCCAGTCTGAGAATTAGGCTTAGCTTTTTCAACAACAGCCGCAGGTGTTTTAGGAACTGAAGATGTAGTTGTTTTATCAGATTTAACCGTAACAACGTCTCCGATCGCTAGTTTGCCGTCTTTAAACTTTGGATTTAGTTTTAGCAATTCATCTACAGTTATTCCGTATTTTTTTGCAATATTGTAAGGATTGTCCCCTTTTACAACGGTGTGAGATTTCTGAGCAGACATGCCCAAAAACATACATAAACTGGATAGAATAAAAAACCTCTTTATCATAGTCGATAATTATAATTTACAAAAATACTTCTTTAAAATTAAATGGCAAGAATTATTAATTTGGATTCTTCAACCACCATTTCTTCCAAACAAGTTTCAAGCCACGAATATCCATAATCTGCAAAGATTACACTAAAATTATAAACCCTTTCCTGCCAAGTCTTAGAAGGATGTACGTCTAAAAATAACTTTTCCAGTCTTTCTAACAATTCGCTTTGTTTGATTTTTTCAGCGTGAAGAAGGCGTTTTTTCATCCTTTTGAATGATTTCAACTGTCTAGTTTCTTCAGCTTTTACCATATTCCCAAAGGATTTCTCTGTGGTTTCTGCGATTGATTTTAATTCAAAGAAATTATTTGTTAAGATATTTTCCTTCTTTTCTAATAACTCTAAGATAGCATTATTACTTAAAATTTTATTATTGGTAATCGTTGTGAAGTTTTGGAAAAAATCTTCAATCTTTAGATCTAATTTTTCAACTTTCCCGATTGTTTTCTCCTTTAAAAATAACATTGAATTTCTTGGAATCAAAACAGGAAACGGAATGTTGATCTTGGCGAAATAATCTTTCAACTCTAGCCAATACATGATCTCGGCATTTCCTCCTATATACGCCAAATTCGGCAGCACTTTTTCCTGATAAACCGGACGCATCAGAGCATTCGGGCTGAATTTTTCTGGATGATTTTCCAATTCATTCAGAATTTCTTCTTTAGTAAATTGAATATTTTTGTCTACAACGATGTATTTTTGCCCGTCAAATTCAATTCTGTCTCTCGTTTCTGAAAAATAGAATAAATTAATTTCGCGAGGGTTTACCTGAACTTTACCGTATTTTTTAGTCAGAAAATCAACTTTATCTTTTGATGTTTCATGTAAACTGAAATTAAGAAGTTCATCTTTAAAAACATCTTTAATCTGCGTTTTAAGCTCTTTAGAATCTCCATCGGCAATCAACAATCCCAAATCCGAAAAAAGTCTGTTAACTAAAGTTTTGATAGCTTCGGTTAAGGTATTTCCGACTTTATAGGCTTCTTTCAACATCAAAATCAGTTCAGTTCCAAAAACAGAATCTTTAAATTCTTTTTCAAATTCCGAAATGAAAAATGTATCGTTAATCTTTATTCTTCCAACCGGCCCGCCTGACTTTTCATTGATTTCGTAATAATTGTTCTCGGTTTTAAAATGGTTGATTTCGGCAAAATCATGATCTTCCGAAGCCATCCAATATACAGGAATGAAATTAAAATCAGGGAAGTTTTGTTTTAAATAAGTACAGGTTTTAATCGTCTGCAATATTTTATATACAAAGAAAACGGGACCTGAAAACAGGTTCAGTTGATGACCTGTTGTTATTGTAAAAGTATTAGGCTGTTTTAAATTATCTAAATTTTCCTTTTGCTTTGATGAAAGTTTTAGATCTTTTAATTGACCTTCAAGCGCATCAAATAAAACGTTTCTCTGATCTTGCGAAAAAGAATCCTGTTTTAGATGAATCTGCTTTTTAAAATTATCAAAAGAAAATGTATTTTCCTCGAAACCTTCAATTTTTTGGCTCAAAAAATCTTTGATTAATTGAGGAATGCTCTCTATATCGTTAAATGATATTTTATTAATTGTTTTCAACTTTGATGTATAATATTAGTTGAACAAATACCAAACAATTCCAAGATTCAGTCTAAAATCATACACCGGATAATGTGGAAATGCGTAGGCTTGATTGTGAGCAATAAGTGTCCCGATCTGCTGACCCTCAACAAAGAAGAACATTTTTTTAACCTTCATATTGAAATAAATGTCCGCGATTGGTTGTCCACCAATTGAAAATGAACTTGAGTTGGGTAAAAGATATTCGTTCAGTATTGGGAAATAATCTCTTGATGCAAATTTTGAGAAATAATATACTTTGATTCCAGCCTGAATTTCTGCAGCATTTTTGAAAGCTTTCGACTGATAAAAAATATTCGCTCTACCAATAAAACTTGGCATTGGAAGCAATTCTTTATTCGTCAAAGCATTTTGAAACTGTACTCTCGTATTCAGGTGAAAATTTCCATAATTAAATGTTGCATCACCACCTATTTGAGAAATATTCAGCGAACTGTCGCTTTGTCTAGGCGCTGCAAACTGATCGAAATAGGTATAGTTATCAATTCTGAAATAGTTTACAAATAACTCTGTTTTGAACCATTTTAAATTTACATTTCCGCCAATTTCAGTGATTGCCTGATTTTTTGCATTTTGAAGATAATAATTGAAATTATTATAACTCGATGTATTTAAAAGATAATTGAATGACGGATAAACGCTCTGGAAATTAACTTTAGCGTTTACGAAATAATCTTTTATTGGTTCAAACTTAAGGTTATTTGTTGTCTTTAAATAGGTGCCGAATTGGCTTCCGTTTGAAAATTCAAGGAATGAATTCAACTGTATTTTATCTAAAAGTTTTACCTGAAGATTTCCTACCGCTCCAATTCTATTTTCTTTGATTTCGTTGGGAATTTCTAAAATTGGTAACGTAATCGGAGTTGCTCCAAACTTCAGCATTTGATAACGTACCCCGGCATCAAGCTTGAATTTTTCATTATCCCAAACCAAACTAACCGTATTGCTTAAGTTATCCGAATATTTTTTTGTTGAAAGAGGAAAACCAGTAACAATTTCCTGTGGCGCATCGTACCAATAAGGCTCCAATTGTCCCTGAGCATAATAATATTTGTTCCCTTGATGAAAAATCGTGTGTCTGATTCTAAAAGGATACTTTTCTGAATTGAAAGGCGAAAACTGATGACTTAAATAGTATCTTCTATACGAATATTGTGAGCTCGAAGACGCTAAATTAACCTGAGCATTTTGCCTGTTTCTATAATCACTGTCACCACTTTGGAAAAGATCATCTTCAATGATTCCTCCATTTTCCTGATTGTTTACATTTTGGTGTAAATAATGGGCAAACAATTCATAATTTCCACTTTTAGAAACATAATGTCCGGAAAATAAAGTGTTATTATTTGCAGCCAAGAAGTTTCTGTACATACCTTGTGAACGCAATCCTGTATACTCTAAAGCAAAATTGAATCTTTTACCAATGTTTTGAGTATATGTTGATTTCAGAGCTGCTCCATTCTTCATTGCATTATGGTAAACAAATGTCGCGGTAGGTGTTTTTACATCGTAATACTGAACATCATTGATGCCTATAATTCCGTATGATTTATTCTCTGGTAATAAAGACAGGTTCTGTTCAGCATTCACTTCATAAGACAACGGATTAAAACCTGCGCCAATGTTCGCAAACTGTACTCTTCCAAAATTATCTTTATTGTTATATTGTGAAAAAATATAAGTCTTCTCGAAGGTCATAACCGTATCAAACACCTTTTTTTCTGAAAACTGTGTCTGATGTAGATAATCATTAATGGTAGGCTTAAATATTTTTAAGGAATCTTTTGTTCCAGAGTCAACCACTAAGGTATCCACCGGTTTCTTTTTTAGTTTATTAGAATCCGTCTTATTAATAACCTGAGCTTTAGAAATAAAGCTGAAGAAGATTATTATAAAAAGTATGTACTTCATATGTTCGTTTATATTATTCAAAAAGTAACATGCAACATGAAGTTCCCACATCAAATTTTGTACAGCAAAAATAAGAAATAAAAGGAAATAAAAAACCCCACAAAAAATGTGGGGTCTGAGATATTTTTATTAGAAAAATTTTAGTTTTTCTGTAAGACAAATTTATTACCGCTAGAAGTACCTGCTGCACCTGCAAAAGTAAGAGCAGAAATATTTATACCACCAGTACAAAAGTTAACTGTCCCTGTACCACTTACATTCATATTACCTGTAGTTCCACCATAACTAAAAGCTTGATTAGAAGCTACTGTGATATTACCATTATTCTGAACAGTAACAAGCATGTAGGATGTATTTGGGTTGCTAATATAAGGATTGTTAGTTGACAATATCTTAAATTGGTTAGCAGCAGGACCTGGCTGTATAGTAATCAGGTCTCCTGGTGAATAGTCTTCCCAAGTATCCGTTACAACCTTATATGTTCCAGTGAAACCTGACATATTAAATGGACACTCTAATGAATATTTCAAGGTATGGATTTGATTGAATACGGCATTGGAAACTGTTGGAGAAGAAATCTTAAAAGTAATTACTTTTTGTGTTTCCAGAGCACCACTTTCAAGTAATTGTATTCTAAAATTACCTATCTTTTGCCCCGCTGCAAGATTATCTGTTTTATTTATAATCTTAAAATCAACGCCTTCTACTGCTGTTGAATTATTGGTATCTACAGAAATTTTTACTTCTGTATTTGCCTTTGCCTCACTTAAAGTGGTATACGATAATGTAACCTCTCTAGATGTAGATCCTTTTACTACTGTTGTTTCTGAGTTCGTAGCAGCAAAACTAACGAAGTTATCTCCTTCATAAACTGCATCATCTGGCCCTTCACAAGAAGTAAGCATCAATGCAAAAATCGGAATACTTAAATATTTTAAAATTTTCATAACTAGAATTCGTTTTTAATTGATATTAATAACCAGGGTTTTGTTGCACTGCAGGATTTAAATTAATTTCTTGAGCAGGAATAGGTAATGTATATTTATAACTGCTATTCGGAAGATTAGTAACCGTAACAACGTCATCAGTTTGATTTCTATTCATAGTCACACCAGCTGCAGTAGCCAATCTTTTTAAATCGATATATCTATGTCCTTCCAATGCAAGATCAACTCTTCTCTCTTTCAAAATATCTGCATAAGCAGCAGTAGCCGAAGCATAAACAGGAAGGACAGCCGTTCCAGTAGTATTTCTTTTCGCTCTAACTTGTTGAATCAATGTTGCTGCACCAGTAAAATTGTTAGAAGCTGTTTCACATTCTGCTAAGATAAAATACATTTCAGATAATCTAAATACCTTTAAGTCATTTCTTACAGCTGCACTTGTTTTACCAGGATATTTATCTATTACTAGTTGATCAGTTTCCCTAGGAGAACTACTCGTTAAATAATTAGGATCAATTAAAGATGAAGGATCAATATACACTGTTCTTCTAACATCACCTGTAGTTGTATTAATGATATTAAATAGGTTTCTGCCTAAAGCCCACATTGGATTTCCTGTAATACTAGAACTGTTAGTGTTCCAATTTGTTCCGATTGAGCTTCCATTTCCTGTAGCTAATCTGTTTAATCCAAAAAGAATTTCTCCCTCACTTGTATCATTCCACATGTTTGGATACGCTGAAGCAGCAGTTAATG
>Ga0302167_10000115_pt1 | contig 43720 bp, 29 predicted proteins | sample I_Fen_N1_1_FD_193496 | JGI IMG/M metagenome (GOLD analysis project Ga0302167, IMG submission 193496) | Peat permafrost microbial communities from Stordalen Mire near Abisko, Sweden - I_Fen_N1_1 | ecosystem: Environmental > Terrestrial > Soil > Wetlands > Permafrost | place: Sweden: Abisko... | reverse complement strand
CGTACAGACAAAAGATATAACCTGGGATTTTGGTTTCAACGCCACTTACAACGAAAATAAAATTACGAAACTCAGTATGGTCGACGACAGCAGTGTAGGACTTTTTAGTGACAAAACACTTGTGAACACAGTCGGATATGCCTATAATAACTTTTACCTCTATCATCAGGTATACGATGTAAATGGAAAGCCAATTGAAGACCAAATGCTTGATGTAAATGGTGACGGTCTAACCAATGCTAAGGACAGATACATTACAGGAAGATCTTCCATTCCAAAATATCTGTTTGGATTCAACACCAACTTCCAGTATAAAAAATGGTCGGTTGGAGCATCCTTCCACGCCAATCTGGGGCACTACATTTATTACATGCCTCAGGAAAACACAGTGGCTATGACAGGCTGGTCAACGTCGCAAAACCTGAATGTTTCGTATTACAATTCACAATTTCACAACACGGATCAATACGAAGGATACAGCGATTATTACCTGCAAAATGCATCCTTCCTGAAAATGGACAATGGGTATATTGGCTATAATTTTGGAAAAATAGTTCGTGGAAGTAATATGAATCTGAAAATGAACGTCTCTGTACAAAACATATTCACAATAACCAAATTCACCGGTCTGGATCCTGAGACAAACAATGGTACCCAAAATGCATATCCGGTACCACGTGTATTTGCATTCGGCCTTAATTTAAATTTCTAACCTTAAAAAAAACACGAAAATGAATTTCAACAAATATAGTGTCAAATATAAACTGTGGTTGGTATTGGTACTGATGACAGGATTTAGCGCCTGTACAGAAGACCTTGTAAAAATGCCGACTAACGATCTCACTGCCGATTCTCAGTTCAAAACCGCCGGAGGTTATAAACAAAGTATGGCATCAATATATTCCAATATGATATACAGCAGATTTCTACGTTGCTACTGGGGCATGCAGGAATTTACCACCGACGAAGCCGTAAGTACATGGAATGATGATGGAGGTAATGCAATATTTCACCAACTGGCCTGGAGTGCCGATGCACCTGCCATTGATTCGGTATATGCCGGGGCGTTGAGAACAGTCACTTATTGTAACAATTATATCAACGAATCAACAGATGCCAAATTAACGGGAAGAGGATTTTCAGAAACTGATGCTACACAGATCAAACAATATAAAGCCGAAGTACGTTACCTGCGGGCCTATTGTTTTTTTGCACTGATGGATCTTTATGCCAATCCACCTTTCCCGACTCCCGAAGATCTTGGCTTTTCGTCCCCGAAACAAATTAAACGTGCTGACTTATTTACGTTCATTGAAAAAGAATTGAAAGAAATAGAGCCATTGCTTGCCGAACCACGTTCAAACGAGTCGGGACGACCGGATAAGGCTGCTGTGTGGGCATTGCTTTCGAGGATGTATCTGAATGGGAAAGTATATACCGGAAACGATTATTACACCCAGGCGATCACTTATTGCAACAAAATTATCACAGCAGGTTATTCACTCGAAAGCCATTACAGTTGGCTGATGCTTGGTGACAATTACAAAAATACCAACGAATTTATTTTTACACTGAACTACAACAACACCAACGAAACATGGAACGGAACCAACTACTTTGCATTGGGTGCAGCAGGAGTTCCGGGAACCATCAACGGTTTGTCGGATAGCTGGAATAATTTCAGGATGACCGAACAAATCCCGGCATTGTTTCCAACTGCCGATACCACAGTGGATAAACGTGCTCAGTTCTACACAACAGGTCAAAACCTGAAAGTGGCGAATGTGACAGTAAGCACCGATGGCTATTCAGCTTATAAATACCGCAATGTGAATCGTGATGGCAGCGCCATTGTGCAAAATAACAGTTTCAACAATCTTTCGGATATTGATTTCCCGGTGTTCAGGCTGGCTGAGATCTACCTGACGTATGCCGAAGCAGTATTACGTGGAGGAACAGGTGGTGATGCAACAACTGCACTCAGTTACATCAACAAATTACGTGGACGTGCTTATGCAAATGATCCGGCGAGTAAGTTAGGAAATATTACTTCGGGGAACTTAACACTTAATTTCATTCTTGAAGAAAAAGGCCGTGAAATGTATTGGGAAGCACAACGCCGGACAGATCTGGTGAGATATAACAAGCTTACCACATCAGATTATCTATGGGCCTGGAAAGGAAATGCACTGGCTGGAAAAAGTGTCGATGCCAAGTACAACATCTTCCCAATTCCAACTTCCGATTTACTGGCAAATCCAAATCTGAAACAAATTGACAACTATTAATACCTGATAAAAAACACTAATACATAGAATTTTTATGAAAAAGAAAATATTGCACCTGTCAGCCTTAATAGTAAGTCTGATATTCATAAGTTCCTGTAGCGACAATGACCTTAAATATACAGCTACTGTTCCTGCTGCAGGTGAATTCAAACTCACTTCCAGTGTTGATTCAATGACACTTCACGAAACCGGTGCCGGTGCACATACTGCTATTGCTTTTCAATGGGACTCCATAGTTTACAAAGTAAGTACTCCTGTAACCTATACCATCCAGATAGATACCCTGAATGGCAATTTCACAAGTCCACTGGAAGAAGAAATAGCTACCAACAAATATGAAATATCTTATTCCGATTCAATTCTGAATAAAAAATCACTAAACCTTTTAAAGTTGAAACCTGATGTTCAGAATTTAATACAAGTCAGGATAAAAGCAAACTTAGCATTTGGTAATATGCCTGCATATTCCAACATTAAAACTTTGAAAATAACTCCCTACAGTGTCAGAAAAATAGCTGCATATCTTTATATGCCGGGCGATGTCAGTGGAGGCTGGAGCAATTATACAACAATGCTCTGCTCGAAAGAAAATGATGGGAAATACGAAGGATATGTCCAGGCAGCAGAATGGGCCAATTTTAAGTTCACCGATAAATCTGATGGTTCAGGCACTTTCTATGGATCTTCAGCAACACTTGGTCTCTCGGCTTTAGACGCTTCTGCAACACAATGGAATATCTGGTTCGATGCAGGAGGATATTTCCTGGTGAAAGCCGACCTAAACATGATGACCTGGAGTAAAAAGGCTATCACTTCATTTTGCATAACAGGTGACTTCAACAGTTGGAGTCTGACAGCCAATCCTATGACCTACGATGCTGTAAATAAAGTATGGACAGCCACCTGCGATTTGTCAAACATAGGGTATGGAATTCAAATTATTGCCAACGGTGACTGGACTTATAAATATGGCATCAATGATGGAAGTAAAAACTCCGGAGAACTTACCCTTGGGGGTGCTAATGTTGTACCAACCCTTACCGGATCAAGAATTGTGACCATGGATTTAAGTCATCCTGAAAAATACACTTATTCTATTAAATAATTATCTTTGTTATGGTTTGTGGAAACACAAACCATAACATTTTAAATAACTGAGTATGAAACTTCCTGTTTTTAAATCGACAGTTCTATGCATAATGGCTGGATTGTTGAGTTTTACAAATTGTAAAAGTGAAAATATCCCTGTCAGTCCAGATACCTTTGCCAAAGGAGCGGATATTAGTTGGCTACCACAAATGGAGGCTTCGGGTTATAAATTTTACAGCAACGAAGGTAAAGAAGAAGATTGTTTCAAAATTCTGAAAGATCATGGAATCAATTCCATCCGCTTACGAACCTGGGTGAATCCATCGAATGATAAATTCAGCGGACATTGCAGCAAAGAAGAGACAGTGGCCATGGCAGTACGCGCACAGAAATGGGGCATGCGGGTAATGATCGACTTTCATTACAGCGATTCATGGGCCGATCCCGGGAAACAGGTAAAACCAAAAGCATGGGAGGGACATGACTTTCCTCAGCTATTGAACGATGTCTACAACTACACATTCGAGGTTATGTCAGCACTTAAAACAGCCGGAGTATTTCCTGAATGGGTTCAGGTTGGTAATGAAACACCTACCGGCATGATTTATCCGGAAGGAAGCACCAACAACTGGCCTCAATTGGTACAACTCATTAATAAAGGATATGATGCCATTAAAGCAGTCAGTCCCGATACAAAAGTGATACTTCATGTCGATCAGGGAAATAATAGTGCACGCTTCCGAAATTGGTTTGATGCAGCCAAAGCGAATGGTGCCAGATACGATGTGATTGGTTTGTCATATTATCCGTTCTGGCTGGAAGGAAATCCCGATTATACACTTTCGATTGATGATTTGGGAAAGAACCTGAATGATATGGCAGTGCGTTACGGGAAAGAAGTAATGGTGGTAGAAGTTGGTGGCGAAGACACCAAAGTTCAAAATACTTTCGAACTATTGACTTCAGTACTGAAGAAAGTGAAAGATGTTCCAAACAAGAATGGGTTGGGAGTGTTTTATTGGGAACCCGAAGGCGCACGCAGCTGGAGTCATTACGGATTAAGTGCATGGGGAGAAGATGGGAAACCCTCTTTGGCTCTTGATGCATTTAAATAATTTATATATATTTTCCGGTTATCTGTTTTGATAAAAACACACAATCCGGTTATCTAGATTTTCATTTCTAATTTCATAAAAACATGTTCCGAAAATTCTTACAATCTCTTTTAATACCAATATGCTTTACCCTGGTGCTTTATCCAACGGGTTGTAAACAAAGCAATCCGGTTACTGATCCTAAGGATACTATTCCTACCGTCAAAGTGGATAGCTTTGCCAAAGGTGCCGATGTAAGTTGGGTGACGCAAATGGAAGCCGCCAATAAAAAGTTTTATACCCCGGCAGGTACAGAAATGGAATGCATGACATTGTTGAAAAGCCTGGGTATGAATTCTATCCGTTTACGGGTATGGGTAAACCCGACAGATGGCTGGTGCAACAAACAGGATCTTCTGGTAAAGGCTTTGCGGGCTAAGAATCTGGGGATGCAGATTATGATAGATTTTCATTATAGCGACACCTGGGCTGATCCGGGTTCTCAGACAAAACCCGCAGCATGGGCTGCATTAGATTTTGCCGGATTGACAACTGCACTCGCTACTCATACTAAGGATGTATTAACGACATTGAAAACAAACGGAATTACACCCAACTGGGTACAAGTAGGTAACGAAACCGGAAATGGTATGTTGTGGGAAGATGGAAAAGCGTCAACAAATATGGCTAATTATGCGGCATTAACCACTGCAGGATACAATGCAGTCAAAGCTATTTTCCCGGACACAAAAGTGATTGTTCATTTGCAGGGAGGTCAGGATAACAAAGTGTTCCGATGGTTATTCGATGGATTAAAAAGTTACGGCGCCAAATGGGATGTTATCGGGATGTCCCTGTATCCATCGGTTACCGACTGGCAGACACAAAACCAACTGTGCCTGTCGAATATGAATGATATGGTAGCCCGTTACGGAAAAGAAGTCATGATCTGTGAAGTCGGCATGAGCTGGGATTCACCGGATGTTACTAAAAGTTTCCTGTCTGATTTGATTGCAAAGACTAAATCGGTCACGGAAGGTAAAGGACTTGGTGTTTTCTATTGGGAACCGGAATCGTACGGCAAATGGAATAAGTATACATTAGGAGCATTCGACGAAAGCGGAAAACCTACTTCTGCCTTAGATGCTTTTAAATAACTGAGGTTCTGAAACAGGTCCGGTGATTCAACCAAAAGGCTAGAAGGTTTGATCTTTGCAACTTGAACATCAGAGAAAGACACAAAAAAGGAAAGCATTTTGTGATAAGAATAATACAATACTTTTTTTTCAATGACCAGCTCTTTCTGATAAATTATTAGAAAGGATGTCAGAAAATTTATATTTAAAAATGAAACATATCCATACACCGGGCAAAATAAAGATTGAATTGCCAGTCCTGTTACTTCTTATTATTTCTCTGAGTGTATATTCGAAGAATAATCGTCAAAGGATTAATTTTAATGGTAACTGGCAGACCTGTAATCAGGAAGATCTGAACCCATCTCAAAAACCTATGCCTGTTGATGACAGTTTTTCATTCCACGAATGGAAAACTGTTAACTTGCCACATACAGCCAGCATTGAACCTCTGGTTGTTTCGGAACCCTGGGTAGGTATCAGTTGGTATAAAAAAGATTTTAAGGCTAAACGCGATTGGAAATCCAGGAAAGTTTTTATAGAATTTGAGGCAATCATGCAGAAAGCGGAAGTCTGGTTAAACGGAAAACTCTTAATGACACATACCGGAGGATATCTACCTTTTACAATCGATATTTCCAACGAAATAAAGTATGATAAATCAAACCGGTTAGTAGTCAAAACGGATAATCACGACGATCCGGAAGTTCCACCCGGAAAGCCCATCAAGAATCTTGATTTTTGTTACTACAGCGGTATTTACAGGAATGTCTCCATCATTATTTGCGACAAACTATACATTACAGACCCCGTACAAGCGAATCAACCGGCTTCGGGAGGTATACATGTATGGTATCCTGAAGTTACACCACAGATGGCTACAGTAGCTGTATCTACTCACATCCAAAATGACTTTGACCAGGCACGGAATTTTCAGTTAAGTTATGTGCTCTTAGACAAAACAGGAGCTGCTGTAACACTGAAATCGTCACAAGAAATTACCCTCGAAGCCAAATCAGAAATAACAGTTTTAGAGAAGTTACAGGTTGAAATGCCCGATCTTTGGCATCCGAATCATCCGGGTTTATATACCCTGAAAGTAGGGATTATAGAAAACAACACGCTGAATGATTTTATCAGTACAAAAATAGGAATCCGTAAATTCGAACTCGTCAAAAAACAGTTTTTTATCAATGGTGAACCTCTGTTATTTGTCGGCACCAACCGTCATCAGGAATATCCGTACATCGGCAATGCCTTGTCGGATAATGCCCAATACAGGGATGCTGTAAAAATCAAAGAAGCCGGATTTAATATTGTCCGTTTATCACATTATCCTCAGTCCCCTGCATTTATGAATGCCTGCGACGAATTGGGTATTTTGACCATAGCCGCTATTCCGGGCTGGCAATTTACAGGCAATGAAACATTCATGCAACATTCGTATCAGGATGCCCGTGATCTGATCCGCAGGGACCGAAATCATGCTTCTGTTGCAATGTGGGAGCTTTCGCTAAATGAAACACCCATGCCCGATAATTTTATGCAACAAATGGTAACGATAGCTAACCAGGAATCACCTGATTCAAAGTTGATCACCTGCGGTTGGATCAATAAGTTCTATGATGTCTGGATTCCGGCACGTCAACATGCAAAAGCTCCGGATTACTGGAAAAAATATGATGGTGATATTCCCATGTTTACAGGTGAATATGGTGATTGGGAATACTTTGCCCAGGATGCCGGTCTAAATCAGACAGGATATGCAGGATTAAAAGGAGATGAACGCACCAGCCGCCAATTGCGTGGTACCGGTGAAAAACGGTTATTACAACAAGCTGCCAACTTTCAGGAAGCTCACAACGACAATTTGATGAACCCCCATTTAGGTGATGCCAACTGGTTAATGTTCGATTATAACCGGGGGTATTCTCCTGACATAGAATCATCAGGTATTATGGATATTTTCCGTTTGCCTAAATTTTCGTATTATTTTTACAAAAGCCAAAACCAATCAATAAATTCAGCAACAGCCCATGAAAACGATCCAACTGTAAAGATTGCTTCATACTGGAATGCTACGTCCGAAACTCATGCATTAAAAGTTTATTCGAATTGCGACGAAATTGCATTGTATCTGAACAATAAACTTATTGATCGTAAAACAGCTACACGGGATAATATCTCGGGGCAGCTTCCCTACCCACCATTTATTTTCAATTTAAAGACGTTTGAAAAAGGTCAACTGAAAGCCATTGGATATATAAAGAACAAAATGGTTTGTGCAGATTCCATTCATACAGCTGGAAAAGCAAGTTGCATACAACTAAACTATGACCAAAGCAGGAAATCATTAAAAGCCGATGGTGCCGATGTAGTTTTTGTATACGCTACAGTGTGTGATGCAAGCGGGAACACGATTACTGACTCGAATGCTTCCATTCAGTTCACGATCAGTGCAAACGGGAAATTGATTGGTCAGAACCCTGTAAAAGCGGAAGCCGGCATTGCCACTGTATTGCTTCAGGCAGGAACACTCAGCAAAAAAATTGTTATTAGTGCAAAATCAGGGAATCTAAAGCCGGCTGAATTAAGTATTGTTCCGTTGAAATAGATCAAGATCCGGTATTGTACCGGTATAAATCAAAATAGTTTCTCTGTCTCCTGATGACAGGAATTGAGAAACTATCTACTTAACGTTATAATTGGTTCAAACCTTCATTAAGTTCAGTCTTATCAGATATCTTCGGCTTCAATTGAATTTTTATCAGCATCAAAGGTAAAGCATTTCGATAAAGCCGTTGATACTACTTTAAACCGTTTCATCCCGTAATAATGGCCATACAGCTTAAAAGTACAAATATCGGTTGCCGTAATAAAAGGCTCTGCCGGTAGATGGCTATGAGTGCTTTCAATAATCTTTTCACCTTTGATTTCAGTTCTGGTCGGGATTAACACTGAATGGAACTTTCGCCAGGAAGTGATATCTCCATTTTCATTGGAGAAGAAAATATAATCATTTCCCATCGGAATAATGCCTTGTCTGGAAGTACCGTTCAGAATATAGAGTTTATAGCCGGAAGAACAGGGGATCAATTCAATTACTAAATGATACCCATCTGCGGAAGTCACATTGTATTTTGGAGTAAGTGCCTCTTTCACAATTTTCAGTTTGATGGATTGAAGTTCTTCCTCTACATCGTTTAACTTACGGTTCACCAACAGTTCCTTGTATGGTGTAGCGACATCATTCAGGTATGTCATTTCATAAATACAGGTGTTGGGTTCTTTTCCCAGTATAATAGCCTTGATCGAATCACCCGATTGATAGACCAGGTATCCTCCGAAAGATTCTTTTACATCTTTCAACGACATAGCCAGATCGGTGGAAACCCATGCAGCTTTTTCATACCGGTAAAGCAGGTTCCCCTCTTCCAGGATCGAATCGGTCTTCTGCATGATCTCTGCATGTGATAATTTCATCTGTCCAAAGACAGTTGTAACAGCGAATATACAAAACAGCAAAACAATCTTTTTCATTGGACTTTTAATTTAACGTTGGAAGATTTGTAAATTTACGGCCTACCGGCTTGTCCTATAAGTAACGTAAGGAAAAGCACTCACGAAACAATCAGATTCATAGCTACAGTTTATATTTATGAATCTGGGTCTGCATTTTTTTACGGTGAAACTCTGCATAAATTATAATAACTCAAAATAAACGACTTATTATTCCAGTTCCTTTTTAATAGTAAAACTAAAAGTGCTTCCTTTATCTTTTTCACTTTTGACGGTCATTACGCCTCCGTTAAGTTCAGTGAACTCTTTGCAGACTATCAAACCCAGGCCATTCACTTCTTCGTTATTACTTCCAGCCAGATTAACACTGTGATGAATTGAAAATAGTTTATTCATTTCGGAGTCATTCATTCCCATACCCGAATCCTTAACAGAAACCAATATATATTCTTCTGCTGTTTCGGCAAAGACTTCTATTACCCCCAGGTTGTCAGTAAATTTTATGGCATTCGACAACAAGTTGAGAAGCACTGTTTTCAGCATCATCTCATCGGCATTGATATAGATATCACTTCGTATAGATGCTTTTATCTCTATTTTTTTATTATTGGCTGCAGGAAGACATTGTGAAATTTTATCATCAACAATTGATTTTAAATTTATCCTCTCCGGATGAATGACCAATCCTCCCCATTGCGATTTTGACCACAACAACAGATCCTCTAACAGTACATGAAGATTTTCAGTTGCATCTTCAAGGCTGTAAAGATAATTCATTATTTCTTTTTGGCTAAATGAAGAATAATTTTTTGCCATCTGGTGAATTAATAATTTCAATGCAAAGGTTGGATTTCGGAGGTCATGAGCGATAATGGAAAAAAATTTATCTTTAGAATCATTTAGTTCAGTCAGTTTTTCCCGCGATAATTTGAGTTCGACATGCGTTGCTAACCGTGCAATAAGTTCACCTTTGTTAAATGGTTTGGTTATATAATCGACTGCACCCATTTCAAAACCATGTACTATATTTTCGGAGTCAGTTACTGCAGTTAAAAATATGATTGGAATATCTTTTGTAATTGGATTTGATTTGAGTATTTCACATACTTCAAACCCATCCATTTCTGGCATTTGTATGTCGAGCAGGATTAAATCGGGTAATTGCTGGCTTATTGATTCCAATGCATTTGCCCCGGAAGTTGAAAAACAGACATTATATCCTTTGTCATAAACAATACTCCCCATTAATTGCAGATTCTGTGGACTGTCATCTACAATTAAAATGGTTGCTTTTTTATTTTCTGACATACTTTAATAATTTATAAATGCTGATAACTGTTTCAATGTACTGTTAATTTCCAATATATTAAAAGATTGAACACTTCGGGAAAGTAGAGAGCAATATTCCGAAATGTTATTATTCTTTATCTCTGTATTATATTTTTCCATTTTTTCTACAAGTCCGATAATTTCATCGATATTCAACACATCAAGCTGTTTTAATATAGAAGGCAGAAACGAATGAATCATCTCGGCTTTGAGGTCTGGAGAAAGACTTCTGGTATTTTCTTCTTTCACAGGTATCTCTGTCAATGTTCGATCCTTTTGTTTTTCGTGCACACATAATTCATCATAAGGTAAATACTTCATAAGCATGCCTATTAATTTATCTTTATAGATTGGTTTAATCAGAAAATCATCCGCAATCAATCGCATTTTATTTTTTTGTTCCTTCATCCCAGAAGCTGAAAGTGCAATCAGTGGTATATTTTTCAATGATTCGTCCGATTTAATAATATTAATAGCCGTATATCCATCCATAACAGGCATTTCCATATCCATTAAAATCAAATCAGGTCGATGAATATTCATTGCCCGGATACAATCTTCCCCATTTTCGGCTTCAACAATTGTAATATTAAAATTTTCGAGATAGCCTTTTATTACCTGACGATTTGAAAGCATATCTTCCGTCAAAAGCAACACCGGATTCTTAAACTTGATTTCCATTGGATAGTGGTTTTCAGTAGCTTTTAGGTCTTCTCCCTGATTTGGAGATATTTCTACATTAAAAAGTGAAAAACTGAACACTGAACCTTTATCTATTTCACTTTCCACGGAAATAGTCCCACCCAACAGCTCGACCAATCGCTTGGTAATACTTAATCCTAGGCCTGTTCCTCGGTATCGGTTTCTGTCTTTTTTTGTTGCCTGAATAAATGGTTCGAAAACAGTAATCATTTCATTTTCCGGAATGCCTATCCCCGTATCCTTAATTATAAATTTCAAGTCGATCTTGCTATCGTCCTCCTCGTTTTTAATAATTCGAATCTGAACATCAATAGATCCTTCGTGTGTGAACTTTAATGCATTCCCAATCAGGTTGAATAAGATCTGCCTTAAATACCGGTCATCAGAAATAAGACTTACAGGAATATCATTTGAAAGATCAAAATTCAAAGCCACTTCCTTTTCCAATGCTTTCATTTGAAATACAGTATCTATCTCTGCAACAATACTTTTTAAATTAACAGGATGATAATCAATCACCATTTTGCCTGCTTCTACTTTTGATAAATCAAGAATATCGTTAATAAGATTAAGCAGCATCTTACTACTTACCATTATGTTATCAAGATACTCGGTATAAACGTTATACCCTATCAATTTTTCTTTGAGTATATTCGAGAAGCCAATAATGGAGTTTAAAGGGGTTCGTATTTCATGACTCATATTAGCCAGGAATTCACTCTTCATTTTGTTGGCATCTTCTGCCTCTTTCTTTGCTTTCTTAAATTCTTCTACTGTTCTCTTTCGATCGGTTATATCATTCTTAATTGCAATAAATCGGACGATTCCTCCTGATTCATCCTTTAAGGGTGTAATGGTCATCTCTTCATCATAAAAGCTCCCATCTTTTCGTTTATTGATTAATTCGCCGTTCCAGACTTTCCCACCGAGAATAGTATCCCATAGTTCTTTATAAAAGGCAGCATCATGTTTACCTGATTTTAAGGTTATTGGATTTTCACCTGCGATATCTTCTTTCGAGTAACCGGTAAGCACCGTGAATGCCTTATTAATCCATTCTACATTTCCTGAATTATCAGTTATTACGATGGCATTCGCTACTGCATTAAGTGCAGTACTTTGAATAATTAACTGTTCTTCCGTTCGTTTCTTTTCTTCAATTTCAGTATTTAGATTGTGATTGGTTTCAGCAAGTTGTTTGGTTCGTTCTTCAACCCGGATTTCTAGTTCGGCTTTTCTTTTCTCTTTCTCTTTGTTCTGAAAAATAAGTTCCTTGTTGGCAACAGCTAACTCAGCAGCACGCTTCTCGGTCTCTTCATATTGTAAGGCAAGTGATTTATTTGCAAGGATTAATTCAAGTCCCGCCAGCTTGAGTTGAGAAATATCTGTAGATACGCCAATCACCCCTACTACTTGTCCCTCAGAATCGCGCAACGGAAACTTACTGGTGTCCATCCAGATTACTGTCCCGTCCACTTGATAAAACATTTCAATGATATGCAATTTTCCCTTGCCATTTTCCATGACTTCAATATCATCCGCACGGTATTTTGTTACTTCTGCTTCAGCCCAGTTCATATCACAATCTGTTTTACCCACTATTTCTGCCGGATTATTTAATCCGATTCCGGTTGCAAATGACTGATTACATCCCAGATAATTCGACTCCCTGTCTTTCCAGAATACAATACCAGGAAAATTGTCAAGTACTGTTTGAAGCATCTGATCATTCTTCCTTAACACCTCCATCGATTGTTTTTGTTCTGTAATATCGGTATTAATTGCAATCGCTCCCAGTATATTCCCATGACTATCTTTAATGACATCTGTTCGCTTAAAGGATGGAAAAACCCTTCCGCTTTTTGTAATCATATCTACCTCTCCTGATTGAAATTTCCCATCCAGAATTTCACGGACCATTTTTTTTCCTACCTCCGGGTCATTAATTAAAGCTGCTCCTCCTCCCGCGGTGGCTATTTCTTCAACAGTTTCGTATTCAAATAATTTTGAGAATGCTTTATTCTGATAATAATGATGACCTTGTGCATCCAAAATTCCAATGGCATCACTGGTGGATTCAAGGGCTTTGTTGATAAAGAGTATTTTTTCTTCGTTTTCTTTTCGTTCAGAGATGTTATACACAAAACCCGAACAAATAAGTGGTTTCCCATTCAGATCTTTTTTTACGACAGAGCCATAATCATAAAACCAAATATAAATGCCTGACTTGGTTAAAATTCTATATTCAGCTTCATAGTTTTTATATTTACCCTTGAAGTGTCCACTCATAGCATCCATGATCCTGCTATAATCATCGGGATGAACCAGTTTTGTGAAATCTGTATAATGTTTGAAATTTTCAGGAGAATACCCGATCATTTCCACTTTGTGTTTATCAAAAATAACACCACCCGTTTCAACATTCATTTCCCACCATGCCATATTACCACCTTGTAAAGCCAATGATAATCTGGAATTATTTTCAAATAATGCATCTTTCGACTTGATTAGTTCTGTGTTGCCTTTCTCATATAAAGTCTTCAAGGAATTATTTTCATGTCTTAATTCTTGCAACTCGTCAATGAGTTGTTCTTTCGATTTGAATAAATCCTTCATATAGGAATGTTATTTAAAGTTAGATTAAAATGAATAGTAGACTAAAATGTATTTCTTTTATTAATTGAGCCCCCTTGTTAGTAAAAAAAGTATTATCCTTATTCTAATAATCTTTTTCGTTTTGTCTATATATATTAAAATAAATACTTGGTAAATGTTCAATATCCATACTATTCTTGTTAACACGTATATCAATACGGCAAATGAATGACTAACCGAATTTCCGAAAAGAATGAACCTCTTATTTCAGTTAAGACTTTCACCATCTATTAGTTATAAGCATTTTTTATTCCAAATTCGTGATTCATTCGGTAAATCTCAACCTTGATTAGTTTCGACAAGTACACATTCCGTTAACGGATATGCTTTTAAATTGTTGAAAGTTACACATTTTCAACGGGAATTGCTATTATGATACTTTATATTTTTATGCATCCAGTATTCACTTTCCCTTTTAATTCAAAAAATAGATTGGTTGAAAAATCATGATTCAGATAAAAAAAGATGAAACATTTTTTCCAACCGGGGAAATAAGCTTTTAATAGTTAGTATTTTAATTTATAAAAGTATTACTGTCGGATTGAATATAATTACAGTATTGAAACCGTGATAACAATTACCGACAACCATATAATATTTTTTAAAATAAGAATATATCCTTGAGGACAAAGAGTGCGGAACTATACACTGCCACACTGCAGGAAGTTGACATGTATTTTCTAAATTATATTTTGTTGGACACTAAGCGGATATTGCAACGATCGTTTTTAATATTTTGGTTTAGTGCGTATTATATTATAATTATTCGTTTTTATACTGTTGAAATTGTACTTTCTATAACTCAAACAGCCCTCCTGTTGAATAAAATATTTCTCTTTCTCATAAATTCACCGATAAAAATATGAAATCGTATTGTTTCAAATTTGCCTTTCTCCTTTGTATCCTTCTGATTGGTTACAGTTCAATCTACTCTCAGCAAGACTCCCTTCGAAAATCGGATAACAACTATAAAATGAATTTAATCCATGGTTCTTTAGGAACTATGGTTTTAGGATACACTGCGAATATTTTTTTTGACCGTTTACTCTCCAGGATTGGGAAACAAAATACAACCTGCACATTTGTGAGAATTGGGTATCAGAATAATATCATTCTTACAGACCCCAATGGCACTGCGTTTATACTTGAAGGAGGAATAGTAACAGGTAAAAGTTATGGACACTTTGAAGGTGCCCTGGGGGTAACTTATATTCAGACAGAAAATAACGTGATACGACCGGCTTTTTCAGTTGGATTCAGAGGCCAAAAACCCAATGGAAGTTTTATGTTTAGAACAGGCTTAGGATTCCCTGAATTATTGTTCCTCGGTGTTGGGATAGCATTTTAACTTTATTGACGTGAAGTCTGAACAAATACATATTGGCTTAGGGAACAGCTATCTTTTGTATCTGTTTATCCTGATATTTCGAGACAAACAACACCATGCAGATAGCACCTATCAGGGCAAACAGCATATCCGATTGTGTATCCCACACGTCGCCCTGTGTCCCGAGAAAGGCTTCTGATGATTGACCGGACATTACAGCCACCAACCATTCGAACAATTCATAACAGGCACTGATTGTCATACAAACACAGATAGTAAGAAATGATACCCAGTTTCCCCGTTTTACAATTGCCAGTCTGACAAACAATTCCCTGACTACCATGGCCGGAATAAAACCCTGAGCAAAATGACCGACCTTATCGTAGTTGTTGCGACTCTGATTGAAGACCTCCCTTACCCAGTCGAACAACGGTACCTGAGCATATGTGTAATGCCCTCCAATAAACAAGATATAACAATGTACCAGAATGAAGACATAGGTCAGGTAGGTGAATTGAAACTTCTTAAAAGTGAGCACTAAGATTACCATGCCAACAATTCCCGGGAGCACTTCGAGAATCCAGGTAAAATAATCATGTGGGTGTGTACCTGACACGATAAATCCAATAACAAACAAAATAAGTAATGCGAGATATTTCTTCATGGGTTGAATTATTGTTTTAATCAATTTCTTTTTACAGGAAACAAGGACGGATTGAACAGGTTCCTGTTTATCTGTGAAACAGATCTAACCGAAAATGATTGATTGTTCAACATCAAGCGGACCTTTTAAGTTAAAGAATCTCACAACCTGCAATGTATTCCGTCAACTCATCCGCGACCAGATCGGGGTTGCTGACGATCCACCTGTGCGCGATTTTTCTTTCGTTCAATGCAAGTTCCAGATGGGATATTGCAATTCCCATGTCCACACGTTGCAAATCCGAATGCAACAGGTTCTTGTTATAATTTGAAGTCCGTTTTAAGTAGAAATGCAGCATTTTATCATTCACTACTATTCTCCATGGTTGTTTATTGGATGCAGAAGGTGCCAGACGTACCATCTCCAGGAAGGAACCATATTTTTCTTTTTCTTTATTGCTGAGTTGCGTTGAAAAGTTCTTAGAATAAAACAATTCGTCAAACAGTTTGCGGTTATTTGAACCGGCAAAACGTCTAAACATCCTATCAATCGTTGTTTTATTAATCCCAAAATAACCTATCGGTGTCACTGCCGGTATAAGTTCATCTTCCTGTAAATTCACAGCTTCCCCAAATGCTGTTTTTTTGTAGGTTCCACCCAACCAACACGTCCCGATATGAATGCTGGAACAATACAAAACAAGTTTTTCCATGCAATACCCAAAATCCTCGAAGTTTTTCTCATAGTCCCTTACTTTTCCTACAATAAAACTCTTAGTCCCGGAAATGACACCATATGTTCCGAGCTTTACATCTTTAAATTCATCGGAGTTGCCATCAATCCAGTAAAAATCAACTTTATTGCCAAATATTCCAACTGAATTGGATTGCATAAAATCGATGATACTTTGCTTTGTTTGCGGTTCAATATCAATATTCGAATAGGTTCGTATCGATTTACGAGTCCTGATTACTTTTTCTATGTCTTGTATCATCTTCTAATATTGCTGTTCGAGCTTTCAAGACAATAAAAGGAATCAAGAAAAAGAGTATCGTTTGACTACACAGATTTGAACAGATTATTTTTCAATAAAAGATATTAAGAAGAGATTGTCCACTGATTACACTGATTTACACAGATTATTATTTAAAAGAGGATCCAAATTAAGTCCTTTTAGCGCATATCAACTCACATATCGTTTTGAAGCATTGTCATCTAATTACTACTGTGTGTTTTTCGGCTTCACATCCATAATGGTCCATTTAACTTATCACCTTTTTTTCTTATATTTTTCCTTTCTCAAATTGTTCGATCATCTCTCCTGCAATGCTGATGGTTGGTGGATGGTTCGGAAGGTTTCCCCTCGTATACCAGGCGGCATCGGTTATTTCCACGCAATCGGGCCGTACAGGCTGTGTATCATCGGCTTCTGCAAAGAAACCTATCATCATGGATCCCGAAAACGGCCAAGGCTGGCTTTTATAATACCGGACATTCCATACATCCAGACCTACTTCTTCCTTCACTTCCCGCTTTACGGTTTCTTCGAGTGACTCCCCGATTTCTACATACCCAGCTACCAGTGAATACCAGTTTTGCTGGAAATTGGAGTTGTGTGCCAGAAGGATCTTATCGTTACAGGTGATAGCCACAATGATTGCCGGTGGTATTTCCGGGAAAATGAGGGTATGGCAGGCAGGGCAAAGGATAGCCCTTTCATCCGGTTTTACTTCAGTTTCAGACCCACACTTCCCGCAAAATTTGTGTCGTAAGTACCAGTTGCGGAGTTGAAACCCTACAATCCCGGCCCAGGCTATCTCCGGCGGGTTTAATGTCCGAAAAAAACTGATTTCTTTATAACTAAACGGCTCATTCAGAATCAACGGATCTTCCCATATCAGGAAACAACGCACCTCATTCAGTGAAAATAAAAAAACACTTTCTGTAGTATTTGCAATTTCAGTAATTTCTTTTTTTCTGGGAAATTCGAATCCGTCCCCGTTTATTTTCACTAACAAGGAATTGTCCTTGTAATGAAAGATATAATCTTCTTCAGCAATACCGGTAGAAACGACAAACTGATTATTGAACCGGTGAGGTAATATTTCATGAAGCATACTGGAAATAAAATTAAATTGTATTTGTTATCAAAGGATCTTTCATTCTAATCATTTAGACAATAGAATTGCTTTCTTTAATCCTAGAATATGATTTTTTAAATGTTTTTAATTTCAATGTTTTTAATTTCAATGGAATAAATTCCATTGCTACAACATCGGTCGATCCTACGGATCTTTCTGAAATCACAAAACCAATGCCGTAGGCATGACCGATTTTATAACCCGTGGTTTTAACCTCGGGTAAGTAGGTATGTCCGATAATACAAACCATGTTAAACACCAGAAGAGCACACATGACTTGGTTTGTGGTTGGTTTGTTTGTTTTATTCCATTACAATTAAACTTAATTTTCATTCCATTGCAGTGACGAAAGGTTTGATTTGCTTGTTTAATCCTATTAATCAAATACAGAATTACAAATCGGTTTCAACTTTAAATACTTTATTCAGAATCATTTTCTCATGTTTTTAAAAAAGCGAAGTTGTGAACCTGTTTTCTAAAAAAAGAATAAATCGTTTTATCAAGCGTATGTGAATAACAATACATTTCTGAATGTAATAAACAGATGAACTGTGCAAAATAGATTCGTAAGCAATAATAATATTTTCTTATTTTAGTTTTTTCATGGTCGGGTTATTTGTCAACACGTTGAGTTGTTGTATGGCTATCTTATTAAGTTGTAATAATCGGTTACTTTGAGGGATTTTCTGATCAATAAGCACTGCATTTAAACTTTCAAGATTCGTGAGAACAACCAATTGTTCAATGGAGGGCATAGTCCCTTATGTTTCCTTCCCGTTCGGGATGCTCATATCTCCATTTAGCTGCTGTTTTTCCAAACAATGCCATGTTTAACATATCTGCCTCGTTGGCAAATATAAATGATGCTTCTTGTCTCGATAATTCATTGGGGATCAGGATTTCTTTTATTGCATCGGTGTGTATATGATAGTTGATTTTAGCCAGGGTACGTTGCAAATTCCAATTTAGTTTTAATCGGTTGTTTTCGTCTTCTTTTAGGCGTTGAAACTCTTTGACCAGATAAATTTTAAATTCTGGGCTAATCCACATTCCGAATTCGAATGCAATATCCGGATGAGCATATGTTCCACCATATCTGCCGGCAGTAGCTTTTAGCCCTACAGCATTTGTTTTTTCCACCCATTCTTTTACACTAATTTTATAGTTATTCAATCCTGCCTGACTTTTAATTATGGCGAATTCGCCATAATTAAAAACAGGATTATAAACAGTTTCCCATATTCCTAAAAACTCAACCGTATTCCGGTTTCGTAACCAATCGGAAATGAAGAAATCACCGTCCTTTGCTTTAAGCATGTCTGTGATAGAAATGTAGTCTTTCCCATCAACATTAATAATCGTGATTTCTTTGTCTTTAACTACTATTTTCTTAGTTTTCATAAAACGATTTGTCAGATCTGATTTGTGAGGATTAAAACCATGTCAAAAAACAATGAAGAAATATATTTGATTGATTGCATGACTATAAAAATATTAGTTGCTAAAGATTTCAACCCTCAAAGATATGAATTGTCTTTTAATTAACATAAATCTAATTGGTGTTTTTTAATCTTTAGAATATTTTACAAGGTTATTTAATCGCCAATTATTGTGTGTTCCAATGTTTTTAATTTCAATGGAATAAATTCCATTGCTACAACATCGGTCGATCCTACGGATCTTACGGAATCACAAAGCCAATGCCGTAGGCATGACCGATAGTACATCCCGTGGTTTTAACCCCGTGTAAGCATGCATGTCCGATCATGTAAACCATATTTTAAACCCTTGCCTTCTAAAATAGTTTTGCAGGTTAGGATTCCACTTTAAATGAAACCCTCCCTGTATCCGGTTTTAATGATTGTCAACAGGAGTTCGTCTGTTATTCTTTAATCGTCCAGGAAATACAATTTAAGGCACCCCCCCGGCTGATAATGGAATTCATGTCTATTTTCCGGATCCGGTCATTATAACCCGGGAAATATTTCTTTATCTCTTTTTCCAGGGCTGCGTCATCCTTATCGATACCCAGCGATGGTAACAAGATGAAATCCTGCGTTTGCAGATAATTCAAATAGGCAAATTTGGCGTTTATCTTCTCGTTATAATCGATATTCAAAAATTCATACTTCAAATGATTCTCTTTTAATGAATCCAACAGTGAATCTACAAATCCATCCTCGAAAAGGTCTTTGCGGGTGTTGTAATAGCCCTGTAACAAAACAGTCTCATTATCAATAAACCGGACCATCCCATCGGCATGACCGTATCTTTCGCCCCGGTCCCAGGGAATTAATACAATCTTGTCGACTTCAAACAGATCCTTCAGTTTGCTCAATAATTGCGCTTTATTATATTTATCTTTGTTTTCAAGAATTATTTTATCGGTCATAATCACACAATTATCCGATTTGACCACATTTCCACCATCCAGAACGATATCCGATTTGACTGTATACAAGTTAAGATCGAGACAAATGCTGTCGGGGTCCGATTTTATATTTTCAAACTTCAACAGATAATCCGGATAAAAGGTATACTGGATAAATTTATGCTCATTCACCTGAACAGGCATATAATCCCTGGCCCAGATATCTTTGGTTACAGGCAAAAAACGGGGCTTAGAACCTAATTGCTCGATCGTGCTGAAAATCTGATTTGCAATTTCCGGTGATTGCTCGACCAGCTTTTCCGAAAAATAAATCGTATTTGTTTCTTTATCTGTAATCATATTGTATGTGTCCTTCCCTGAATTTTAAAAGTTTATAATCAAAAGAATTCTTTATTTTTCGTATAGTTACACTCGTATTTTAATGCAACGGTACACCCTATATAACGATTTGAAGCGTATTTGGTTGGAATTTAATTTTTATAAATAATCCAACAGCACCGAATTCTACCTGACAAATAGTGTCCATTGTTCACCTACGTAACGGACAAACTTGTACTTAAGCATTCTATGGTATTAATTTAATCAGCACAAAACTACAAAATTCATTTAATTTTTTTTATGATTTTACAAAATATATTTAGAAATAGTTTCCCCCGAACTCAATTTAATCCCACTTTTATCCCTTGAAATCAACAGGATTTAAATTCCCGGGTAAAAAAAAACAAAAATTATTATCCGCTAAAACTCCTGATCAAAAAGACTCAATAACGAAATTAAAACCAACATTTTAATATTCAGACTTCTACTCCTTTCAGATTCTATTAAGTAAGAGTATTGCTTATAAACCATTTCGCTATTGTTCTACAATTGGTTTTGGATTGGTTTTGGATTGGTTTTGGTAACCAGATTATATTCACTTATTTCCAAAATATATGCCATATACCTATATAGATATATGGCATATGTATGGTTAATAAATGATTGTTAAGTGATTGATATATCGGAATAGCCTCGGATCCAAAACCAATCCAAAACCAATCCAAAACCATTCTGTGTCTGATATGTATCCGGAATGCAAATATAAAAAGAAAATGGGATTATCCGTTATTTGACTAAATTAAATCCGGTAAATCAACATAAAAATTGAATGATTATTTTTTATTGTAACAGGAGTTTTTAATGGTGCTCATATTAAATAATCTGTTTCGTTTAATGTTACATATCATACCGTAAAAATTAGAAATTAGTTGGGATTGTAAATTACAAAATACTTGATCGTCGATGTGGGTATGTATCGGTAGAAAGTAAAAAAAATGGAATATCCCACAGGTTGGAATTTAAAAGTCGACTTCCAACTTTTGGTGTGTTGCACAATGATTAATAAAAGAAACGGGAGTTTGATAAAAATACAACCGGGGGAGCGACTAAAAACTCAAAAAAAACAAGGATTATCCCACATAATGGAACAATCCTTATTTTTGTTTATTATTTATTTTTCTATTCTACTTTAAGCAACTGTCCGGTTTGAGCGTCGATAAACACTTTGGTGGCGGGTTGTTTGAACAGGCTTTCGGAAAGTGGCATGACAATCCCGAACTGTGGGATCAGGAATTGTTCGGCAACCACGGTATTCACGCCATCACCAATGGTGACCTGGGTGGAAGAAGGCAATAAGGTAAAAAGACCAGTCCTTTCATTCGATGATCTTGATTCTTTCCCACTCTTTTTGACATCCGTAGGTTTGACACTGATGTAGTAAGGTGTGCCGCTTAAATCGTCGGAAGCAACAATTCCTTTGAGAGCTGACAACCGGAACAACACATCATTTGCCACTGCAGCAGCCGGAGTCATATAAATAGTCTGAACCTGTACTTCGCGTGTGATTTTACCAATAAAAAGTTCAGTCAACTGGCTTTCCATGGCATTCATTCCATCGAGCATCGATTTAAACGAATCACCGTCGGCCGGGAGTTTATCCTGATCGGCAGTGAGTAGGCTCAGGCGGCTTTCGCGTATTCGGTAAATTTGTTTGGCAGCACCTTCTGCCATTTTAGCTTCCGATCCTGCCATCATATATTCTTCGCCAAGAGGCAACAGTGCAACGGATGGTGAATTTTCTTTTACAAGCAACACCGGTGAAGCGGTGCAACCGGCTTCTTTTTCAACAGGGACATTGACCCCACAAAGAATTCCTTTGGCATTGATAGAAATATGAATGGGTTGCGAGCCGGAGGGGATATACGAATAGGTCCTTGCCGGATCGGGAACAGCACGTGGATTGACTTTTACACTTTTCAACCGGTAAGTTGTTTTTTCTTCGGTGATGACATTTTTAGCGGCCAGGTAACGTTCCGAATAGCGGTAGAAGGTCCCCGGTTTTACGGTTGTTTTTTCGGTTTCAACCTGAATGCAGAGTTCCGTTTTGGGCAATGCGTATACAATGGTTGATTCTCCTTCAGTGATAATGAGTGGTGTTTGTGACGAGGCCGTTAAGGCGAGTACAAACAGGACAGATAATAAGAATAGCTTTTTCATTTTTAAATTCGTTTAAAAGATATTACTGCGTTATATTAACTGTGATATATTATTTCTTTGTTTTTGCAGCTACTTTTGCTTTTGCCTTAGCAGGAGCCTTTGCTTTGGCAGGGGCTTTTGCAGGAGCTTTCTTTTCGGGTTTGGCAGCTGCCGCCTTACGCCCGAATGGTTTCTTTTTATTGCCGGCATCGGGTTGAGCAACGATCAGTTCCTGACATTTCTCTAAGGTCAGTGTAGCAGGATCGGTTCCTTTCGGAATTTTATAATTGATCTTATCGCAGGTGAAATAAGCGCCAAAGCGTCCGTTTAAGACCTGTATTTCGCTATTTTCTCCCAATGTCTGGATAATACGATTTTTTTCTACTTCCCGTTTTTCTTCGATAATCTCAATGGCACGTTCGGCAGTGACTTCCATCGGGTCGTCGGTTTTGGGTAATGAATAGAACATTCCATCATGACGGATATACGGTCCAAAGCGTCCAATGGCCACTGTCATGACCTTATCTTCGAATTCGCCGGCCGTACGGGGTAATTTAAATAATTCGAGAGCATCCTCCAGTGAAATGCTTTCAATGGACTGATCACGCCGTAAAGAGGCAAAAACAGGCTTTTCTTCTTCCTCTACGGTACCAATTTGCGCAAGAGGTCCGTATTTACCGATTTTTACTGATAACTGGCGGCCACTCTTGGGATCGACACCCAGTATCCGTTCGCCTACCTGACGTTCGGAGTTCTTCATGGTATCTTCGACAATAGGATGGAATTTCTTATAAAATTTGTCAATGGCAACAGTCCATTTTATTTCGCCATCAGCAATACTGTCGAATTCTTTCTCAACATCGGCAGTGAAATTATAATTCAGTATTTCTGGAAAGTTGTCAGTCAGGAAATCGGTTACCACAGTACCAATATCGGTAGGGAACAGTTTAGATTTTTCAGCCCCTGTATTTTCTGGTTTTATCAGGTCGGTTATCTTGCCACTTTTGAGGGTAAGTACGTTTGAATCACGTTTTTCAGGTTCACGGTCCCCTTTTTCGACATACAACCTGTTTTGAATGGTGGAGATGGTCGGTGCATAGGTAGAAGGACGTCCAATGCCCAGTTCTTCGAGTTTGCGAACCAGGGAGGCTTCAGCATAACGCGGTGGTTTCTGAGAAAAGCGTTCCTGAGCAACAATTTCAAGATAATTAAGTTTTTCGCCATTCTTCATGGAAGGCAATAAAGATTCATCCACCGTATCGGTGTCGTCGTCGGTTGATTCCATGTATACTTTAAGGAAACCATCAAATACAATCACCTCGCCCGAAGCCACAAACTGATGTTTGCTTCCGGATACATGAATGTAGATTGAAGTCTTTTCAAGTTCAGCATCCGACATTTGGGAAGCTATAGTCCGTTTCCAGATCAATTCATAAAGTTTCTTTTCCTGAGAAGTGCCATCGACCGTATGTGCATTCATATAAGTCGGACGAATGGCCTCATGAGCTTCCTGTGCACCTTTGGTCTTGGTATTGAACTGACGGTTATGAACATATTTCTGTCCCGCCATGCTGATAATTTCGGCCTTAGAAGTATTCAACGCCAGATCGGACAGGTTCACTGAGTCGGTACGCATGTAGGTAATCTTACCTGCTTCGTAAAGTCGTTGAGCCACCTGCATGGTTTGAGATACCGAATATCCAAGCTTACGGGCTGCTTCCTGTTGAAGGGTTGAAGTAGTAAAGGGTGGTGCCGGCGATTTCTTTGCAGGCCTGGTCACTATATTGTCAATGCTGAATTGTGCATTTTTACTAAGTTCGAGGAATGCTGTGGCTTCGGGTTTGGTTGCAAATCGTTGTTGCAGCTCGGCCTTTAACTCGATCGGTTTACCATTGCTGTCAACCGAATTGAAAAGGGCACTCACACGGTATGAAGCTTCAGGTACAAACTGATTAATCTCCCGTTCACGTTCCACAATCAATCGTACGGCCACCGATTGAACACGACCGGCAGAAAGGGAAGGACGGACTTTACGCCATAAGATAGGCGACAATTCAAATCCTACAATCCGGTCGAGAATCCGTCGTGCCTGTTGGGCATCCACCAGGTTAATATCAATATCACGCGGTGTCTCTATGGCATGCAGGATGGCATCTTTTGTAATTTCATGGAAAACGATCCGGCGGGTAGCTTCTTTTTTCAGTTTCAGTTCTTCATACAAGTGCCAGGCAATGGCTTCACCCTCCCGGTCCTCATCGGACGCGAGCCATACGGTTTCGGCTTCCTTACTGGCTTTCTTTAATTCGGCGACTAATTTTTTCTTATCGGTAGAAACAACATATTGCGGTTCGTAATTATTTTCAAAATCAATACCGAGACCTTTTTCAGCTAAATCACGGATGTGTCCCATACTGGACATTACGTGATAATCGGCTCCAAGGAATTTTTCTATGGTTTTGGCTTTCGCCGGAGATTCTACTATAACAAGATTTTTAGACATACTTTTGGTTCACTTGGTGTACTTTTTATTCAAATCGGGTGCAAAATAACAAAAACATGTTGGTACGAGCCAAATTTTCAGGGCATTATTTTTGTTTTTTATTGAAAATGGTCGAAAAAAAGTAGTTAAAATGAGGAATTGTAGTTTATTTATACTGTTAAAGGACAGAATACTTTTAAATTATTTTGTGCTTTTTACCTAAAATATTCGACTTCTCAAATAAAACAGGAAGTCTGTTTTTCCGTTTTTATTGAGTAATAATGCACCGGTTGATTTGAAAAAAATGAGGTTGTCGATTCCAAAGCGTATTGAAAACAGATTTGCAACTCAACAAAAAATAATAATTGGGAGGATTGTTTGATTTTATTTTTTTGAATGTGGCAGATCCGTTGTATGATTTGTTAACAGGTTGTTTGTTGAGTTTATCAAACGACTAATACCAGCAATTCCTGCATTTCCATTCTTTTGGCAGCTTATACGTCAGCATGAGTTCCTGAGTACCGACTGAACTTCGACTAATCCCACCCACATTAAAATCATAACTGTATGTCAAATGAATAGCCTTTGTCAGGTCAATTCCAAAAACAGCCCCCATTTCGCTCCAGGTCCGGTAGAAAACGCCTAATTGAAAAGCATCGGTCTCAGGTGTAATTTTCAAATAACTCATCAGGTTGAATTCCATTTGATACAATTTTCCATACTGAATACCACTTACGCCATATCCAAGGTTGAAATAATCGTGTGACCGTTGCCGGTAGGAAGCATACATGAAATTAGTATTCGGGAACTGGTTGTTTATGTTTGAAAAAAGAGAGAAGATATTTAGACTTGAAGCTCCGAACTTCCATGATTTATTAGTTAATTCGGCTCCGATATTTGAATTAAAATTACTCACATTCAACAGTTTGTTGCTGACAGGATCGTCGATATCAGGAAAAATAAGCGAGGACATATCGTATGACAGATTTTGAAAGCTGATTGCAAGTCCTAAATGCAACTGCCAATCTCTCTGGAGGTGCATGGAATAGGCATAGGTTAAATCAATCGCCGTGGTAGAAGTATACCCTATTTTATCCTGCACCACTTTCAACCCGAATTGTGTATTCATATTTTCGACATACGTGGTCGCTGAAGCCAGAAATGTCACCGGGGAACCGGGGAACCCAACCCATTGTTTTCGGGCAGCCATATTAAATTCCGCCAGGCTTATATCGTTTATGGAAGCCGGGTTTATAAAGTACGTATTACTCATGTAATTGTTCAACCGGATATTCGATTGAGCCATCACGGATAGAATCAGCACATTGATCAATATTAAACAGATAATCTTTTTCATTATATAGAAATTATCGGAGAACTGTTACGAAACCCGTATTGGTTTTCGAGCCGGATTCGGCAGAATAATATACGACATAGAAATAAGTATCGTTAGTAACCGGTGCACCTTTATGGGTACCGTCCCATCCATCTCTCCCCTCGTATAATAAAATCCCGTTCCGGTTATAAACCTGAATATGCCAGTCTTTCATAAACACATCATTTTTCCCATCTCCATTTGGAGTAAAAGTATTGGGCATTACGTTTTGTGTAATCCAGATCCGCTTAGTTACATCCTGGACACAACCGTGCGCATTAATTATTCTTAGTTTGACGTCATAGTATCCATCAGCTGTCACATCGAATACATGAGTCAGATCGCTTCCCTGATCGGTCTTTCCATCGCCAAAATCCCATGAATATTGAGAAGTTGCAATATTTTCACTCCATAAATGCACCGGTTTATTGTCGTTGGCAACTTCATTCCGGTCAGTTTGAATGGTATATTCATTAAATTCGTAGTTAGAGGCTGTAAAAGCCAGTGTGGATACACAACCTGTATTTGAGGTGCCGATGACCGTGTAATTTCCGGCATGTTTTATAATAATGCTATCGTTCTGGGAATTATCACTCCAAAGATACGTTTGAGCTCCACTGACGTGTATAATCAACGAATCACCGTTACAGAATTTCGGAATTTTATTGATGGTTAAAACAGGAGCCGACGCCACATTTATTATTTGTTTATAATAGCTGGTACACGACTGACTTTTTAGTATTAATTCCACAGTAAAATTTCCGGTTGAATTATAGACATGTTGTACGTTTTGAAGTGTCGAAATGTTGCCATCACCAAAATCCCATGAATAAGTATAACTTTCGTTCTCATTTGGGACAACAGCATCAAACTGAAAAGCAAATTTATTACAATCCATCATCTGATACTTTATTCCGGGATTCTGGATATTCACATTGAACGAACTGATAGCAGTACATCCTGATCCATCTGAAACCTGCAAGGTGACCATTCCGCTTTGAGTAGTTTCCATTACTTCATTACCCGCTCCACTTACCGTTCCGCTGGACCAGACTACCTGATAAGGAGGGACTCCACCGGTTATATCGGCAGTACTTATTTCTTTTATTATTTTTGTAAGACAGTTATAATCAGTTTTAGAAGTTACATTGATCTTAATTGGCACCTGTCTTAATACCTGATATTGTCCTGTAATATTACAACCGTTTGAATCAGTGACAGTAACAAAATAATTTCCTGCGGGCACATTACTTAGTTTTTCTGTATTAGCATTATTCGACCATTCAAATTTATAAGGAGAAGTACCCCCCGTTACCATTAAACTTATAGCACCGCTGTTTTGGATATTACAATCGAATGCATTTGTTATAGAGGCCGTTAATTCCATCTTCAGAGGTTCCTGAATAATGAATGTCTGTTTAAAAGAGCAGGATGCTGCATCACTGAGAAATGCGGTATAGCTTCCCGGTCCAAGATTATTTCGGACATTTCCATCGGTTGAATTATCTTCCCATACTAATTTTACGGGTTGCACTCCACCAACAATATTTAAACTGATACTTCCATCGTGTTCTCCAAAACAGGTAACCGGGAGAATGACCGGGAGAATATAAAACTTTGCCTGGCTAATGCTGACGCCAGCTTCCATTTGACAACCTGCCGAGTCGGTAACTAATACCGAATAATTGCCCGGTGACAGATTATCTTGAAAAGTACCGGCGCCCATATTACTCCATTTAATCTGATAAGGTTTAACTCCTCCAGAGATGTTTAACTTAATGGATGCATCGTTAGAATCATAACAACTTATTTGTTTCGTCTCGAGTGACAGCACAATTTTCTCCTGCTGAGTTAAAGCCACCTGTAATTCTTTAGAACAGCCAGTATCATCGGTAACAGTAAGATGATACGTCCCAGCGATTAAATCAGTCAAATCTTTCGACAGGCTTGAGAATCCATTTGGACCCGTCCATGCATAAGTATATTCAAAAACGCCAGTTATTTTTTCAATTGGCACACCTCCGGTAACTTTCACCTGTATCGTACCGGTACTGTCTCCGAAACAGGTGATATTCTTTATACTGATGAGTTTGATATCGATAACTGGTGGTTCGGTAATGGTGAATGTAGCTGTTTTTGGACCACAGCCGTTTATATCCGAGACAGTAACGACATACACTCCGGTGTTCAAATTAGTTATATCTTCAGTTTTAGCAAATGGAACACCATCTTTAGTCCATGTAAAGTCCAATGCCGGTGTTCCACCGGTAACTGTAATTAAGATTTCACCATCCATAGCCCCAAAACAGGTATTGTCTTTCTTTGTGTCAGTAATAATCTGAATATCGGTTGGTTCAGAAATTGTTACGGCAATCGTTTTAGAGCAGCCATTGCTATCAGTCACAGTTCCCGTATAGTTTCCTTTGAGAAGACCTGAAGCAGTTGCAGTAGTTTGAACCGGGATTGTATTCCACGAATAGGTATATGAGCCTGAGCCTCCTGCTGCTGCCAGGGTTGCGCTTCCGGTATTACCCGCATAGCAACCTGCATCAACGGAAGATACCGAAACTGAAAGTACCGTTGGCTCTGTTATCACGATACCGGTCAGTGTTTTAAAATTTCCGTTGGCATCTGTTATTATAGCCTGATAAGTTCCTGCCGGTAATCCGGGAAACACGAAATGAACAGCCGTTGTATCCATTGTCTGTGCCACAACTACACCGGATTGATTCACGAGTGAATAATCATAGGGTCCAACAGACGACTGAACAATATCAATCTTAATTATGCCTGTAGAGTCACTATTACAGGCTATATTAACGTGGGAAGCAAAATCTTCCTGTAGTACCAGTAACAATGGATCTGTCATTGTGAATACCAATACCACCGGATCAGAATATCCATCAGAAATAGTCAGGATATAAACGCCTGCCGGCAAATTAGTAAGATCCTGTGTTGAAGAAGTATATCCATTTGGTCCGGTCCATGAATAGGTATAGGTGCCCGATCCACCTGCCACCGTAACATTGATCCAGCCGTCGGTACCGCCGGTAACACTGATATTATAGCCGTTAAAACCCGAAGTAACACTTAAGGTAGTGATAAGAGGAAGCACTGTTATTGTATAACTGGCAGTAGTTCCGTCGCAGCCACTTCCATCTACAAAAGCAGATGTTACAGTATAGGTAACAGTAAGTGGCAGGCTGGTTGTATTTACAAGTATTTGTGGATCTATTCTGTTCGAATCAGGCAGTATCTGACCGGAAACACCTGCCGGGACATTGATTGCCCATGTATAATTCACGGTTCCATTTGTTACAGCAGGAAAAGTAATCAATTGGGATGTTTTTCCGGATGCAATGGTCTGATTGGGGAGTGAGAATAAAATGTCAGAGGTTGGATTCACGGTTACCACTATCGTAAATGGTTTGCCGGGACACGTTCCTGACAGTGGGGTTACAGTGTAGGTGGCTGTAGCCTTTTGCTGACTTAAGTTAAATAACCTCTGGCTGATTGAATCCAGGGGAATAGTTTGCAACGAACTGCCTGTAATTGATCCTAACGGGCTTATTACCGGTTCGCTCCAGGTATAATGGATATTCAACGGAACAATATTGCCATTGCCATTTACAGGTAAAATGGTAAATACTCCTCCGTTACAAATTGATATATTTTGCGGTATAACAGTAGGGACGGGTTGTACGGTAATATTAAAAGAGAAGGGAGTTCCTGCACAACCATTCGCTGTTGGAATAATGGTGATGGTCGCCTTCAATGGAGCATTTCCGGTATTGACAGATGTAAACCCGGGAATATCACCGGCACCCGATGCCGCCAGTCCAATGGAAGGGGTGTCGTTTGTCCAGGTATATGTGGTACCCATCACTTTTCCCGACAAGTGAATGCTGTCATTTTTCTCGTTGTTACAATTATTCCGGTCACTAACCGGATTTACTTCCGGCAATGGATAGAAAGTGAAGGTAAATGATTTGGGCAAGCCATTGCAGCCATTAGCTTGTGGTACTACCGTAATTGTTGCTGTTATGGCAGTTACACCTTTATTTATTGCTATAAATTCAGTCAGATTGCCGGTTCCTTCTGAAGGCACCCCTATCTCAGGATTTGTATTTGTCCAGTAATAAGTAGCATCGGATCGATTTCCGGAGAAGTTTATCACAGCAGTTTGTGAGTTGTAGCAGACCAGTTGGCTGGGAATATCATCGACAGTAACCAGCGGATTTACGGTCATCGTAAAAACATAAGGAGTCTCAGAACAACCATATGCTGTTGGTGTGACAGTAATCGTAGCTTTAATGGGGGTTGTTCCTGCATTTTCCGGAATAAAAGAAGGGATATCTCCTGTGCCCGATGCTGCCAATCCAATGGATGGTGTATCGTTTGTCCAGGAATAGGTTGAACCAGCTACATTTCCTGTAAGTATGATTTTGTTGCTTGCCTGTTGATAGCATAAATTAGCATCATCAACCGGAGCTACTTTCGAAGTTGGGTTGACCGTAATGAGTACTAATTTAGGAGTTCCAGAGCATCCGTTTGCAGTCGGTATCACCGTAATGGTATCTATAATTGAAAAATAGCCCGGATTATAAGCCTTAAATTGTGAAATATTTCCGGTACCACTTGCAGCCAGCCCAATTGATGGATTTGAATTTGTCCAGACATATACAGCATCCGAACGATTTCCGGAGAAGTTTATGTCAGAAGTCAGGGAGCTATCACAGACAATTTGGCCGGCAACATCATTAACAGTAACGAATGGGTGAACTGTTATGCTAAAAGAATCAGGGATTCCAATACAACCAAAAGCTGTTGTTGCCACTGTTATGTTGGCAGTCAGGGATGTATTTCCCGGATTTTCAGCAATAAAAGAAGGAATATTACCGGTTCCGGTAGGTGCCAATCCGATTGAGGGATTATCATTTGTCCAAGTATACGTTGAACCGGCAACATTTCCTGTAATATTCAGTATATCATTTTTCTGATGATAACACAAAACAAGGTTTTCTATCGGGGTCACCGTTGCAGTTGGATTAACCGTAATAGTAAATTTTTCAGATCCACCACTACAACCGTTTGCTGTCGGGGTTACTGTCATGGTATCAATAATTGGAACCGAACCTGTATTTTGTGCAACAAACTGCGATATATCCCCCATTCCGGAAGCTGCCAGTCCAATGGAAGTATTTGTATTTGTCCAGTTATAAGAAGCATTGAGAGTATTTCCGGTGAAGTGTATGGGAGAGATCAGGGAGTTATTACAAACTATCCGGTTTGTTACATCATTAACCGTAACGACAGGATTTACAATTATACTAAAACTAAATGAAGTTCCGATGCATCCATTTGCTGAAGGGGTAACAACAATAGTTGCATTCACCGGAACGGTTCCTAAATTCGTAGCTAAAAAGGCAGGAAGATTTCCATTCCCGGAGGCAGGCAATCCAATCGAAGGACGGTCGTTCGTCCAGGTGTATGTTGCACCAGCGACTTTACCGGTAAGGAGTATACTGTTACAGGTCTGATTATTACACAAAGTGTCATTTGGTATCGGAGTGACTTGGGATGTAGGATAGACAGTTATTGTAAAAATACGGGGTGTGCCGGAACAACCATTGGCAGTCGGTATCACTGTAATGGTTGCAGTAACGGGAGTAATTCCGTTATTTGTAGCGATAAATGCAGGCACATTGCCAGCACCTGAATTTGACAATCCAATTGAAGGAGTATTATTTGTCCAACTGTAAGTTAAACCAGCCACATTTCCCGACAGGATAATATCCGGACTTGTCTGACCATTACAAAATGTTACATTCGATATGGGGGCTAAAGTTGGAATGGGATTTACCTTAATTGTAAACGTCTTAGTAACCCCGGTGCATCCGTTTACTGAAGGAGTTACATTAATTGTAGCTGTTAAAGTCGAAGTAGTAGCATTGACCGTCTGAAACGATAAGATATTACCGGTTCCGGATGCTGACAATCCGATTGCGGTATTATTATTTGTCCAGGAATAAGTCGTATTGGCTAAATTTCCGACGAAAACAACATCAGTTGTTTTAATTCCTTTGCAGATTTCCTGATTTTCTGGTTGATTAACTATCGGGATAATATTTACAGTAAAAGCTTTAGTGGCTGTAGTTGAAGAACCGCAATCGGGATTGGTGACTTTAAAAGAAACGATATATGTCCCCGGGGTAGAATAATTAATTGTACCCGGGATAAGAGAGGATGAGGCATTTGGAGTCCCACCCGGAAAACTCCACAAATAAGTTAAAGGTGTTGTTACCGGTGCACAACCATCTACTATGGCAACAGGATGAATAACAGCCACATCACATGAATTTGCAATGCTATTGATACTCACTGTAGGTGGTTTGGTAACTTGTACAGTTTGGGTTGTACTTACTACACCACAGGAATTGAATAATGAAAGTTTTAAGATGTAAATTCCTGGAGTCGTAAAATTGAAAGAAGGATTTAATGAATTTTTATCAGTACTATTTGTAAACTTCCAAATTCCGGGGGCTATTCCACAATTTCCGGGAGAATAAGTAACTTCCCACAAACAGGTAACTGCAGCATTGTTTGTAAAATCAGTCGTATTTACAGCTGTAACTGAAAAAGGAGCACAACCTTCCTTTGCAATGGAAAACTGAGGGATCAATGCAGGTTCCACCACAATTGTGGATTCTGTTTCATCAGTTCCACAAAAGTTTCCGGCTATTAATTTGATGGTATAAGTTCCCGGAATAGAAAATTGGGGACTTATTGTTGCTGACCCTTGCGTCCATGTTGTTGGAGAATTATTTCCGAAATCATTTCCATACGATCCACCCGACAGCGTGACACCTAAAGAGGGTGTAATTTTCCATACCCGTTTAGGAGCTTTACAATTGGGATCCGTACTGGTGATTTCATATCCGCTGGAATTATCGGTTACAGTTGTTGGAACATTGGCACATACTCTGGATGAAAGGAGATGAAGTACGGCTTTCGGAGGTGTTGATACATATATTGGAGCAAGGGTTACAGCGTTTGTTCCACAGAGACTCGATGCAACTATTGTTGCTGAAAATGAATTTATATATGTTCCTGTAGAAGTTGTACTACTAAATCCGCAGGAAGATTTATTGAAGGTATGTGTTACTTTAGCAGGAGGAGTGGAATTGTAGACTATGGCAGGAGTTCCATCGTTGAAGGTTAAGGTATAAGTGGTACCTTCCGGGTTACTTTCGGTATTAGAGATTAAAAATGAATAGTCTGACCCGACACAAACATCTTTTGAGCTGTTGTCGGAACCAAATGAAACATTTGCATATGAACTGACTAATATTTTATACTTTTTGGTGAGTGTAGTCCCGGTGCCTCCGGTAATTGTATACGTCAGGGTCCATAAACCGAACGCATAGTGATGGGTTACTGAATTCCAGGAAGCTACGGAAAAATCGGGAGAACCATCTCCCCAGTTTATAACATACCCGGTATTCGTAGCTACTGTAGTTGAACCATTTGTAAATAATATATCTGTTGATGAATTACAAAATTTAAAACCAGGGACACCATTAATAGTACCAATATATTCTGTTGAATAAAGAGTAACATCAGGCACTGCACTTGCTGAACGAGCTATCGGGCTATTCTGATAAGTCTTATGATCAGTAGAATCTACAAAATGGATAAGCTTTATGGGATATTCACCGGGTAAATTGGTGGGGGTAGGTTGTGTTACATTAACGCCGGATGATCGGATAAAATCTGTAGGAACATTTATTCCGGAGGCAAAAGCAGTTGATTTTTCTCGTTTCGAATCTTTAATCCTAAAAAAGGAGGATGAATTATTCAGCGCTTCTGAATTTATTCTACCGGCAGAGGAAAAAAGAGATATATTCACATTTCGGGTTGTCACATTTTCATAACCGTTTATGTTTGTTTTAAAACTACTGTCTTTACCAAAAACAGAAACACAGGCAAAAAATGTAAAAATTACAAAGAAAGAAAAGGTAAAAAAATGCTTCATAAAAATTGAATTTAGATCATTACCCGGCACCTTTTATTGAGAGATCCCTGATTAATAATTTGCATTTTGATCCAAAAATGCATCAGGGACCAACTTAAAAGATTTATACCTGAAGTAAATTTACAATCTTTACAACTTATAATTATCAATTAGTTAGTTAAATAAACAGTCCAACGACACAACTAATTTTTATTGACATTTTATACTACATTTTTAAATTTTAGTATTACATAATAAATTTATTCTTTATTTTTAGATGTAGATTTTTTGGTAGGATATTATAATAAAACCATATTTTGTGTAATATTTATTTATTGGATAATGACCGTATTACATGCATAAATATTTATTTTTTCCCATGATTTTGAGAACAGAACTTCGTCCGATTATTATTGACACGGATGTTTTTTACCGGATGATTTGAACAAAACAACATAGTTATGAATCATTTCGGGGTCAGTAAAATAGTGGAAGTACCGGATGTGAAAATCCCGGATATTAAGTTGACGGGCAGAGAAAAAGGAATCAGAAGTGAGGAGTGAGAAAAGAGTAAAAAGAAAAGAAAAAAAGAAGGAAAGGATAGTAAATAAGAAAATAAATTCTTGATACCAGAATTTTAAGTTTCCTGAAATCAGATTATTTCATAAAAAAAATTTAATCAGTTACAGATTCTATAACTAATTCAATTCCAGTGGGACCGATGTGATCATTTGGTTTTGGGGGTATTCAACAGACCCATTTAATCAGCAATTTCAATGGTTTCTTCAACAGATATCCCGTTTTGTATGCGGAATGCTTTTAGAACCGGTATTTCACCGGCTAAAGAAAGAATAAGGTACAGGATATCCGGATCATACGCCAGACGGATATCTTCCACCGATGGGCGTGAAGGAGTTTCGGGGTGACTGTGATAATTGGCAATGAGTTCAAATCCTTGCGAACGTGCTGTCCGGAGTGCCTGGAATTGTTCGGAAGGATCAAAAGAAAAATGTTCGGGGCTATGATCGGTATTGGTCATGGCAATTTGCTTATGGACCACATTTCCTGTCCCTGCCAGCAAACCGCAGGTTTCATTCGGCAGTTCGTTCTGTGCCTGACGGATAATACCATTCAGAATGGCTTCTGTGATCTTTATCATTTTTGTATGACGATTAGATGCGTTCCCTTTGTCTCTGTTTCAGTAACTGAAAGCACATTATAACCCTGTTCAACGGAACTTCTGGGTATATTCTCGAGTGGTTCGCCTTCACTGACCAATACATTCAGTACATCACCCTGTTTTAGTTTAGACAATTCTATTTTTGTTTTTACAAAAGTCATTGGGCAATGTTCTCTGGTGATATCTATATTAAATGTAGCCATGATTAGGTTGATTAAGTTGATTTGGTTGATTGGTTGATTGGTTGATTGGGTTGATTGGTTGATTGAGTTGATTGAGTTGATTGAGTAATTGGGTAATTGGTTGACTGGTTGATTGGGTAATTGGTTGATTAGGTTGAAATAGTAAAATAGTAAATAGTAAATTAAATAAACAGTGTTTGCCCACCGTCAGCCAGTCGGAGGAAAGTAGCGACACCCAGCACATCTTTTACTTCGGGGATCAGGTCTTGTTTTCCAATGCCCAGTATCTGCATGGCCATTTCACAAGCATAAAAATTAATTCCAAGAACTTTGGCGGCTTCCACCAGTTCTTCGAGTGTAGCAACATTATTTTTACGCATCAAGTGCCTGAATATCGATGGGCTTATTCCTCCAAAGTTCAGACGGCTGACAGGAGCACTTTTCAATCCACCCATAAACAACCCGAATATTTTCGGCAGAAAGCCTTTCCCCACGGGACTGCGACCTTGCTTTAGTTTGATGGCATCCAATCCCCAGAAAGTAAAAAACAAATTTACTTCATAGCCTACAGCAGCTGCTCCGGTGGCTAACGTGAACACAGCAGTCAATTTGTCGAAATCGCCACTGAAGCTTATAATGGATAATTTTTTAGATTCGGCCATGGTTGATTGGTTAATTGGTTGATTAGGTTGATTGGGTTAATTGGGTTAATTGGTTGATTGAGTTGATTGAGTTGATTAAGTTGATTAGGTTGATTAAGTTGATTGGGTTAATTGGTTGATTAAGTTGATTGGGTTGATTGGTTAATTGGTTGATTGGGTTAATTGGGTTAATTGGTTAATTGGTTGATTGGTTGATTCGCTGATTCGCTGATTAGGCAATTAATATTTAAAATTGTAAATTAATAAATTGTAAATTGTAAATGACTAAATAGTAAATGAATGATTGTAAATTTATTCACTTACCCTATGGCTTTTAATATCGCAAACTGCCTGTTCATAATCAACAAGTCCTGTAACAGTCGGGTGATTTCCACAGACCGGGCAGGTTTCGTTGGGTTTTACTTTTATGGTGCGGAAATCCATTGTTTTGGCATTGAAGGTCAGCAGCCGGTTTGTAAGCAAATCGCCGACTCCGGTGAGGTACTTCAACACTTCGGTTGCCTGAATAGTGCCCAGCATTCCGGCAATAGCACCCAGTACTCCGGCTTGTGAGCAGGTAGGAACTGCGTTTGGTGGTGGAGGGGAGTGAAACAGGCAACGATAACAGGCAGTGCCCGGTACAGAGGTAAGCGTCTGACCCTCGAAACGCAATATTCCACCGTGTGAAAAGGGCTTTCCGGCAATTACACAGGCATCATTGATCAGAAACTTTACAGGGAAATTATCAGTACCATCGACAATGAAATCATAGTCATTGATAATTTCAAGTGCATTTTCGGCATTGAGCAGTTTCTGATAAGTAATAACCTTTACATCCGGATTCAGCTGATTAATTTTCTCTTTCGCTGAGATTACTTTTGGTTTATCAACATCAGCAGTAAAATGAATAATCTGACGTTGCAGATTACTCAAATCGACTACATCCCCATCGATGATACCAATGGTTCCCACACCGGCAGCTGCCAGATAAAAAGCGATGGGGGCTCCTAATCCACCGGCACCAATGATCAGCACCTTACCATTGAGTATCTTTTCCTGACCCTCCACGCCAACATCCTGTAACAGGATATGTCGGCTATAGCGTTGTATTTGTTCTTCTGTGAAATCCATCTTCTAAATTTACTATTTTATTATTTTCGATTTAATCACTTTCAATTAAATCATTTTCAATTTTCATTGATATGTTTCAGGTATTATTTTAATAGCAGCAGGTTTTAACTACAAACCCAAACCTGAAACTTTAAACTTTAAATAAATCAAAGGCTTCCGCCACCCATGAAATAAAGAAAGTCTATTTCATCGCCCTCGTTGAGTAAGGTACTATCATAGTTTTCGCGGATGACAAAATTTCCGTTCAATTGTATGGAGACCATATCAGGCTGTGATACCTTGTTTAATTTTATCAGGCCTGACACCGAGAGTGTTTCGTTCAATTCCTGTTCTTTTCCGTTTACTTTTAAGATGCTCATAATGTTGAATTGAATTGGTTATTACCCGGTGATTCTACTTCTAAATCCGGTTACCCGGGCAGTTACAATCTTGATTTTTTTAGTTGAATAATTAATGTTTGCAAAGGTCGTGATTTAAAAAGAGGATGAAAATACCATTAACAGGGCATTTTAATACCTGATTTATGGTATAATTGGATTAGAAAATTGTTATTAAAAGGAGATTTGAGTACTTTTGACATTTGTAAACATCTAAACCCGGAAGTTGAGATAATACGACAAATGAAGTTCCATCAAGAATTCAGAATACTTGAATATTTTTCAGTATCCGGGTTTGTCTTTCAAAAGACACAGGTCCTGACACTATAACAAAAAGGAAGCATTCATATGTTTAGGAACCTAAATATTATAGAACATAAACTATCTTAAAAAAAATAATTACATTCAGATTTTTTTAATAATTAACATACATTTCTACATTCTGAAAATCATTTAAACTTTTCCATGTTTCTATAATATTATCGGGATTAGTTCCGTTGTAGATAATTTTAGTTTTACTTTACAATAATAAGTCACAAATGCTATTTACTGTCTTGCTTTCTTATAGAACAAGACTCCTCTAAAAAAAGTGGTAAAAATTTTTGGGACGATGTTGTTGTATTTGAAATAAGATTATCCTGCACTTTTTCTGTTCGTAATTCAAGAATATCAATTTAATTTTTTAAATTTTATGCATTTATTAGTTGTCGGAATTAATTTTAAATCAGCAGATGTCAGCATACGTGAAAAGCTTCATTTCTCAAATGAAGTAAATACGAAAGCATTAAATATGTTGAACGCCTATCAATCAATCAATGGGTGTGTAATATTATCCACCTGCAATCGAGTTGAAATATATGCTGCGGTAAATAATGTAGAAACAGCAAGTAATGAAATCATTGATTTCATTAGTACGTTTCATTCCATACCCGTTGCATCCCTTACCCCGGTGATCTATAAAAAGAATTGCAGGGAGGCAGTAGTCCATTTATTCAAGGTGACATCGAGTTTAGATTCCATGGTGCTGGGAGAATATCAGATTCAGGGACAAGTCAGGGATGCCTATTTTAAGGCTAAGGACAGCCAATCGACCAACAGCATGCTGAATAAAGTTTTCCAGACAGCCATTCAGATAGGCAAAAAAGTACGTTCGGAGACTCACATCGGAGATGGTTCGGTATCGGTAGCCACCCTGGCAGTCGATATGGTAAAACATATTTTCACGGACAGAAGGAATCTGAATGTATTGCTGATTGGTGCGGGTAAGATTTCAAAACTCACTGCCGAATGTTTCAAAAAAGAATTTGAAAATTGCAACATAACCATCACCAACCGCTCAGACGCTTCGATATTAGCTGATTCAGTCGAGGGAAAAGTCATTGAATATTCTCAACGAATTGCAGCCATAGCAAACAATGATGTTATCATTGCTTCCACCAGTGCCCCGAATTACATCATCTGCCGGCATGAAATCAGCATGATGCAGGAAGTGCTAAAAGGAAAAACAAGGATATTCATAGACTTGTCCATTCCAAGAAATATAGATCCCGATATCAATAAAATTGAAAATTGTTTCGTGTATTCCATTGACGACATTAACAAACTGATCGATTCAAACCTGGATAAAAGAAATCTGGAAGTGGATGAAGCCGAAAAGATTATTGAAAATATATCAGAGGATTATTTCGAATGGTATTCCAAACAATTTATCATGCCCACCATGATGGAAATAAAAAAGGGATTGGTGGTCTTAAAACAAAATACACTGGATCTGCACGAAACTTTCATAAACAAGCTGGATGAGGTACAAAAAGAGAATCTGCATATTTTGCTTGATGCCTATTCGGATAAAATCATTAAAGTGATCATGGTCAACTTACGAAAAGCAAGTACCAAAGAGGAAATGATTTCCATCACCAACACCTTAAAAAATTCATTTACACTGGATATCCATGAGTAAACCCAGAAAATACATTGTCGCTACCCGGCCCAGCCTGTTGGCTTTTACTCAAACCCAACAAACCGTTGAGATGTTGAAGGCGAAAAACCCTGATGTTGAATTTGAAATTCTTAAAATAACCACGCATGGTGATACGGTGACGGATAAACCGCTGACTGCTTTTGGAGGCACAGGTGTTTTTGTCAAAGAACTTGAAAATGCTATCCTGGATGGCAGGGCTGACTTTGCCATTCACAGCTTAAAAGATGTGCCCACCATTCAACCGGAGGAGCTTATACTAGCGGCCTTTCCGGTAAGAGAGGATCCCCGCGATGTGCTCCTGTTAAGAAACGGGTTAAAAATAAAGGACCTGAATTACACCTGCACTATCGGCACCGGAAGTCCTCGAAGGATCGTTCAGATAGCAGAAATGATTCCAACGGCACACTTCACGGATTTGAGGGGAAATATTGACACCCGGATACGAAAGCTGGAAGAGGGTCAGTACGATGGTATTGTGCTGGCTGCAGCAGGTTTAACAAGAATGGGAAAACAAATAGAAGCAGACTCTTGTCTTCCGGTTGAAGCCTGTGTTCCTGCAGTTGGACAGGGAGTGATTGCCATTGAATGCCGAAAGGGAGATGAAGAAACAATTGCTCTTGTCAGGACAATTAATGATTCCAATACAGAAACAGCCATACTGGCTGAAAGAGGATATATGAAAACCATTGGAGGAGGATGTAAGTTTCCAATGGGTGCCTATGCAGTGGTTGAACAAGACAAGCTTCAAATGGTTGTAATGTTGGGAAATCATCACACCCAACAAATCATCCGTTTCACAGGTCACGGATCGGTTGCTGATCCGGAAGGATTAGGTAAAGAACTGGCTGAAAGAATCATCAAAGAAGCTGACAACCAAGGAATAGAAATTATACGAAATTAGCAGATATGTCCGGATTAGAAAACAAGATCATTATCTCTACAAGACCCCTGTCGGCCGATGATTCCATTAAAAGGAATTTAGTTGAGAAAGGGGCCAGAGTACTTGACTTTCCAATGATTGAAATCTGTCCTTTGAAATTGGGTGACAGAATAATAGAATTGCTTCAACAGATAGCATCCTTTCAATGGATTGTATTTACCAGTAAAAATGGTGCGGATTGTTTCTTTAAGCTTTTAACCCAATTATCAATAAAAACAGATGCAATAGATCAGGTAAAAATTGCTGTAGTAGGAAAGAAAACATCGGAAGAAGTCGTAAAAAACAAGTGTACCCCTTATTTGCTATCTACAGGGACCACATCTGTGGATTTATTACAGGACCTGATAGGGAAAGTAGTACCTACCGACAGGATATTGTTGGTTCTCGGGGAACTGGCAGACAACACCCTGGAACAAGGATTAGAAAATGTGGCATCCCCTACCCGTTTGAATGTATATCAAACGTTATACCCCGGGGTGCATTCAAAAGAACTCATTGAAAGTATTCAAAGAAACGAATATGACATGATTCTGTTTACAAGTCCTTCGGGGTTTGAACAGTTTAAGAAAATAATGCCTGAAAAAATACTGGCGACAGATTTCAGATCGGCATGCATCGGCAGAACTACCGAAAAAGCCATGATCAACAGCAACTGTCAACCCCGTTTTGTTTCACGCAGGTCAGAAGGGGAATCCTTTGTCAATGAATTAGAACTTTATTTTAATAATTAAAAAATATAGATTATGTCATTTCCAGAAACTAGACTTCGTCGTTTAAGAAAAAATCCTATTCTTAGAAATATGATTTCGGAGACATCCATTAGTGTTGATGATTTAATTATGCCCTTGTTTGTCTGTCCGGGTGTAAACGTAAATAATCCGATAACTTCCATGCCGGGTAATTCACAATTATCGATTGATTTACTTCTTGAAGAATGCGCCAACATCCTGGCTACAGGAGTTAAGTCGGTATTGCTTTTTGGCATTCCCGAAAGCAAGGATGAGACCGGACTGGTGGCTTGCAGCGAGAACAGTATCGTACAGAAAGCTATCCGGGCTATTAAAGAACGATTCGGCAACGACATTTTAATTGTGGCCGATGTCTGTAATTGTGAATATACCACCCACGGACATTGCGGCACTGTGGTGGATGGCGATGTGGATAATGACCTGACTCTGGTAACCATTGCCAAACAGTCGTTGTCACTAGCTGTTGCAGGAGCTGATATCATTGCACCCAGCGACATGATGGACGGACGGGTTAAAAAGATCCGGGAGATTCTGGATCAGAATGGTTTTACAAATGTTCCTATTATGGCCTATTCCGCTAAATATGCTTCCGGATTTTACGGTCCCTTCAGGGAAGCCGCCGACTCGGCACCTAAATTCGGTGACCGGCGGAGTTATCAAATGAACCCCGCAAATTCGGATGAAGCCATGCGTGAGATTGCTGCAGATATTGAAGAAGGTGCTGATATTGTCATGGTAAAACCGGCCATGAGTTACCTGGATATTATCCGCCGGACAAAGGACACTTTCAACATTCCCCTGGCAGCATACAGTGTCAGCGGTGAATTTTCGATGGTAAAAGCTGCCGCTGCCAATGGTTGGATTGACGAGGAGAGAATCATGATGGAAATCATCACCTCCATAAAAAGAGCAGGTGCAGATATTATCATTACCTATTATGCCAAAGAAATTGCAGAGGTATTGAACCGAAGGAAATAAAACGCAGGACCGGTTTCTATCTTTGATGCCGGTCCTGAAATAAATCAGATTTGATTGAAATAAAAAAACAAGAGTGCTTTATGAATTTCGAAAAGAGTAAAATTGCATTTAAAAAGGCCTGTGAAATTATCCCGGGTGGCGTAAATTCTCCGGTAAGGGCTTTCAAGAGTGTGGGTGGACAACCCGTTTTCATTTGCAAGGGAAAGGGTTCGAAAATTACAGATATCGATGGAAATGAATACATAGATTTTATAAGCTCCTGGGGACCGTTAATTTTGGGACATGCTTACCAACCTATCGTGGAAGCTATTCAACAGACTGCAGAACTTGGTACCAGTTACGGAGCTCCAACCCTGCAGGAAACGGAGATGGCGGAACTGATTGTCAGCATGGTTCCATCCGTGGAAATGGTCAGAATGGTCAGTTCAGGGACAGAAGCTACCATGAGTGCAATCCGGCTGGCACGTGGAGTCACCGGACGATCTAAAATACTGAAATTTGCAGGCTGTTATCACGGACACGCCGATAGTTTTTTGATAAAAGCAGGTTCAGGAGCTCTGACACTCGGGTTACCGGATAGTCCGGGAGTTCCTGCGAGCATTGCTAAAGACACACTGACTGCCAGTTTTAATGATGCGGCTTCGGTAGAAAAGCTTTTCACTGATTTCCCGGGTGAAATTGCAGCAGTTATTGTTGAACCACTGGCTGCTAATATGGGAGTTGTGCTGCCACAAAAAGATTTTTTAAAGAAATTAAGACGAATAACAGAGCTTCACGGTGCCCTGTTGATTTTCGATGAAGTAATCACCGGATTCAGGTTGGCAGCAGGCGGAGCACAGGAATACTACGGGGTGATGCCTGACA
>Ga0302167_10000113_pt1 | contig 43752 bp, 35 predicted proteins | sample I_Fen_N1_1_FD_193496 | JGI IMG/M metagenome (GOLD analysis project Ga0302167, IMG submission 193496) | Peat permafrost microbial communities from Stordalen Mire near Abisko, Sweden - I_Fen_N1_1 | ecosystem: Environmental > Terrestrial > Soil > Wetlands > Permafrost | place: Sweden: Abisko... | reverse complement strand
TTTGATGATTTAATTAAACATTGGAAATTTAAGAAAATTATTCTTTATATAATTGACTAAAAAAACATTAGAAAACAATCTGGAAAGATTCACATCTGGATTCTTACAGAATGACAAACTTTCCAGATTTCACTAATGTTTAAAGAAACGACCACAACCCTAGCCCTGATTGAAGCATTTGTTTGAGCTCATTTTTCTCAGGTTTCGGCTGCGGCGGCTTTGCCGCCGCAGCCGAAACCTGAGAAAAATAGCGAGTGCGGAAAGCAGGAAAAAGCTTCAAATAAATAGCTTTTCGATGTAACCAAATTATTCCTTAAAAATAAAATTCAACAAAACCAAAAAGCTTCAAACAAAAAAAATCCCCGACCAAGGCCGAGGATTACATTTTTATAAAACGCTTAAATAATTATGCGTTTGGTTCTACAGATACGAAAGATCTGTTGTTTGCTTTCTTTCTGAAAACTACTTTACCGTCTACTAGAGCAAACAAAGTGTGGTCTTTACCCATTCCCACGTTAGTACCTGGGTGGTGTTGTGTACCTCTTTGTCTGATAATAATGTTTCCGGCAATAGCTTCTTGTCCTCCGAAGATCTTCACACCTAATCTTTTAGAGTGAGATTCTCTACCGTTCTTGGAACTACCGACTCCTTTCTTGTGTGCCATTTTATTACAGTATTATTTATTAAGTGCTTTAAATTGATCAATGTTCTTAACGATAGCAGCATCTACTTCTTCGTGAGTAAGAACAGTTTTCTCTAATTCAACTTTAACTGCTTTACCTAAAGTAATTAAAGTTTCTCTGTTTTCTTTAGATTGAGACAAGTTGTTTTTCTTCAAGTGATAGTTCAACTCGTGATCTTCACTAAAGTTAACAGTTGCGTTGTCTGAAAGAACTTCAGCTTTCACAGTTTCTTTTTTAGCAGCTTTCTTTGGTGCTCCTTCAAAACCAGTGATACCAGTAATTTGAATTTGAGTTAAAGATTGTCTGTGACCATTTTTAACTTGGTAACCTTTTCTTCTTTTCTTCTTGAAAACGATTACTTTATCAGCTTTTACATGATCTAAAATTTCAGCATCTACTACGATACCGCTTACAGCTGGGGCGCCAACAGTGATTGAACCGTTTACAGTAAGAAGAATCTTATCGAAAGATACTTTATCTCCTTTTTCTCCTTTCAAACGGTTTACAAACAACTTCTGGTCTTGCTCAACTTTGTATTGAAGCCCTGCTATTTCTACAATTGCAAACATTGTTTATAAATTTTTAGTTAATTCGAGGTGCAAATATAAGAATTAATTTTCAATTACCTTATAATCAAATCAATATTTTTTACACGACATACATATCACTATGCGTTGAATAATTTTTAACACTAAATCACTCGTTCATAACAGATTATTTTATACCTTCGTTTTCACCAAAAAATATTTAATATGAAAATGAACTTTAATTTCTGCTTACTAGCAGGAGCCATTGCTGCATTCTCACTGACAGCATGTAACGACGACAAAATGGAAGACACCGTTCTTCCGGAATCTCAAACTGAAACTTCAAAAATCGAACAACCTGGAGATCTGCAAAAGCAGTGTTCTTATGTTGATCAGTATTGGAGCTCAACCGCAGTTTTAAAAACGACTCTTAAAACAACAACTGACACCAATTTCATGAATGCTCAAATGACCAAGATTATCAGTCTTTGGGGTGGAAGCAGTTTAACTTTCAGATTTGTGGACGATGCATCAAACCCAAATTCAACGTACAATGCAATTTCGTATTCAAATGGTAAAATCTATTATGGATACGCAATTTATTATGACGCAAAAGCAAAAGGCGGAGACATTGTAAATGCAATGATTCTTGCTCACGAATATGGGCATCAACTTCAGTATCGTTACAATTTACCTTCTGTAAGTGAATCTACAGCAAGACCAAATGAGTTGGAAGCAGACGGTTTTGCAGGATATTATTTGAGAAGACCGAACGGTTACAATCAAACAACATTTGCTCAAATTGCAGCAGCTTATGAGTTTGCTCAAAGCATTGGAGACTACCAAACAACAAGTGCGGGACACCACGGAACTCCACCACAGAGAAGATCTGCAGTTCGTTTAGGTTTCCTACTAGGACAGTATGATCTTTCTGCTGCCGATTTCGATTATAACTTCTTCTATTACTATCAGGGAGTTTTAAACGGTACTTACAAACAGGCAAAAAATACAAGAAATCCTGAACTTGATGCTTACATGAGTCAATATATTGATGAGTTAAGAAAAATTCAGACTGGAGAAATTTCTGCTGAAGAATTCAAAGATCTTAAGTAAACATTCATTTTTAACATATTTAAGAAAGGAGGTAAACGATTCGCTTTACCTCTTTTTTATTTATTTGAAATAATTCCTAAACTTTATTTACTTTTGAAGTTTATCATCCATAATAATGAACAGAGATCTCTACATTGATTTTGCAAAAGGACTGGCAACGCTTTCCATTATATTTATTCATACTGCGTTCTGGTCAGGTCAATTTTATATTCCGGCCGAGGTGAGAGTATTTTCTTTGGTTTTTGATGTTGCTTTATTCTATGCATTAAGTGGAATTACCTCAGGTTCAAATATTGAGAAAACTTTTTACAGATTATTAAAACTACAGATCACCTACATGATCTTCGTAACATTTTTATTCTTTTTAGATTACTTTTTTAAAGTTTTTGGACTGAGTTTTTTCTCTTTGGAATGGTTACAGAAATTTTATTCAACATTTGGGTCAAAATACGCTACAACAAGTATTTCTACAGTTCCACAATGGCAAAATCTTGGAAATTGGTATCTTCATCAATACACAAATGCAGATACTTTCCCCGTTGTAATGGGAAGTTTTTGGTATTTGAAAGTCTATTTTATCCTTACCGTTTTTGGTGTTTTGATTTTAAAATTCTTTCCAAAACACATCAATTGGTTTATCGGAATTTGTATTAGTTTAACTTTACTCTTCAATATTTTTCCATGGTTTTATCCTACAGGACAAGTTGGTTATGTAGCTTTTTATATGGCCATTTTCTTAATTGCCAACAGAATGCGTGGCAAAAAAATTCCAACCAAGATGATTCCCGTTCTTTACGGAATTGTCGCGTTAGCCTTAGCCTGGATGTTTTGGTATTATGGTAGCGAGATTTTTTATAAAATCAATAAAAATAAATTCCCACCAAAGATTCCCTATATAATATGGTCTCTATTTTCATTGACTACCCTATTCGTTTTTTACAACAGATTTAAAATTACAAAGGAAAATTTCGTTACATACATCGGTAAAAATGCCATCTTTTTCTATTTCGCTCAAGGATTAAGTTCATCTCTAGTCTATTTTCTTGTTGTTCCATTCAAAGAAAATATGCCTTGGTGGATTTTGATGATTTTAATTTATATCATTAATATTATTTTGGCATTTGTTATTTCAGCAGGATTGAAGAAGGTTGATACTTTGGGATGGAATATTCTGGAAATTTTAAGAAGAAAAACCGAAAGCAAATAGAATGAAATATTTAATAATTTTCATATTTTTCATTTTTATTAAAGCATCATGTCAGCAAAAATGTATTAATGATAAAAGATATCTTCTAGAAAATGAAGCTAGCTACGAATTTGAAGTCAATAAAAATTATCAAAAAGCCCTTGACAATTATCTTATTATATTAAAAAATTATCCTGTTGACTACTTGGATTACACCATTGCAAAACTCTATTTTAAATTAAATAAAAAGCAAAAAGGGATACAGTTTTTAGAAAAAGCTTTAATAAACGGGTCTGACATTACAGATTTTGATAAAGAAACATATTCTTATTTATCTAAAAAAGACAGTTTATCATTACTTCAAAAAGCCCCGAAATTAAGAGGAAAATTTTTCAGCAAAATAGATTATGATTTATATCAAAAGGTTTATTACTTGTACAATCCTGATCAATATTTTGCAAAAGAAAACGTTTGGGGCGGAAGAAAAGAACAGCATCCGATAAGAAAAAGTATTTTCAAGAATAACCTTAGCGCTCTTCGAGAATATATAGAAAAGGAAAATAAAGGTCATATGCCTCAGTCTTCACAATTGAAGAATGCGTTAATGCCAATAAAAGTAATGCTTCTTCACCATAGCAGAGAAGATTCTATTGATACAGTTAATTATAATTTTTTTGAAAAGAAATTAAAAGAGGAAATTTGCACTGGAAATTCATACGGCCCTGTCAATTATGCTCAGTTTGTAGATAATATGCAATTAATTGTAGATAAAGGAGAAAAACAAGTTTATGGTTATTTCATTAATTGGAAAACAAAGCAGATCTACCCATTAAAGTATCCGGAAAAAGTAGACAGCTTAAGAGCATCTATCGGATTAATTGATTTAAAAAGCTACGCAAAGATCAAGAATGTAAAATTGCCTGAAAATTATCCAAATCCATCAGAATAATTCATAAAAATTTCTATTCTGATTTTTTATAAAAGCTAATTTGAAATAAAATCATATTTCTTATCGCAATTTATTTTAATTTTACAAAAAATTTATACAATGTTTAAGTTGAAACTTCTTACCGACCCAAGATGGGCTAATATTGCAGAAGGAAACCTCGGAGAAATTTTGACGGATCACGCTTGGTGCGAGCAGAAAGCTACAACAAACGCTATAAGTTTGATCAATATGCTTCCTGAACATCCGGAAATCGTAACAGAACTTATTGCTATCGCTCAGGAAGAGCTTGACCATTTTAGTCAGGTTCACGAGATCATTAAGAAAAGAGGTTTTGTTTTCGGGAAAGCAAGAAAAGATGATTATGTGAATGAATTGGCTAAATTTGTCGTTCAAGGAACAAGAGAAGATCTTATTGTTGACAAATTACTTTTCGCTGCCATGATTGAAGCGAGAAGTTGTGAACGTTTTAAAGTGCTTACAGAAAACATTAAAGATGAAGAACTTGTCGTTTTCTACAGAGAGTTAATGATCTCAGAAGCAAATCATTACACAACTTTCATCGGTTTCGCAAGACAATTGGGAGATCCCGAAAAAGTAAACAAACGTTGGGAAGAATGGCTGGAATACGAAGCCAATATCATCAAATCTTACGGAAACAAAGAAACAATACACGGTTAAAATAAATACAGTAAACAAACGTTGAAAAAATTAACTTTCGAGAATATTACTAATTTCTTTCTGAAAAATTTCTTTCAGGGATTGGTGATTATTGGCCCAATCGGACTTACCATCTTTGTCATTTGGTATGTTGTCACATCTGTTGACAATATTATTCCGTCGGTTGCGAAAGAAATTCCGGGGTTGGTTTTTATTTCAACGATTTTAATTACTGCTCTTCTAGGATTTTTAGGAAATAAATTCGTTGTCGGAAAATTCTTTTTCGATCTGGTAGATCGTTTACTTGAAAAAACTCCGGGCGTAAAACATATTTACACACCAACCAAAGACGTAATGTCTTCATTTGTAGGAGACAAGAAAAAATTCAACGATCCTGTTTGGGTAAAAACCAATGAAAACCCAGAGATCTGGAGAATCGGATTTTTAACACAAAAAGAAATGGAAGACGTAGACAAGCACAATTATGTTGCCGTTTATCTTCCTCATTCTTACGCTATTTCGGGTTGGGTAATTGTAACTGAAGAAAAAAACATCAAACCTGTAGTGGGAATGACTGCGGCTTCGGCAATGAAATTTGCTGTAAGTGGTGGTGTAGCAGGCTTCCATTCAGACGATAATATTTTTAAAGCACCGGAATAATTCTTTTATTCCATTTAAAAATACTTGATGAATTTGAATTTATTTCAAACAACATTTTCGTTACAAACAATCTAATATAAAAATATCATGAATTTACCGTACGCGGAACCTTTCCGCATTAAGATGATTGAAGAAATCCGTCAATCAACCAGAGAAGAGAGAGAGCAATGGCTAAAAGACGCTAACTATAATTTATTTAATCTAAAATCTTCACAGGTTTATATTGATCTTTTAACAGATTCAGGAACCGGAGCAATGTCTGACAGACAATGGGGAGCGTTAATGACAGGAGACGAAAGCTACGCAGGTTCTCGTTCATTCGAACAATTGCACCAAACTGTACAGGATATCACAGGTTTCAAATATCTTTTACCTACGCACCAAGGAAGAGCTGCTGAGAACGTTTTATTTTCAGTTTTAGTAAAAGACGGTGATGTAGTTCCAGGAAACTCTCACTTTGACACTACAAAAGGACACATCGAATTAAGAAAAGCACACGCAATCGACTGTACGATTGATGAAGCTTTTGATATTAATAATTTACATCCATTCAAAGGAAATATCAATCTTGAAAAACTGGAAGAAGTTTATAAAAGTCATCCAAAAGAAAAAATTCCTTTCTGTTTAATTACCATTACATGTAACTCTTCAGGAGGACAACCTGTTTCTTTGGAAAACATGAAAGCAGTAAGAGAACTTTCTAATCAATATGGAATTCCTGTTTTCTTTGACTCAGCAAGATTCGCAGAAAATGCTTATTTCATCAAAAAAAGAGAGAAAGGACAGGAAAACAGATCAATCAAAGACATCTGTAAAGAAGTTTTCTCTTACGGAGACGGAATGACGATGAGTTCTAAAAAAGACGGACTGGTAAACATCGGAGGATTTATTGCTTTAAATAACGAAGAAGTTTTCAGAAAAGCATCTAGCTTTACCATTATCTACGAAGGTTTCATCACTTACGGTGGTATGGCAGGAAGAGATATGGCGGCTTTAGCAGTTGGTCTTGATGAAGCAACAGAATTTGCTTATTTGGAAGGCAGAATTTCTCAGGTTGAATATCTTGGTCACAAATTAATTGAATATGGAATTCCTGTTCAGAAGCCAATCGGTGGACACGCAGTTTTTATCGATTCATTAAATTTCTTGCCTAATGTTGACCGTTCAGAATTTCCTGCACAGACTTTAGGACTTGAGATTTACAAAGAAGCCGGAATCAGAACTGTTGAAATCGGAACTTTATTGGCAGACAGAGATCCTGAAACAAGAGAAAACCGTTATCCTAAGTTGGAATTGGTTCGTTTAGCGATTCCTAGAAGAACTTATACAAACAATCACATGGATTATATTGCAGCTGCGATTAAAAACGTTTACGAAAGACGTGATGACATTGCAAAAGGCTACAAAATAACATGGGAGCCGGAACTTCTGAGACACTTCACAGTACAATTGGAAGAAGCATAAAAAATTAAAACCGAGATTCTTTCTCGGTTTTTTTGTTTTTAAGTCTTTTAAATTGTAAAAATAATTAATGTATAAACACGAGTTAACCGAAAATTCTATAATATTCAATTAATTAAGTTTAATACATAATACTTTTCAAACAATAGTGAGTTTTTTTTATTGATTTAAGATCAAATTTTAATATATTTGATTTATCACTAAATTAAAAAAACTCGATAGATATGAAGATTAAGTATTTAAGTGCTGCTTTTTTCGGCGCAACCTCTATGCTGTATTCACAGGAAATAAATGATACGATTTCAAAAGAAAAAAGAATAGATGAAGTCACCATCACAGGAAGCCGAAACAAGAAAAGAACAGTCATTGATACTCCCGTACCTATCGATATAATTGATATTAAGCAGGTCAGTCAGTCCACAGGACAAGTCGAAGTCAATCAACTTTTACAGTTTGCAGCGCCCTCTTTTAATTCTAATAAACAATCCGGATCAGATGGAGCTGATGCTGTAGATCCTGCAACCCTAAGAGGTCTGGGACCTGATCAAACCTTACTTTTATTAAACGGGAAAAGATACCATCAATCATCATTAATCAATCTTTTCGGAACAAAAGGAAGAGGAAATACAGGTTCGGACATGAACACCATTCCGATCGGAGCCATAAAAAGAGTTGAAGTTCTTCGTGACGGAGCCTCTGCACAATACGGCTCTGATGCCATTGCAGGCGTTATCAATGTTATCCTGAACGACCGCAACAAAGGTTTTGAAGGAAACGCTTTCTATGGAATGAATCTTTTTAAAAGTCCGGGAGATAAAGATGTCGTTTCGGATCGTAAAATAGATGGAATTACGTTTGATTTTAATGGAAATTTAGGAACAAAAATAGGCTCAAAAGGCGGTTTTGGAAATTTTACTGTAGAATTTATCAATAAAGAACATTCTATCAGAAATGCCAATCCCGAATTCTATGACGCTCCGAGACAGCGTTTTGGCGATGCAAAATCTCAAAATATTTATTTCTTTGGAAACATAGAAGTTCCTTTGTCTGATAATCTGAAATTCTATTCCCGTCAAGGATTTTCGCACAGAGAAACAAATGCGTACGCATGGACGAGAACGGCAGATGCAGATGGAAATATTCCGGAAGTTTATCCGAATGGTTTTAATCCAATTCAAAATACAAGCATAACAGATTTTACGTTTGACAATGGGCTAAAATTTAAAGTTGCCGAATGGGATGTAGATTTTTATAATGCTTTTGGCAGCAATAGATTCACTTATCAAATCGACAATACCATTAATGCAACTTTAGGAGTGAATTCTCCGACAAGTTTCAATGCTGGCGGACATTCACTTTTACAAAATACGACAGGTTTTAATGCTACCAAGCAGTTTGATGTTTTGGAAGGTTTAAATATTGCTTTCGGATCTGAATTCAGGTATGAAAAATTTAATGTCATTAAAGGACAAGAAGCTTCTTATGCGATGTATGACGTGAATGGAAACATTGTTACAACAGACACTCCACAAACCTCACTGGTTACCAATCCGTTAACGGGAGAAATAAGACCAGGCGGATCGCAAGGATTCCCAGGATATTCTCAGGAAGTGAATAAAAACAGAAATAACTTTGCAGCTTACGTTGATACTGAACTCGATATCACAAAAAAATGGATGATCAGTTTAGCCGGAAGATTTGAAAATTACAGCGATTTTGGAAGTACGATTAATGGAAAATTTGCTACAAGATATGCCATTACCCCTCAACTTGCATTCAGAGCTTCTGCTTCTACGGGTTTTAGAGCACCATCTTTGGCTCAGAAATATTATAGCCTGCAGTTTACTAATTTTCAGGGTGGCGATCTGGTAACGATTCAATTGGCATCGAATGACAGTGGTTTAACACAAGCTGTTGGAATTCCTCAATTAAAAGAAGAAAAATCGATTAATGGAAGTGCCGGATTTACTTTTAATGCAGGAAAATTTACGGCTACAATTGATGGATATTACATTAGCATAAAAGACAGAATTGTTTTGACCGGAAATTTTGCGAAAGATGAACTCCCGATTGAAGCTCAGGTAGAATATCCTTACATAGACCAGGCTCAGTTCTTTTCAAACGCTATTGATACCCGCACAAAAGGAGTTGATGTTATTTTAAGTTATAATGAAAATATAGGCAACGGAAAGCTAACCGCCACCTTAGCAGGAAATTATAATGAAATGGAAATCACCAAAGTAAATACCTCTCCAAAATTGGCTGGCAAAGAAGACACATATTTAAGTCCGAGAGAAAGAGCTTTCATTTTGGCTTCTGCTCCAAAAACAAAGATTAATTTAAATTTAAATTATAAGATCAGTAAATTTAATGCAAACCTACAGGTCGTTAGATTCGACAAAGTAACGCTGATCGGTTATAATGGTGCAGATGATTATCAGACCTATAACCCAAAAGTGACCACCGATTTATCTTTCGGATATGATTTTACTAAAAACGTTAGCTTAACGATTGGAAGTAAAAACTTATTCAACCGATATCCAACATTACAAAAGACTGCGGTTTCTGACGGAAATACCGAATCAGGCGGAATTTTCGATCCTGTACAAATGGGATTTGCCGGAAGACAGGCTTTTGCGAGATTTAATTTCAAATTTTAATATATATTTTTTAACAATAATGCTTCTGAAATTCAGAAGCATTATGTTTTTATTTTTTAGAGATTTTATAAAGTTTTCCACTGTCTGTTACAGCATAAAGACTTCCATCCGAACCATCCAAAACATCTCGGAATCTTTCATTCTGATCAGCCAAAAGACGCTCCTCTCCCACTACTTTATTATCCTTCATCACAATTCTGTTGATGTGTTCACCACTCAGACAGCCAATGATTAAATTCCCTTTCCATTCATCAATATTTCCTGTGTAGAAAGTAACTCCACTTGGTGAGATCACAGGATCCCAATAATAAACAGGTTGCTCGGTTCCTTGTTTTTGTGTTGTTCCATTATTTATTTTCGAACCTGAGTATTCAATTCCATACGTCACATCTCCCCAACCATAATTTTTTCCGGGTTTGATTAAATTGATTTCGTCACCACCTCGCGGGCCCATTTCTACATCCCAAAGATTTCCGTTGGGATCAATCGTCAATCCTTGTGGATTTCTTATTCCGTAAGCATAAATTTCAGGCTTAAATCCTGCCTTTCCGATGAAAGGATTTCCCGGAGCCGGTTTTCCATCTTTTGTTATTTTTAAAATTTTACCTAAATAATTATCAGTCTTTTGAGCATACACTCTTGTCTGTTTATCAGATCTTTCTCCTGTACTTACAAATAAATTACCGTCTTTATCAAATACTAATCTGCTTCCGTAATGCTTATCTCCGTCATAAGAAGGCTCAGCACGGAAAATAACTTTTACTTCTGAGATATTTTTTAAATCTGATGAAAGTTTTCCTTTTGCGACTGAAGTTAAATTTCCCTCACCAAAAGGTTCTGAAAAACTAAAATAAATAATACTATTGGTCTTAAAATCAGGGTCTAGAGCAACATCAAGCATTCCGCCCTGCCCTTTTGAATCTACTTTTGGAAATCCCTCGATTTTAGAAATCTGTTTTCCGTCCGTTGAAACAACATTCATATAGCCTCTTTTATCGGTAATTAAAAATTTTCCATCCGGCAAATTGATAATTCCCCAAGGTTTTCCAAGGTCTTTATTTAATACTTCTACATTATATGCAGTTGATGTTTTTACAGCTTTAATTCTTGTCTGTCCCGCAAATGCAGGTTTATAATCAGAATTTGGTTTTTCAGTTTCTACACTTCCGTCCTTACTTGCCTGTTGAGCATTAGCATTATTCTTCTTACACGAAGAAAGTATTAAAAACAAACTCAAAGCCGGTACATAATATTGATTGAATTTCATAGTATTGTGATTAGTGATTATGAAAGAAATGGAAAAATAGTGCCATAAAAATCTTTCAGTCAACAAAAAAGCACTAATAAATTAGCGCTTTTCTTATTTTCAATGTTATTTTTTAATAATCTTATGCTTAAGTGATATTCCGTCATCAAATATAATATTCAGAAGATACATTCCTGATTGATATTCACTGATATCAGCTTCATTTCCTTTGAAAACTCTTAACAATCTACCTTCTGAAGAATAAACTTCAGTAGCTTTTACCTTTTTAGTACTGGAAATTTTCACAACATCAACTACAGGATTAGGATAAATTTTAACGTATGTGATTTTCACATCACTTGTACTTAAAACATTTTGTTTTTCTCCCTGAAAATAAACAGAAAGCGGAAAATCTCCCTGCTGTCCTACAAATTGTGCAGAAGGAACACTAATTTGAAAAGTATAACTTCCCGCCTGCATATTTCCAAGCGGAATTTTTCTGATCGGAACAGCATCGCCTGGACACCAATTATTCCATGAAGTCCACCAAGAGGTAGATTGGGCAGAGGAACCGTAAATTCCATTCCCTTGTGTGTTGTATTGGCGATATGGCTCGCAAGACTTTCCACCAGGTGTATAATTGTAAATAGGCTGATCGTTAAGAGATATAAAATGCTGTCTTCTAATATATTCTTCACCTCCGCTATTAGCACCGTGATTGGACGTTATTAAATAAAAATTAGCATTATTCACAGGAGCATTTAATACAAAACTCAACATTCTGATCGTTTGTCCCGGCACATCTGTTGCGCTGTAATTATTAAGACTTTTCGCAGCAGTCATAGGAAGAAGAAAATTATTGGTAGCCGGAATTGAAGAATCCGTCGTCGTCGTAAAACTTAATGAACCTTTAAAAGTATCAATACGTCCAGCACAACCAGAAACCTGCGTTTGTGCGGCGTAAGGAACTCCTAAAACTACAAATTCTATCCAGAAATCATATTGAGATCTTAGAACAGGATCTTTAAGAATAGCCGCCACATTATCCATCTGAAACGCATAAGGAACCGAAGTCGGACTAACATTTTTATTCATAAAAGGAGTTATAAACCTCCCTAATTCTAATTTTGTAACCGAATTTGTATCATAATCAGCTGAACCTTTCGTTACTAAAGCAAGATAAACATTGGCCAGACGGTCATAATTATCACACAACGCTCCAATGGTAATATTCATCGTAAGCTTGTTTCCAAATGAATCTAGTTGAGATTCCGTAAGCATTTTAGTATACGAGCTATTGCTTTGTCGAATAGCATCCGCGGGTAAAGACTGATTGACCGTAGCCGCATACATGTCATAAAAGACAGCATCTTCATAAACAGAAATTACAGTTGGCGGAGGATCGGGAGTGAAGTATTTTTCAGCATGCAAAATATTACAAAGACCAATTAGCACTAAAGAGAGTAATTTTAATTTCATATTAATATTTAAATTAGATTTAAAGCAAAGATAATTCAAATACAACAAGAAAACACAGTCAATAAATCAATAAATATAATTTTACGTTCAATTAAATATAAAATATTGCATTTATCTTAATCAAATAAAAATATATCGTTTCATTTATTAAATCATAAGAGTTGAAACAGTGATAAAATCTTGTAAATATCTACAAATCAACTAAAAGTCATAATCTTTGAAATTCCTACCACTTTTATTGAGACTAATAATATCTTTCGTATTTTTGTATATACACTAAATTTTCAATGAATTTTAATCTTCAATCAGAATATAAACCAACCGGCGACCAACCTACAGCCATTGAAAAACTTACCGAAGGAATCGAAATCGGTGAGAAATATCAGACTTTATTGGGTGTTACCGGTTCTGGGAAAACATTTACCGTTGCCAACGTTGTTCAAAACGTACAAAGGCCAACGATCGTCATGGCTCACAATAAAACGTTGGCCGCGCAGCTTTTCATGGAATTTAAAGAATTCTTCCCTGACAATGCTGTTGAATATTTTGTAAGTTACTACGACTACTATCAACCCGAAGCCTATATTGCAACAACCGGAACTTATATCGAAAAAGACCTGAGCATCAATGAAGAAGTTGAAAAATTGCGACTTTCTGCCATTGCCAGTTTACTTTCGGGAAGACGAGATGTTTTGATTGTAGCTTCTGTATCCTGTATTTATGGTGTTGGGAACCCTGCAGAATTTCACAAGTCTTTAATCTCCCTTGCAATTGGAGAAAAAATAACACGAACATCACTTTTACACTCTTTAGTTAATGCTTTATATTCTAGGACATTAGCAGACTTCCAGCGAGGTACATTCAGAGTAAAAGGAGATGTTATTGACGTTTTTCCTGCCTATGCCGATAACGCAGTCAGAATTCAGTTTTTTGGAGATGAAATTGAAAAAATTCAGAGCTTTGATCCTGTCTCAGGGAATGTTACTGCGAGTTTTGACCAAATTCAAATCTATCCTGCCAACCTTTTCGTAACATCAAAAGAAACCTTGAATGGAGCCATTAAATCTATTCAGGACGATATGGTAAAACAAGTTGATTTCTTTAGCGAAATTGGAAAACCTTTAGAAGCCAAAAGATTACAGGAAAGAACAGAGCTCGATCTTGAAATGATCAAAGAATTAGGCTATTGTTCTGGTATTGAGAACTATTCTCGTTATCTGGACGGTAGACTTCCTGGATCTAGACCTTTCTGTTTATTGGATTACTTTCCTAAAGATTATTTAATGGTTATTGATGAAAGTCATGTTACTGTACCACAGGTTCATGCGATGTATGGAGGCGACAGAAGCCGAAAAGAAGCTTTGGTAGAATATGGATTCCGACTTCCTGCAGCGATGGATAACAGACCTTTGAAATTTGAAGAATATGAATCGATACAAAATCAGGTAATTTATGTTTCTGCAACCCCTGCCGATTATGAATTAGAGAAATCGGGAGGAACTTATATTGAACAAATTATTCGTCCAACAGGGCTTTTAGATCCTGTAATTGAAGTTAGACCAAGTCAAAATCAGATTGATGATTTGATGGAAGAAATCCAGAAAAGAGCCGATCTTGATGAAAGGGTTTTAGTAACGACTTTAACAAAAAAAATGGCTGAGGAACTGACTAAATACTTTACAAAATTCGGAATACGAACAAGATATATTCACTCTGATGTTGAAACTTTGGAACGTATTCAGATTATGCATGATTTGCGTGTCGGGTTATTCGATGTTTTAATTGGAGTAAACTTGTTAAGAGAAGGTTTAGATTTACCTGAAGTTTCTCTAGTTGCTATTCTAGATGCTGACAAAGAAGGAATGCTAAGAAGCAGAAGATCAATGATTCAGACGGTTGGCCGTGCGGCAAGAAACCTTAATGGTAAAGCTATTTTATATGCCGATAAAATGACAAAATCTATGCAGGCAACAATAGATGAAACAAGTTATCGTCGTGAAAAACAAATTCAATACAACACGGATCACAACAAGGTTCCAACCGCATTAAATAAGAAAATATCCGAGAATTTAGTCGGCCGAAGCAAAGACTTCCCTGATGAAAAATACACTCAAAAACAGATCTTACAAAAAGTTGCCGAAGTTAAAGCAACTTACGCCAGCGAAGACGTTGAAAAAATGATCGTTCAAAAGCAAAAAGAAATGGAAGCGGCGGCTAAAAATCTTGATTTCATTAAAGCTGCAAAGCTGAGAGATGAAATTGCAGCATTAAAGGATTAATTTGATTTAAATAGTTTCGGCGGCACCTTTGGTGCCACCGAAACTATTTCTTAAAATTTATAAGTCTTATTTTTTAGATTATCATAATTTACTGTTCCTCCTCGAAGTGGCGTAAGCAAATCCATCAAGCCATTTATTTTTATTTCGTAAATCGTTGAAAGCTGCATTCCCAATTTTCCTGGTGGCATTCCTTTACTGTGAAACCATTCAAGATAACTTACTGGAAGATCTGCGAGAATAACTCCTTTATGTTTCCCAAAAGGCATCTTCATTACACAAATCTCTTTTAATATTTCCAGGTTTATTCCTTCTACCATTTTATTTTAAACTATTAGATCAACTTTATTTTCCAGCTCATCGTCTTTATCAGACAATTGTAGTTCCGGAGGTGTGTCTTCATCAGAGAACTCATTTCTATATACCTGAATCAAAAGAAGGGTAAGAGAAATAAGAATCGGCCCGAAGATCAATCCCATAAACCCAAAAAGATTCATTCCCATGATAATTCCGAAAACGGTATTTAGGGGGTGAATATCCTCTAATTTTTTAAGAAGAGTAAAACGTAATAAGTTATCCGTTAAGCCTACTATTACCAAGCAATATGCTGCCAAACCAAGACCGTGCCCCGTATCTCCTTCTGCGATCATAAAAATACAGATCGGAATATAAACAATCGCCGCTCCAACAATCGGAATCATAGAACCAACCGCCGTCAATGCAAAAAGCAAAATTGGACTTGGAGCTCCAAAAATAAAATAACCTATCAAAGCAACCAAACCTTGTCCGAGAGCCACAACAGGAATTCCAATGGCGTTTGCCATAATCAATTTTCTCATCTTTTCGCCTATCAAAGACACATTAGCTCTTTTCAAAGGTGCTGAAGCAGCAAGAATACGTTCGAAAAAACGAGGTGCGCTCAACATAAAATAAAGAATAAAATACATGGACATGATCACAGTAAGCGTATTGAAAGTCCCGCTAAGAGCCTTAGTTGAAACTTGACCTACGGAGCTTTTCAGCTTATCCATATTTTCTTTACTGAGAATATCAAAACCGGTTTTCGAAAAAATATAAGTATGAATTTTTTCCAGAAACACATTAAACTTAGTCATATAAGCCTGTGCGTTTCCTAATTTTTCAATTAAAAGATCACCAATAAAATAGATTGGCAAAATAAGGATAATCAAACTTGCAAGCATCAGTACTAATGATGAAAGCCAGGGTTTCCATTTTTTTTCTTCCTGCAGATAGAAATTATATTTTCGGCAAAGAACATACAGGGTAATGGCCCCCAAAACCGAAGGTATAAAAAGAGCAAGGTTAAAACAGATCAATCCCGCCAACACCAATATGATAGCAAGTAACGAAACCTGCTTTATGACCACACTGCTTATTTGTTTATCTTTATTCAAATTGTTATTTTTTAAACATGATTTGTCTTGGCTTTCCTAAGTAAGCGCAATATGTGGAATACATTACAATCATAATGAATGGTGCTGTAATGATAATCCCGATACAACATAGTACAATTCCAGAAATACTAATCAATAATCCCAATAACGCTACTCCTAAAAACAGACCGTAATTTTCTTTTGCAATATTAAAAGTCTTGCTGATAGCATCCATTGCAGTTGCATTTTCAAACAAAAGAATCGGATATCCTAAAAGGAAAAGCGGAAATACAAAAAAGAATGGAATTCCGCACATCGCAGCAGAAACTCCTAATATGATTGTTGTAACTAAGCTATACAACAAAATATTTCCTACATTCTGGCGATATCCAATAAACAGATCTGAAAATTCTATCGGATTCTTAGTATTAAACTTGTTCGCAATATAAATTAATCCAACATAAATAGGCGAAAGTAAAATCCCCAAAATACTCGAAAAAGAGTAGTATAATGAAAATCCTGGCTTTCTCCAATATTCGTAATTCGTATAATCACCACTATCAAGATCTCTAAAATCACTAAAACCACTCCAGGAATTAAATCCTGTAATAGATTGTAGGATAAAATCTCCTATAATATAGATAATCATTGAAACTAATGCATAGAGAAAAATCCCTTTATACATTTCAAAAGCGTGAGAAATAATGGATCCGGCCTCCTTGGTAGGAACAGAACCTTGTTGGTCAAACTCGTCGAATTCAGACATGGTTAAATTATTTTATGATTTTACCAAATTTAACTTTATTTTGATAAAAAAATAGTAAACAATTTAAAATTTAACTTTTCTCAGCAAAAACGGTCTTATAAAGAGCATAAATCATCGCATTCCAAAACGGAAATGTGAATAATCCTCCAACCAAAAACAGACCAAAACCCAAATATTTAAAGAACGTTGCCACAATAACGCAGACAAATATCTCTAAAAAATACATTTTCAAGGCTTTAAAATTTAATGAAATGGCTTCAAAAATTCTTTTATCTGTAAAAAACATCAGCGGAGCAACAAAAATTGTAATAGTAACCCAAACCACAGCAAGAATTATAGTCTGAACTGTAAACATGTAAATGAAGAACCAGAAAACAAAATATCCTATATATTTAAAGAAATTAAGTCCGTTATAGCCAGCAAATAAATCCCCAATTACTATTTTTTCGTTTAAATCAATTTTTCTATAGATCTGAAAAAATCCAAGATTTAAAGGATATAGAAAAACAATCGTTGCAAAAAAAGCATAACTGAAATAACGCGAATTATCTGTAGCAGACAATTCCGCAATCTTTTGCATATAAGCCTCTGTACTTATTTTAAAAGCTTCTATCAAAGCCTGATTTTGCTCCAACATTCCATATTTGGCAGCAAAAAAAGTAATCGATGTGAAAAATATAGCAAAGTAAATGATGGAGAACATTAATTGAAAAATCAATGTTTTATTCCAGTAAAAAAAAGCCTGTTTTAGTATAAAGTCAATTCCCGGTTTCTGAGGATATTTGTTCTGCATTAAAAATATTTTGTGCAAAAGTAAACATCAATAAGTACTTTTGTCGAATGTTTTCAGTGAATCATCAAAAATTTATGGAAATGGACGAACTTTCTCTCCAGAAGGTTCCCTATTTTTTTGTTATCGACTTCCTTTTGGATAATGTGGAAATTTATAAAGAAAACGAGATTGAAAAATCAGGTTTATTAGTTGATTTTCAATCGTTTTCAACTACAAAAACAACACACGAATTAGATAAAAAAATTGAATGGAAATCTTATCCTGAAACTTTAGAAAGTTTTAAATCAGGATTTGATAAAGTTCAGAAAAATATTCGTTTAGGAAATTCTTATCTGGTAAATTATACTAGAAAAACCAGAATTGAGACGAATTTAACACTCGAGGAAATTTTCTATCATTCAAATGCAAAATACAAGGTTTTTTATAAAGATTTTTTTGTATTTTTTTCTCCTGAAACTTTTGTGAAGATCATTGACGGAAAAATTCTCACTTATCCCATGAAAGGTACTATTGATGCAGCTTTAGAAAACGCAGCAGAAATCCTTAAAAATGATAAAAAAGAAAAAGCCGAGCATTACACCGTTGTAGATTTGTTGCGAAATGATCTTAGCATGGTAGCAGACGATGTGAAAGTTGATAAATTTCAACACATTGATTTCATCAAAACTCAGCAAAAAGATTTGTATGCCATGAGTTCAGAGATTTCGGGGAATTTAAAGCCTGAATTTGATGGAAAAGTAGGAAGTATCATGAAAAAACTACTTCCGGCAGGATCTATTTTAGGAGCTCCAAAGCCAAAAACCTTGGAAATAACCCTCGAAGCAGAAGGATATGACAGAGGTTATTACACCGGTGTTTGCGGTTGGTTTGATGGTGAAAATCTCGACAGCTGCATAATGATCCGTTTTATTGAAAAAGAAAATGGTACATTGTATTTCAAGAGCGGCGGCGGAATAACGCACATGAGTAAATTAGAAGACGAGTATCAGGAAATGAAAAATAAAATCTATGTCCCAATTCATTGAAAGTATTAAAGTAGAAGATCAGGAAGTTTTCTTGTTAGATCTTCATCAAAAGCGTGTTAATCAAACCTTTGCCCATTTCGGGAAAGAAGGCTCAATTGATTTGGCTAAAATTTTTAAACATCTGGAACATGATGAAGACGGAATGTACAAACTAAGAATTTCTTATGATTTGGACAAAAAGATCCGTACCCAAATGATTCCTTATGCAATTCCTGAAATACAAGATTTTCAATTAGTTGAGAACAATAGTTTCGATTATTCTTTCAAATTTGAAGATCGAAAAGAGCTGGAAAAAATGAAAATGAAATCCAAAGCTGAAGAAATCATTATTGTAAAAAATAATCATATCACAGATACCTCATTTTCAAATCTTTTATTTCAAAAAGGTAAAGATTGGTTCACTCCGACAACGTATCTTTTGAATGGCGTTCAAAGACAAAATCTTTTGAAGCAGAAGAAAATTAAAGAAACCGAGATCACTTTACAAAATATCAAGCAATTCTCACATTTTCAGTTAATTAATGCGATGAATGATTTTGATGATATGTTCATTTACCCAATAGACCGAATTATCAATCTACCGGGTAATGAAGAATATTTAGATCTTTAATTCTCTTTCATGAAATTGAAATAAGCCTTTAAAACATCAGCACTATTTTTACCGTGAGTATTCACTTCCAATATTTTAGGCTGTGCATCCGGCTTGAAGAAATTATCTAAAACACGGTCAAGCGTTGGTTCATCTTCCACTCTTGTGTAAGAAAATCCGAAATGCTTGGCAAGATGTTCAGCGTTTTTCTTGTGTTTTGTAGCGATAAATTCGTCTAAAGTATTCGGGTTGGCATTTCCAGGTCCCGGAATAATTTTAAAGATATTTCCTTCACCATTATTGAAGATCATAATTCTTACGAAAGGCGGAATATATTGATTCCAAAGCCCGTTGATGTCATAGAAGAAACTTAAATCTCCTGTAATCAATAAAGTTGGATTAGCATTTTTAATGGCAAATCCCATTGCTGTAGATGTAGAACCGTCGATTCCGCTTGTTCCTCTGTTGCAATAGATTTTTCTCTTTCCAAAATCAAAAAGCTGGGCATATCTAATCGCCGAACTGTTGCTGACATGAATATTATAGTTTTCAGGAACCGTCTGTGAAGCTTTATTAAAGAAATAAAAATCAGAGAATTCCACCATATTTAGAAATTTAAGGTGTTTTGCATCCTTTTTATCCCTTAAAACATCCCAAAGATTAAAATATGGTTTGGGTTCTAGACTAATGAATTTCAATAATTTAGAAAAGAACAATTCAGGTTTGATTTCTATTTTCTCCGTTAAAGAAAAATAAGTATCTGGCTGCCAAACTTCATCCAAATGCCAATGCTGTTTTGGACGGGCACTTCTTAAAAACTGTTTCACTTTTTTGGAAACAACATTCTGCCCGATCGTTATTAATAGATCCGGAGCATATGTTTTGTAATCTTCTTCCGTGAAGTTGTAAATATATCGGTCAATATGTTTGAAGAATTTTTCGTGATGCAAATTAGAATTCACCTCACTTAAAACCACAACAGAATGATTTTTAACCAATTGAGACAGCTGATTTTCCAATTCTGGGCTGTAATCTCTTGTTCCTACCAAAAGAAGAATTCTTTGTGAAGTATTCCAGTCCGCCACTAAGTTGGAAGGAATTTCGTATTCTTTATGCTTAATTGTTTTCTCAACCGTAGGAAAAGTAGGAAGCTCAGAAACCAATTCATACAACGGTTCTTCCAACGGAATATTAATGTGAACCGGACCTTGTTTTTCAAAACAAAGCTCGATCGCTTTTTTAATAATGTCAAAATTAATTTCTTCCGCGTTTTCCTTACTGTCTTCTAAAAGTTGGAAATCGCCATAAGAATGCTGATGAAAAATATTATTCTGTCTGATTGTCTGTCCATCAAAAATATCCACATAATCTGTTGGTCTGTCAGCACTTAAAATCAAAAGAGGAACATTCTGATAAAATGCTTCGGTAACAGCAGGGTAATAATTCGCCACCGCAGAACCACTTGTACAGGTAATTGCAACAGGTCTTTTCTCACTTTTCGCCATTCCGATTCCAACAAAAGCTGCACTTCTTTCATCCACAATACTGAAACAATTAAAGCCATCCACTTCCGAAAAATGAATCGCTAACGGAGCATTTCTGGACCCCGGTGAAATAACAATATCTAAAATTCCGTACTGCTGAAGAAGATGCGCAAGTATTTGGATACTTCTCTTAGAAGAATATTTTTTCATAAGTACAAATTTAACTTATAAATCCTTAATTCTAAAAAAATTTAATTCAAAAAAGATGTAATTTTGCACCACGTTAAATTTCTAAAAATGGATAAAATACCTAGTGTAGACCTGCGTGATTTCCTTTCGGGTGACCCGGAACGCAAACAGAAATTTGTAAATGAAATCGGAAAAGCTTACGAAGAAATTGGTTTTGTAGCCTTAAAAGGGCACTTTCTTAATGACCAATTAGTAGAAGATCTGTATGGCGAAGTGAAAAACTTTTTTGAACTTCCCACAGAAACAAAACAACAGTATGAAATTCCAGGAATCGGTGGCCAGAGAGGCTATGTCGGATTCGGTAAAGAAACTGCAAAAGGTTTCAAAAAAGGAGACTTGAAAGAATTTTGGCATTTCGGACAATACGTGTCTGATGATTCAAAATACAAAAAAGAGTACCCTGATAATGTGATCGTTGACGAACTTCCAAAATTCAATGAAGTAGGTAAAGAAACGTACCAAATGCTTGAAAAAACTGGTAAATCTGTTTTACAAGCGTTGGCTTTGTATCTTGGATTGGATGAGTTTTATTTTGACGACAAAATCGCAGAAGGAAACTCTATTTTAAGACCAATTCACTATCCGCCGATTACTCAGGAGCCTGATGATGCGGTAAGAGCAGCTGCTCACGGAGATATCAACCTGATTACTCTTTTGATGGGATCTCAAGGAAAAGGACTTCAAGTTCAAAACCACAATGGTGATTGGATCGATGCAATTGCAGAACCGGACGAATTGGTAATCAACGTTGGAGATATGCTATCTAGACATACCAACAATAAGTTGAAATCTACGATTCACAGAGTGGTAAATCCGCCAAGAGAATTGTGGGGAACTTCAAGATATTCAATCCCTTTCTTTATGCATCCTGTAAGCGGAATGTCATTAAATGCTCTTGAAAATTGTGTTGATGAAGACCATCCAAAGTTATATGAAGATACAACAGCAGGAGAATTTTTACATGAAAGATTAATTGAATTAGGTTTAATAAAAAAATAACTACCACACTGTATTTAGTTAATGATTTTTTAATTATCTTTACTTTACTATCAAATTTTTAATTAAAACAATATGAAAAATTTAAAAAAACTAAGTAAAGGCCAATTAAAAAGTATTGCTGGAGCAGGAGGAATTAAACTTCCAGAACCTGAATTTTGCATGTATTACTGCAACGGAGTTGTGATTTGCGCAACTTGTAGTGATAAATTTACATGTCCAGATGATTCAATGTAATTGAAATTCAAAAAGATTTATAAGAAAACCGTTCCTTTTGGAGCGGTTTTTTGTTTTGTCATCTTTTCAAATTGAATTAAGATAGAATATAATTTACATTAAATTGTTGAATAAATTCCCTATATAAACTTCGACTAAGTCCTATTTAATCAGATTAATAAAAAATATTTCAAAACAGGTTGATTTACTACTATTTTGAGTATCTTTATTTTACCATCAAATCAAAAATAATATGAAAAATCTAAAAAAACTAAGCAAAGACAAGCTAAAAAACATTTCCGGGGGAGAAAGTTATCCTTTTCCTGGAGAATGTTTTTACATCTGTAATGGAATAATGTATCGAGAACTGTGTCGACGTGAATTTATCTGTCCTGAAGGCGACCCTATCTAGGATTTACTTTGAATAGCAATATAGTAAACCGTTTCTTTTTGGAGCGGTTTTTTGTTTTGATTATTTAAACACTAATAGCACAAATATTTTCCACTAATAAAACACAATTATCTGTGAAAATCCATGTAATATGTGGGATAAAAAAATCAGTCAAACAATCTTAATTGCTGATCTTTTGCGCCTGTAAAATTCGCGGTTGTCAATTTTGGAAATTCTTTACCTTCAAAAAACTTCTTTCTTCCTATTTTAAAGGTATTATGAATCATTTCTGCAATATTCCCTTGCCCATTTTGCCTTTCAAAATATCTTTTATCACCAAGATTCCCTCCTCTCGTTGAACGAATTAAGTTTAAAACTTTTTTAGCCCTGTCCGGAAACTGAGTTTCGATCCATTTAATAAAAACAGGTTCAACAGTATCATTTAATCTCACCAAAGTATATCCGAAGCTCTGAGCGCCAGCCTCTGAAATTGATTTTAAAATTGTCAAAGGTTCATCGCTATTCAATCCCGGAATAATTGGCGCAACCATAACATGTACGGGAATTTTATTTTCAGAAAGAACCTCAATAGCTTTTAATTTATTCTTGGAAGAACTCGTTCTCGGCTCCATTTTTCTTCTCAGATCTTCATTGATTGTCGGAATACTTAAAGAAACAGAAACTAAATTTTGTTCTGCAAGCGGTTTTAAAATATCTAAATCTCTCAAAACCATAGCATTTTTTGTCAGAACATTGACAGGATGTCTGTAATCAAGACAAACTTGCAGCAACTTTCTCGTGATCTCAAATTGTCGTTCGGCGGGCTGATAGCAATCTGTGTTCCCTGAAAGTAAAATCGGCGCAGGTTGATAGCCTCTTTTTTGGAAAAATTTCTCCAATAATTCCGGAGCATTTTTCTTGACCATGATCTTTCTTTCAAAATCAATTCCGGCACTGTAGCCCCAATATTCGTGAGTTGGTCTGGCGAAACAATAGGAGCATCCATGCTCACATCCTTGATATGGATTCATCGAATATTCCATCGGTAAATCCTCGCTTTTCACTTGATTTACAATCGTTTTCGGAAAAATTTCCGTGAAGGTTGTTTTTACAGATTCAAAATCTTCATCATCAGGTTCATAGGTATATCGGTCGAAACGGTTGATAACATTTCGCTGAGCGCCTTGACCTTTTATGATATTTTCGTTCTGCATTTTCTGATGTAAATGTAAAATGGAATGACTTAAAAATAATTAGTTTTAACACTAAAGTTTTCCACAAAAAAAAACCAACACTTAAAAAAGCGTTGGATATCAAAAAACATAATTTATATATTTTTACTACTTCAGTGCGTAAAATTCTACTCCGTGATACTCGTCCTCATGATCTTTAGCATCAAAGTGTCTGTGATGGTCTGAGTAAGAATCACTGTATTTTTTATTTTTTTTATCTAATACTTTTTTTATGCCTATAAAACTTAATACTGCCAAAAGCCCAACACCTCCTGCTAGTAAAACTCCGACTTCTTTTTTCATATTTTGTCCGATTTATTACTGACGATATTGCAAAAAGTGTACCTATTTTATTTTTTTCAATTATAAATTTTGTTAACATTCAACTTCTTTTTTAAGCAAAATATAATTATGCAAACCTTCTTTTTCCGTAAATTAATGGTTTAATTATTGTATTAATAAAGAAAAATAGTATTATGGAAAACGCAGACAACATGGATCAAATGACAACTTTAAGCCAAGTGATGACAAGGCTCTCTGAGAGAGGAATACACAGGGAATTCAGGATGAATGACAGTTGTGAAATGAAGCTTGATAATTCTGAACAAAACTATCAACCTGCCGATTTGACCATCTTAAAAACATACCGTTTTGAGGGTGACAGTAATCCTGACGATAATGCTGTTTTATATGTTCTAAAAGACGCAGCCGGAAACCGAGGAATGATCATAGATTCTTACGGCGCAGACAGCAATTATCCCGGAGAAAAATTTGATGAATTTTTGAGAGATATTCCGGTTCAGGAAAGTGAAGAATTTAATTTTTAAATATATATTAAACCCGAAATTATTCAGTTTCGGGTTTTTCTTTTTTCTTAAAAACATTCTTTAGAAAGCCTTTCTTTTCCTTTTTCTCTTCCGTTGGTTTTGGCTCTTCTTTTTTAGTTCCGGAGCCTTTTATATCCTGTTTTAATTCTTTCACAGATTTTTTCATTTCCTTTACAGAAGCCACTGCATTTTTCACTTTCTTCTCTGTTTTATCAACGTTTATTCCGATTAAAGTTTTCTTCAAACCTTGTTCAATCCCTTTCCAGAAGAGATTAAAGAACGATTTTGTAGGATCTCTTTCTACATCTTTCACATCCACAGACTGAGGAAGATTTCCGGAATCTGAACGCACAACAAGATTGGCAATTGCCGTTAAAATTCCTTTTTTCTGTTGATTATCTTTATTTAAAACTGCGATTTTTAAATCTTTATGTTTCAAATTAAAAGTTCCATTTAGACCTCTTGGATTTCCTTTGAAATTAAAAAGCATTTCCTGAATCGTCCCTTGAGTCGCCATCACATGAAGATACGGCTTGATAAACGGATTAATTCCATTCGCGGGAAGATTGGCAGCTCTGCCCGAAATCGTGAAGACATCACTCTGATTCGCCACATCAAACCCCCAATTTACAGACAACGGAGCAAGATTCATAAACGAACAATTGATCTTGATATCAACTTTCGTAGGTTTTCCTTTTGTTTTGGCTGAATTTAAATTTTTAACATTCATATTAAAATTGGCGAATGTCAATTTCCCTGGTCCAGCACTTTCCGGTGTATCTTCCTCGTAGACCAAAATTGAGTTTTTCAGATCTAAATTATTAACATAAAGCGGAATTTTAATCGAACGCAATAACCTTGAATACAAAGGTTTTTCTTTCGGGTCATCATTTGGGATTTTACTTCTGAAAATATTGGCATCCGCAGATTGGATCACCACATTGGAAGCATTGATGAATTTATTCTGTGAAAATAAGTCCCAATTTCCTTCTGCTGTTATTTGATTCGCTTTCAAATCATATAAATCTCTTTCAACAGGTATCATTTTGATAAACTGACCTCTCGAAATGAGAGGTTTCATCGCAAATTGAGTGATCTGTACTTTGTTTTTATTTAATTTTAAAAGTCCTACACTCATGTTGTAGAACTTTGTTTTGTAGACAAAATTCTTGGTGGTAAGAAAATAGTCTTTTGCTTTAAAAGTATGTCCTAAATTATTAGGTTTAGACTTAATTTCAATATCATTAATTGTTGCATTTAAGTCATTAAAAACAAGCGGTTCATTTCCTTTGTCATAAGTCAGATTAGAATTTTTAAAAGAAAATTTTCGGATAATAATTGAATTTACTTTATTCTCTTTCGGAGCTTTCTTTGTTTTATTTTCTCCTGCAACGATAATTCCGTTTACATTATCAACCAGAACGTCTTTTATATCAAGATTTAATTTTTTATCTATAAATTCTAACTTATTGATATTAAAAGCTGCAAGATTTGCCTTTAAAGTCATAGACCGCCTTCCCGGATCTGATGGATTTGGAGTCACTGTAATATTTCTTAACTCTCCACTTTTAGAATTTAAAGCAATACTTCCGACAACATAATTCTGATGATTTGAGTATAAAATTTCCTTTCCGGAGAACTGAAAACTCTTGTATCCGACAGGAATTACTTCTTCTTTCGTGTCTTTATCAAACTTCAATTGATTGATATCTAAATTAAGGTTTTTTGCAGATAGAAGATTGCTTCCATCGGGTTTTACAACATTTACTGTCGCATTATTTAATTTTATATCTTCAAGATTAAGCTCAAAATTGAGAGGTTTTTCTACTTTAACAGGAACAGCATTGGTCGTATAAACTAAAAGTTTAGGATTCTGAAAATCTGCATTCGCCAGAGAAACAACATTGCTTTTTAAAACAATATCCTTGAAATTCATTTTTTGAATATCAAACTGAAAAAGTTTCGTTTTTTTAGGATAAAACCTTTTAAACTGATTAATCGTCAACAACGGAATCAGCCTGAAATTCTCTATAGCTACTTGCCCGTTAGTTGTTGTTATTTTATTGATTTTTAAAGCATAAACATTATCCGGACGGAAGAAAAAATTCTCGCCCTTAATATGATATTTATCAAAAACAACTGGTAATTTATTTTCTACAGATTCTTCTGTCATCTGTAAATTTTCAACAAACAAATCAAGCTTTTGAACAGATAAAAACTTCTGTTTTGTATCTCTGAAAACATTAATAGTCCCATTATTAATCCTGATATTTTCAAACAATACAGGATTCTTTTTTTTACCGGCTTTTTTATCAGCCGGTTTTGCAAGAATTATATTCAAATTAGGACTTCCTAATAACAAATCGGAAGAACTTATTTGTTTATTAAAAATAGCATCGTAAATCCCGAAACGATCGATTTTCAACGTGTCGATTGTCCCTTGAATACCAATAACATCAGTATTCTGCGGATCTTTACTATTGACTGTAATTCCGGTTGAAAGGATATTTCCTGTACCAAGATCTACATCTAAGGTTTTATAGGAAACTTTATAATCCGTATTTTTTTTGATATAATTAGGAAGTTGGGTTTTAAGCCAAAAATTTAAGCCGAAGTTTCCCAGCAAGAAAATCACCATCAGAACTCCGAGGCTAATTAGTAACTTTTTAACCCATTTTTTCATTTTTACGATTTAATTTAATTACATCTAAATATATGCCTAATTTTTTACATCCAATTCAATAACATATCCTTCATGTCCTCTTACATTAATAAAATCTCCGCCTTCAAAGCTTAAATACTGTCCTTTAATTCCAACTAATTTCCCTGTAAACTCAGGTTTTTTGTCTAAAGTGAATGAAGTTACTTTTTCTGGTTTCTCAAAAGGATAATCAAATTTCCATACATCTTCACCTTCGCTATAGAATTTTTGGAAATCTTCAGGAAAATATTCTTTTATTTTTTGTTGAAAATCAGCAAGATCTATTTCTCCTTCAAAATCATCCTGAAGCATTTTTCTCCAATTTGTTTTATCCGGTAAATGATCTTTTAAGGCAACCTCTATCATTCCTGCTTCGTAGCGATTTTCTGTCCTTGCAATTGGCAAAGCAAATGTAGCTCCTTGATCAATCCATCTTGTAGGAATTTGTGAACTTCTTGTAACACCCACTTTTACATCTCCTGTGTAGGCTAAATATACTGTGTGCGGCTGAAGCTGAATTTGTTTTTCCACCTCCAAATCACGCTCACCAACGCCAAGATGGGCCGTAGAAAGCTCTGGACGAATGATTGTATCACTGGCATAAGGACTCTCAAAAAAGCAGCTTTTGCAAAATCCCATTCTGTAAATAGGCTTATTTTTTCCACAATTCACACATTGGAATCCTGTATGTTTGATACTCAATTCTTTTCCAAGCAATTCGTTCATGTGAATAAGATCACCCGAAAAGTTAAGATAATACTGAATTGGCTGAGCATCGAAACTCGTCATCTTTAAAATTTGCCCTTGAAACTGCATATTAATTTTATATTACTTTATTACGTAAATTTAATGATTATATTTTTTCCCAAAGGAAATTTATATTTTTGTACTCATAAAAAAACATTGATGATATATCTTGTAACAGGAGGAAGCGGATTTATTGGTTCTCATTTGGTTGAAAAATTATTGAAAGAAGGACATTCTGTCATAAACATTGACAATTTTGATAATTTCTATAATTATCAGATAAAAATTAAAAATACATTAGAATCAATCGCTAATTTTTCTGATTTTACTTTTTCTGATAAAGAAAATGATATTAAAAAATTAATTTCCCTTTCAAAATCAAATAATTACACCTTATATTATCAGGATATTCGAGATAAAAATGGTCTTGAGGAAATATTTAAAAACCATAAGATTGATTTGATGATCCACCTAGCCGCACTTGCCGGAGTTCGTCCTTCCATTGAAAGACCTTTGGAATACGAAGAAGTGAATGTTCGCGGAACAATGAATCTTTGGGAACTGTGTAAAGAATTCAATATTAAAAAATTCGTTTGCGCCTCTTCATCAAGCGTTTATGGAAACAATGAAAAAATTCCTTTTGCAGAGACAGATAATGTAGACAATCCTATTTCACCGTATGCTGCAACAAAAAAATGTGGAGAAATTTTAGGTCATGTTTATCATCAATTATATAATATTGACATGATTCAATTAAGGTTCTTTACGGTTTATGGCCCAAGACAAAGACCGGATCTTGCGATACATAAATTCACAAAATTAATCTCTGAAAATCAGGAAATTCCTTTCTACGGCGATGGAAACACCGCAAGAGATTATACGTATGTTGATGATATCATTGATGGAATTACTAAATCTATCAGCTATCTGGAAAATCATTCAAAAATATACGAGATCATTAACCTTGGAGAAAGTCAGGTAATTAATCTAAATGAAATGCTTTCCACCATTGAACAGGCTCTCGAAAAAACTGCCATCAAAAAAATTCTGCCAATGCAACCCGGAGATGTGCAAAAAACCAATGCTGATATAGGAAAAGCGAAGACATTAATCGATTATAAACCAACTACAGACTTCCAAAATGGCATAAAAAAATTTGTGGAATGGTTTTTGAGAAAATGACATCGAACAAGTTGCTGACATAGCTGTAATACAGTCTGTGACGTGCAATGAGTAAAAAATTAATAAAAAGAATTGAAAATCAAGTATAAAAAAGCGTATAATATAAGCTAATTTTATACTTTTGCAAAAAAAATAGAATATTATGTACTGGACATTAGAATTAGCCTCATATCTAAGTGACGCACCTTGGCCAATGACAAAGGCTGAGCTTATTGATTATGCAATCAGAACTGGTGCACCCATGGAAGTAACGGAAAACCTTCAGGCTATTGAAGACGAAGGGGAAATGTACGAAGCCATCGACGAGATCTGGCCAGACTATCCTACGGACGAAGATTATCTTTGGAACGAAGACGAATATTAAATAAGGCATGAGCTTTAGGCAATAGGCTTAAAGCTTATTTCCCTTTTTATAATATCAATTTTTGCGCAGTAAGCGTATTTAGTAAAACGCTTAAAGCATATCGCTTTAGGCATAAAGTAAAAATTTATGAGTTTTTTAAACAAAGTTCTTAAAGGGTTTTTGGGAGACAAGAAAGCGCAGGACCTAAAGGAAGTAAAAAAAGTTGTAACAAAAATCAAAGCTGTTGAACCAAATATTCAGCAATTGTCTGATGATGGCTTAAGAGAGAAAACTGCTGAATTTAAAAATAAAATAAAAACAGCAACAAGTACCATCACAGCGCAGATAGAACAGATTAAAGAGCAGATAAAAAATTCGACCAATGTTGATGAAAAAGAAGCTCTTTTCTCACAAATTGAGTCTCTTAAGAAAGATTCATACGAAATCGAGGAGAAAGTTCTTAGCCAAGTTCTTCCTGAAGCTTTTGCATTAGTAAAAGAAACAGCAAGAAGATGGGCACAAAACGGAGAAATTCGTGTAACTGCCACTCAAATGGACAGAGAACTTGCTGCAACTAAAGATTTCGTTGAAATCCAGGGAGACCAAGCTGTTTGGAAAAGCTCATGGGACGCAGCCGGAACTCCTGTAGTTTGGGACATGGTTCACTATGATGTTCAGTTTATTGGAGGGGTTATTCTTCACAGCGGTAAAATTGCCGAAATGGCTACCGGTGAAGGTAAAACTTTGGTAGGAACATTACCTATTTACTTAAATGCACTTCCTGAGAGAGGGGTTCACGTTGTAACGGTGAACGACTATCTTGCAAAAAGAGACTCCGCTTGGATGGGTCCATTGTATCAGTTCCACGGAATGAATATCGATTGTATCGATAATCACCAGCCGAACTCAGATGGAAGAAGAAAAGCATACAATTCAGACATTACTTATGGAACAAATAACGAATTCGGTTTCGATTATTTGAGAGATAACATGGTGACTTCACCTTCAGAATTGGTACAAAGAGAATTAAACTTTGCTATCGTCGACGAGGTTGACTCTGTTTTGGTAGATGACGCGAGAACTCCATTGATTATTTCTGGTCCGGTTCCTCAGGGAGACAGACAGGAATTTGATGTTCTTAAACCTTCTATCGACAGAATTGTTGAAGTTCAAAAGAAAACCGTTTCTGCAATTTTTAATGAAGCTAAAAAATTAATCGCTGCAGGAAATACTAAAGAAGGAGGATTTAAATTACTTCAGGCTTACAGAGGTTTACCTAAAAATAGACAATTAATCAAGTTCTTATCAGAAAGCGGAAACAGAGCATTACTTCAAAAAGTTGAAGGTCAATACATGCAGGATAACAACCGTGATATGCCGATCGTAGATAAAGATCTTTATTTCGTTATCGAGGAGAAAAACAATCAGGTTGATTTGACAGACAAAGGTGTTGAATATATGTCTCAAGGAAATGAAGATAATAATTTCTTCGTACTTCCTGATATTGGAACTGAAATTGCTGAAGTTGAGGCTAAAAATTTAACTAAAGAAGAAGAATTCGAGGCTAAAGAAAAACTATTCTCTGATTTTGCTGAAAAATCTGAGCGTGTTCACACAATGAGTCAATTATTGAAAGCATATACATTATTCGAAAAAGATGATGAGTATGTAGTAATTGATGGTGAAGTAAAAATCGTTGACGAGCAAACAGGTCGTATCATGGAAGGTCGTCGTTACTCAGACGGTCTACACCAAGCGATCGAAGCTAAAGAAAATGTAAAAATTGAAGCTGCAACGCAAACTTTTGCAACGGTAACGCTTCAAAACTACTTCCGTATGTACAACAAACTTACGGGGATGACGGGTACTGCTGAAACTGAAGCAGGCGAACTTTGGGAAATCTACAAATTAGATGTTGTAGTAATTCCTACAAACCGTTCTATTTTAAGAGACGACAAACAAGATTTAGTTTTCAAAACTAACAGAGAAAAATATAACGCGGTAATTGAAGAAATTGAAAAATTAACAGCAGCAAGAAGACCTGTATTGGTTGGTACAACATCTGTTGAAATTTCTCAGTTGCTTTCAAAAGCCCTTCAATTAAGAAAAATCCCGCACCAGGTGTTGAACGCGAAACTTCACAAGAAGGAAGCAGAAATCGTTGCCGGAGCAGGACAGCCAGGAGCAGTAACCATTGCAACCAACATGGCAGGTCGTGGTACGGATATTAAATTGGCTAAAGAAGTAAAAGAAGCTGGAGGTTTAGCAATTATCGGTACTGAAAGACACGATTCAAGACGTGTTGACAGACAGTTAAGAGGTAGAGCGGGACGTCAGGGAGATCCGGGAAGTTCTCAGTTCTATGTGTCTCTTGAAGATAATTTGATGCGTCTATTCGGTTCTGAAAGAATCGCTAAAATGATGGACAGAATGGGTCATAAAGATGGTGAAGTTATTCAGCATTCAATGATCAGTAAATCTATCGAAAGAGCGCAGAAAAAAGTAGAGGAAAATAACTTCGGAACAAGAAAAAGACTTCTTGAATATGATGACGTAATGAACAAACAACGTGACGTAATCTACAAGAGAAGAAAGAACGCTTTATTCGGGGATCACTTGAAGTATGATATCACTAACATGATTTTCGATGTTTCTAACTCTATCGTTGCAAAAGGAAAAGCAAACGGAAGTTATAAAGATTTTGAATTTGAAATAATCAAACATTTCACAATGGCTTCCCCTGTTTCTGAAAGTGATTTTGGTAACAAACAAGTTCCGGAATTAACGAATATTTTATTCAAAGCTGCTCAAGAAGATTATGCAATGAAACTGAACTTATTGAAAGAGAAATCATTCCCTATTATTGAGAATGTATATCAAAATCAAGGTTCAATGTTTAAAATGATTCAGGTTCCTTTCACAGACGGACACAAAACAATGACTATTGTAGCTGATCTTAAAGAAGCTCACGATACTCAATGCGAAAGTCTGATCAACGATTTTGAAAAGAATATCACTTTATCAATTATCGATGAAAACTGGAAGCTTCACCTTCGTGAGATGGATGATCTAAGGAAATCTTCTCAGGGAGCTGTTTATGAGCAAAAAGATCCGCTTGTAATCTACAAACAGGAATCTTTCCACTTATTCAGCGAAATGATTGATAAATTAAACAAAGAAATTATTTCATTCTTATACAAAGGAGAAATTCCTGCTTAAGAAATAATTAATTATAGAATAAAAACCGCTCCAGCACTGCTTGGAGCGGTTTTTTGTTATTCAATGGATAACATTCGTATGATAAATATCAACTTGATAATTTATTTAGAATAATTAAAAACAATATATTTGCAGAAAATTTGACTTTCATGAAAAATGTACTGATCTGTGCCTCACTGTTGGGTTCAATGCTGACTTTTGCGCAAAAGGATTCAACAAAATCGAAAGATATTGAAGAAGTTGTTGTAAAGGGAAAATATTATCAAAAATATAAGCTTAATGAAGTTTCAGGATCTTTAAGATTGCAAACTCCCATTATGGAACTTCCGCAAAACGTACAATCTATCAGCTCGCAGGTATTAGCGGATCAGATTACATTAAACATGTCTGAAGGGATTGTAAGAAACGTAAGTGGTGCCAGAAAAGTAGAACATTGGGACAATGTATATTCTAACGTATTCATGAGAGGAGCAAGTATTGCAACTTATATGAACGGGATGAATGTTTCTTCAACTTGGGGACCAATCAACCCAGATGCTTCAATCATCGACAGAATAGAATTTGTAAAAGGTCCGGCAGGTTTTATGGGCTCAATGGGAGATCCGGCAGGTTTCTATAATGTTGTAACTAAAAAACCTACAGGAAAATTCCAGAATTCTGTAAGATTTACAACAGGAAGTTATAACCTTTTCAGAGGTGAAGCAGATCTAGACGGCGTTATTGTAAAAAATGGTGTTTTAGATTACCGTTTAAACTTAATGGGTAGCACAAACGGATCTTGGACAGAAAATGATAAGACAAAAAAAATTATTGTTGCTCCTTCATTAACTTTCAGACCAACAAAAACAACGACTTTAACAGCTCAATATAATTATCAGTTCTTAAACTTTTCTCAGCCTGGAGCCTATTTAATGTCTAAAGAAGGATATGCATCATTAAACGTTCATACCAATTTTAACGACAAAAATTTCAAGAAAACTGAGGTAAAAGATCAAAGTTTATTCCTGACATTAGATCAAAAATTATTCAAAGACTGGACTTGGAGTACTCAATATGCCTACATGGATATGAACTACGACGGTGGTTCTTGGTGGGGAAGCTTTGACACAAATAATAGCAACATATTCAACAGAACTCTAAGTAACTGGCAAGCTGTTGGAAAAAATCACATTTTCCAAACTTATGTAAGAGGTAGCTTAAAAACAGGAAATATCGTTCACAAAGTAATTGCCGGTTTTGATTACGGAGATAGAAAATACAACGCAGATTTCTCTGGTTATGCTGCTGGAGTTTATCCAATTAATATTCAAAATCCTCAATATGGTGTAGATCCATCTACCCTTCCTCCTGATAGTTTCTATACATTAAGTACTGCAGCACCTTTCTATAATGATCAGGGAGTAAAATATACTTCTTATTATGCTCAGGATCAAATAGAAATGTTCAATAATAAGTTGCGTCTTACTTTAGCAGGAAGATATACAAATGGTAAAACATATGCAGGATATCCGTTTTATTCTCCGAACAACATCGTTCCAAAAGATACGGCTGGAGAATTTACGCCTAGAGTTGGGGTAAGTTACTCTTTCAATGAAAACTTCTCTGCTTACGGAGTTTTTGATAAAACATTTGTTCCACAATCTGCAATACAATATTCTAATGCTAATCCTAATGGAGAACCTCTTACTACTCCTTTCAAAGGTCAGAACTTAGAAGTTGGGATAAAAAAAGACTGGTTCAATGGTAAATGGAATTCAACTTTTGCCGTTTATGAGATCACAAGACAAAATATATTCACTTCAGATACAGCACATCCTAATTTAGGCTTCTCTTTAGCAACCGGAGAACAAAGAGCCAGAGGTTTTGAAGCTGATATTAAAGGAGAAATTGTAAAAGGATTAAATGTTGTCATCAACTATGCTTATACAGACGCAAAAACTGTAAAGGACAATGATGCTACAAGAATAGGCCAACAATCTCCTGGAAATGCTAAAAATGTACAAAATACATGGTTAAGCTATAGATTCGAAGATGGAAAATTAAAAGGATTTGGACTTTCTGCTGGTTACCAATATCAAGGAGGAAGACAATCTTGGTTTGGAACTTCAGCAAAGCAGGATCAAACTCTTGAAGATTACTTTGACACTAACTTCGGAATTTCTTATGCCGCTAAAAAATTCGATGTCAATCTAATTTTAAACAATGTTCTAAACAGAAAATTATATAGTGGATACAGAAACGATGACGGTTCATACGCTTGGATCTACAACGCTCCTAGAAACTGGAGACTTTCAATAGGATACAAATTTTAAATAAACAAAAGTTAACCCCTCAAAGGTTAACTTTTTGATATGAAGAAAAAACATCATCATAAGAAGAAAGTTTCTTCAACAAAAAAATGGTCTGCCAAACTGCATTTGTGGTTTGGTTTGTCCGTTGGGCTTATTGTGTTTATTGTTTCTTTGACGGGAACGATGTATATTTTTAAGGATGAAATTCAAAATCAGCTTAGAAAAGAGGCCATTTTTATAAAAGCTGAAACGATTACTCAGCAACCTTTGTCAATTGAGGTTCTTCGTGAAAAAGTTGCTTTAGAACTTAATGAAAAGTATCCTATCAGCTCCGTTGAAATTCCTTTAGATAGAAACAAATCTTATGAATTTTTGTATTACGAAAAGGATAAAAAGGCGTGGAATTATTTTGATGAAGTAAAAATCAACAAATTAATTTACGTTAATCAGTACACAGGCGAAATTCTTGGAATTTATAATGAAAAATATGACCTCTTCCCTATTTTAAAGGCAATCCACTGGAGTTTGCTGTTAAATTCAGATTGGGGGAAATATGTTATCGGAATTCCGGTTGTTTTATTCATCATTATGCTCATCACAGGAATCATTCTTTGGTGGCCACAGAATAAAAAAATGCGAAAAGGACGTTTTTCTTTCGATTGGAAAAACGTAAAAACCTGGAAACGCAAAAACTACGATCTTCATAATATCTTAGGATTTTATGCTTCGTTTATTGCTTTATTACTAAGCTTATCAGGAATTTATTTCGCTTATCCTTGGGTGAAAAATGCTTTTAATTTTACACTTTCTGGCTCGTTGGAACTTCCAAAAGAAAAAGAAATCAAATCTCCCGACTCGCTTTTAGCAAAAAGCAATGCCATTTTTGATCTTACTGCAGAGGAAACAAGAAAGTTGTACTCAACCTCATCAAGTTTCAGAATTCCATTAAACGGAAAAAATAAAAAAGGAAAAGACTTAAAAAACATTCCTATCTCAGTTTATGGTGAAGACGGAAAATTTGCCATCAGAAATCAATTAGTTTTTGATAAATATTCAGGGAAATTATTGGCTAATAAGCCTCATCAACAATTAAACAACGCAGAAAAATACGCCAACGCCAATTATGATATCCATACAGGATCATACTTTGGACTGTTTGGAAAAATTATTTGGTTTATCGCAGGACTTATCTGCACATCATTGCCTGTCACAGGTTTTTTAGTATGGCTTGGGAAACAAAAGAAAAAAGGAATTAAGACACTATAATGAAAAAATTAACTCTATCTGTAGCTTGTTTAGCTACTATTTCAGCATTTGGACAAGTAAAAGACAGCATCAATACAAAAGATGTAGATGAAGTTGTGTTAACAGCATCCAGAAAAAGAGAAAGCATTAAAGAAATACCAAGTTCTATAACTGTTGTCGGTGAAAAACAGGTTCAGTCACAATTGACCATTAATTCAGATATTACAAGTATTTTACAATATACGGTTCCGAGTTTGGCAACAAGTTCAGGACAAACCTCCAATACAGGACAAACTCTTCGTGGACGTCAGGTTTTGGTTTTAATTGATGGTATTCCACAGTCTACTCCGCTTCGAAATGGAGCGAGAGATTTAAGATCAATCGACCCTTCAGTTATTGAAAGAATTGAGGTGATCAAAGGAGCTTCATCCATCTACGGAAACGGTGCAGACGGAGGAATTATCAATTATATTACAAGAAGAAGCAAATCAGACAAGAAGATCTCGGGAATTTCACAGTTTGGAATTACCGGTCAGCAATATGGCGGAACATTAGGCTACAGAGCAAGTCAGCTTTTATCTGGAAAGATCAGCAAGTTTGATTATGTTGTTTCATTGGCTTATGAAAAAACAGGTTATATGAAAGACGCAGATGGTGTAAATCTAAGTCCGACGTACAGCACAGCCAAAATGAATAATTACAACGGAATGTTGAAGTTAGGCTACGCTATTAATGATAATCAAAGAGTTGAAGCTTCCTACATCGGTTATGCTGCCAAATCTGATTTAAATCTAGGCTTAAAAACAGGAAAATACGGCGTTACCCCAACCATCGGAGAAGGAGAAGGAAAAAATCTGGAAACCACTCCACAAGGAACTCCAAGAAATCATAACTTCAAATTAAGCTACGATAACAAAAACCTTTGGAAAGGAACTTCATTAAATGTAAACCTTTATTTACAGGATTTCAGAACCGTTTACGGATACAGCGATACATTCCTGAATGGTGGACAATCGAATGTTATTTCAAAAAAGACAGGAGCCAGAGCCAATTTCGATACTCAATTATGGAATGCTAAAAATTCTCAGGGTGAAATTATCTACGGTTTAGATGTTTTAAATGATCAAACCGTTCAAAAACTGGAAGACGGCCGCTATTGGACTCCAGATATGAACATGACCAACATCGCCCCTTTCCTTTTGGTTAAGGTTGATTTAATGAAAAAATTAACGATAAAAGGAGGTTTACGATATGAAAACATTGCCGTAAAAGTTGGCGATTTCAACACGCTTTCTACTGTTAAAAGTGACGGAACTTTCACCAAAAGTATTTTTGTAACAGGCGGAGATCTAAAATACAATGCCTTAGTTGGAAATATCGGTGTCCGTTATAACATCAATCCGCTGCTTAATCTTTTTGGAAGCTTTTCTCAGGCCTACTCTATCAATGAATTAGGAAGAATTTTAAGAACCTCAACTGAAGGAACCATCCAAAATCTTGAAACAAAGCCAATCATTGTCAACAACTATGAATTTGGAGCGACTGGACAGATTGCAAAATGGGTCAATTATGAGATCACTTCATATGTAAGTACTTCAAAATTAGGAGCTACGTTTATTCAAAGTCCAGACAGAGCTTTAACAATCCAAAGATCACCGGAAGTTGTGTATGGTGTGGAAGGATTTTTACATTTTACACCTACAAAATGGATCAATTTCGGAGGAAGTTACAGTTGGATGGAGGGAATTACTTCTATAAAAGATGATGGTGATTACTCAGCCAAAATCAACAACAGCAGAATTTCTGCGCCGAAAGTTTTAGCGTATGTTCAGGTAAGACCGATTCAGTCTTTATCTGTTGGATTGGATATTTTACATGCTTTTGCTCAAAACAGATTCGAGCCTAATGCCAAAGGTTTATATGCCTACGGAGAAGGAAAAGTTCCTGAATACACTGTTTTTAACCTAAAATCAAGCTATGAAGTTAACCAAAACTGGAAAGTTTCTTTAGGTATCGAAAATCTTTTCAACAAGACGTATCAGCCTGCAATTGCATGGTGGGCAGCAAGAGACGCAGACTTTACCAATTCATTGGGTTTGAGAGGAACGTTCATGGTTGAGTATAAATTTTAATTGAAATAAAATCTATTTTATCGCAAGGTTAAACAAAGAATAATTAAAATATTCTATTAAAAAGTTATACAAAGGCGTTTCACTTAGAAATGTAAGGCAATTCAATTTGTATTTCGAAATTAAGTGAAACGCCTTTGTTTATCTTAAATACAATAAAGATTAGGAAAAACCCTTGTATAACTTTGCGTTTAAAGAAAAACATTCTACATCAAAAACCCTTAATTATAAACATTCTAAATAAAAATTAAAAACTTATCTTTGTCGAACTTTAAGAAATTATGAAGAAGAAACATCACAAAAAAAAGCCAAGCATATTCAAAAAATGGACAGGAAAACTGCATTTGTGGTTTGGTTTAGGTATTGGATTTTTGATCTTCATTATTTCCATTACGGGCGCTTTGTATGTTTTTAAAGACGAAATTGAGAACATTATCCGAAAAGATGTCATCTATCATAACGAAAAAAATATCGATCAAAAACAGATTCTTCCGATCCGAGTGTTGGAAAAATCGGTAGATGCTCAGGTCAAAGAAAAATATCCAATTCATTGGGTAAATATTCCTATCGACAAAAAAATGTCTTATCAATTCTATTGGTACGAACACAATACCGATGCATGGAATTATTTTGATGAATTCCCTATCTATAAAGTCGCTTACGTCAATCCTTACGACGGAAAAGTTTTAAGAACCTACGACGAAAAAAACGGTTTCTTCCAGATTGTAAAAATGATTCACTGGAGTTATTTGTTAAAGCAGGATTGGGGAACGTATGTTGTAGGAATTCCTGTCATCATCTTCGTCATCATGCTGATATCAGGAATTATTTTATGGTGGCCTAAAAACAAAGCTGCCAGAAAGCAACGATTCTCATTCAAATGGAAGAATATTAAAAACTGGAAAAGAAAAAACTACGATCTTCATAATATCTTAGGTTTTTACGCCTCAATTTTTGCTTTGATCTTCTCACTCACAGGATTATTTTATGCTTTCTTTGTCGTTCAGGCAACGATTTATGTGATCTTCTCAAGAGGTGAAACAAAATATCCGGATTTCACTCACATCAAGACAAAAGCTCCGATAGAATTGAGAACAGAAGGTACATTAGACAAGATCAGCAATACTGTTAAGGCGAAATATCCAGATTCTTATGGTTTCGCACTCGATCTTGGACATCCTCACATGGATGATCACGAACATCCGAATTTCGAGGTTTATGTAAAACATTTGTCTTACTCTTATCATAAAAGTAGCAGTCTAATTTTTGATGAAAATTCAGGTGAACTGCTTCATACTCATGACATGAAAGACAAAAATTTTGGTGAAAAAACAGTTGGAGCCAATTATGATATTCACGTTGGGTCTATTTTAGGACTTCCTACAAAGATCATTGCATTCATTGTAAGTTTGATATGTGCCTCATTACCAGTTACTGGCTTCCTTGTTTGGTGGGGAAGAAGAAAAAAGAAAACGGTAAAAACTGCTTAAAAACTTTTTTCAATAAATGTTTCGTTAATAATTCATTAATACAATCTTTTTTATAATTTTAACCCTTTAGAATTTATAAGAATAGAAATGTCATTAATAGATTTATCAAAACACGTTGCCCTAGGAATTGATATTGGAGGTACAACTACCAAATTCGGTGTTGTAAACCACAGAGGTGAAGTTCTTGAAAAAGGCAATCTAAGCACTGACGCATATGCGACGGTTGAAGAATTCATAGACGCTTTGTACGAAAAAGTACATCCGCTGATCAATAGCTACGGAAAAGAAAAAAACTTTGACGGAATTGGTGTAGGCGCTCCCAACGGAAATTACTATACCGGAACCATAGAACAGGCTCCCAATTTACCTTGGAAAGGCGTGATACCGTTTGGTAAATTAATGACTGAAAAGTTCGGTTTGCCAACAACAATAACTAATGATGCTAATGCTGCAGCTTTTGGTGAAATGCTTTTCGGAGCGGCTCGCGGAATGAAAGACTTTATCATGATCACATTGGGAACAGGCGTAGGAAGCGGAATCGTATCCAGTGGTAAATTGATTTACGGGCATGATGGATTTGCAGGTGAACTTGGACACACGATCGTAAAACCAGGCGGAAGAAAACATTGGAGTACAGGATCTGAAGGAAGTTTGGAAGCATATGCTTCTGCAACAGGAATCGCAATCACAGCAAAAAAGATGAGAGCAGAATTCCCGGAATCTATGTTGAGCCAGTTTCCTGAGGAATCGATCAACTCCAAAACAGTACACGAATGTGCTTTGAAAGGTGACCCTATTTCTATTGAGGTTTTCAGATATACAGGTCAGAAATTAGGGGAAGCATTGGCAAATTTTGTTATGTTCTCTTCACCGGAAGCTATTCTTTTATTTGGAGGAGTCATTAAAGCCGGAGATTTTATCTTAAAGCCTGCTAAACTTCATATGGAAAGAAATCTTCTCCCTATTTTTAGAAATAAAGTGAAATTGGTTTTCAGTGAACTTGATGAAGCAGATGCTGCTATTTTAGGAGCAAGTGCTTTGGTTTGGGAAAAGTAATTGAAAAACATTTTAAATATAACTGAGCATCCTTTTTGGATGCTTTTTTTTTTACACCACGGATTTCACAGATTTACACAGATGATTATGTTATATTTTTCTTGTGTTTATTTGTGAAAAAATTAGTGTTATTAGTGTTTAAAAACCTCCCACAGATTACACGGATTTTCACAGATGTTTACATTATATTTTTCTTGTGATTATTTGTGAAATCTATTAGTGTAATTTGTGTTTAAACCACCCTTTTCAATATAAAATGAAAAACTTTTTCTTACTTTTGATTAGTTTTTTTAATACAATAATCAACCTAAAATGGATAACAATAATTTAGAGCAAATTACTTTCGGAGGCGGATGTTTCTGGTGCGTGGAAAGCTGTTTCAATATGCTTAAAGGTGTTGAATCTGCACTTTCAGGATATTCGGGAGGACATAAAGATAATCCGACATACGAGGAGGTTTGCACAGGAGAAACAGGTCATGCAGAAGTGGTACAAATCACTTATGATTCTAAAATCATTTCTTACGAGCAATTAATGGACGTATTCTTTTTTCTTCACGATCCTACTCAATTAAACAGACAAGGAAATGACATCGGAACGCAATACCGCTCTGTAATTTATTATAAAGATGATGCTGAAAAAGCAAAGGCCGAAGAAGCGATCAAAGCTTCTCAAGCATCAGGAAGATGGTCGGGAACTTATGTTACAGAAGTAACAAAATTCGAAAAATTCTGGTCAGCAGAACAATATCATCAAGGATATTATAATGAAAATCCTACTCAACCCTATTGCAGTGCGGTTGTAGGTCCTAAAATCCAGAAATTTAAAAAATATTTCGGAGAGTTGGGAATGTTGAATGTGGAATAAATTTAAGTTTTGGCTAAAGCCAAATTATTTGCGTTTTTCTTTTAAACGGGCTAAAGCCCGTTCCTATTGATAAAAATCCATCCATTCAGAATTACAAACTTTATAGATAAAGATAAAAAAAGCGAAGAGATTGATTCCCTTCGCTTTTTTGTGCAAATTATTTTTATATTGATGATTATTAATTAATATCCAGGATTTTGTGAAAGGTCATTCGATGCGTCAAGCGTTGCCTGAGGAATCGGGAAAATCCTTCTGTAAGGTTGAGAAGCCGGCTTTGCAGTTCCCGGAAGATCAAATTTCCCGAATCTTATCATCGCCTTTCTTCTATACATTTCCCAATATAGTTCGTATCCGGATTCTTTAAACAGCGTATTAGCGTCTAATGAAGTAAGCGCAACACCGGGAGCATTACCGTTTAAGGCATCACGGGTTCTGCCTGTTCTTAAAATATTAACATCGGCTAAAGCACTTGCAATATTTCCACCTCTGAAATAGGCTTCTGCTCTCATCATATAAATTGTTCCTAATCTATATAAAGGTACATCCATTCCGCTTGTCCCGTTATTTCCGTAACCCGGATCGAATTCAAACTTGAAATTCCTTACCCCTCTATTGATCTGAGCCTGAGTAAATACAGCTTCTGAAGGATTATCAAAATTTAGTTCAGGTGTAAAATCTGCTGCAAGTGTCGTATTTTTTTCTGTGAATAATTTATAAACTTTAATTCTTCCGTCTGCTGTCATATCAAAGCTTCCGTTGGCAAGAAGTTTTGGACCATATTGCTGCCCCACCTGCAATCCTCTGTTGAAATGGAACCAAGGTTTCCCTGTTCCCTCTACTTTACTTGTTGAAGGTACGCTTACATCCGTTCCGTCATTTCTGAACCAAGTTCCGTCTTCATATTGGTAGCTTCTTTGAAAACGGGGATCATTATGATTTCCGTTCCAAGAATAATAGAATTCAGGGGTAATACAAGATGCATTCGTTCCTCTGTTATCAGGAGAAGGTTTCTGGATTCTTTCCATTGACATGTAAGCCAAGTCATTATCCGCATTTCTGTTCGAGTTTTTCTTCTGAACAATCGTGAAGATCATTTCCTTACTTGTATCATTATTAATATCAAAATTGTGGAAATAATTAGATTCTAAACTGAATTGCCCTCCATTAATCAATAAATTAGAATATTGGATTACTTTATCCATATCTGTTCCTCCACCATTCACAGCCTGTTCTGTAAAATTAAAACTACCTGCTGTTTTATTTTTAAGAACTGCTCTGTTCAGATACATATCTGCCAATAAAGCATAAGCTGCCTGTTTTGTGAATCTTCCGGCGTGTGTATTCTGAGTTTTAATATCGGCCAAATTAGGAATAAGACCTTCTACTTCTGTAATTAAAGCATCGATATAAGTATCTGCTTTTCTGATCTCAATCGGGGCATTTAAATCGCTTGGATCTCTGTACGGAGCTTGTCCGAATAAATCTAAAGTATTATAGGTATAATAAGCCAACAATCCTTTTGCTTCAGCTAAAAATAAAGTTTTATTGCTTACGCTGCTCTTGTTGATACTTTTAATTGCCGTTAAAGATTTTGTAATCCCGGAAGTTAATTGATCCCAAGTC
>Ga0302167_10000106_pt1 | contig 47610 bp, 49 predicted proteins | sample I_Fen_N1_1_FD_193496 | JGI IMG/M metagenome (GOLD analysis project Ga0302167, IMG submission 193496) | Peat permafrost microbial communities from Stordalen Mire near Abisko, Sweden - I_Fen_N1_1 | ecosystem: Environmental > Terrestrial > Soil > Wetlands > Permafrost | place: Sweden: Abisko... | reverse complement strand
CAAGCTATTCGTCATTACCCTTTAGTATTAAAAAGAGGGAAAAATTTGGCTAAAATAGCTAATACGATGACTAGAATTACACTAAATGTTGCTACTAATTTTCTCAAAAAATGTTTTTTACCAAATAGTTGATTAGTTTCATCTGTAGTCCACCCACTTAAACCAATTAGTACTTTTACACTTTCATCAATAATATTTCTATCGAAAGAACTTTTAGAATAAAAATTTTTGATTATATGATGAGAATAGATAATATTATAGAATGTATAACATAAACAAAAAATTAAAATGTAATTTGTATTTAGGAGGAAGTGAGATTCGAACTCACGGAATTATATTTAAAATTCTTCTGATTTCAAATCAGATGCATTTAACCACTCTGCCATTCCTCCATATTTGTCATATTTATTTATATGAATAAATATATTATTTTTATATAATATATAATAAATTATGCGTTTATATAGTATATAATAAATTATGCGGATGGAGAGACTTGAACTCTCACGAATCATTTAATTTCACCAGATTCTAAGCCTGGCGCGTCTACCAATTACGCCACATCCGCGTTATTTTTTGGAATGGCGAAAAATGGATTCGAACCATTGACCTTCGGGTTATGAGCCCGACAAGCTACCGAGCTGCTCTATTTCGCCATGACCCCCCCAATCCCCCATAATATATAATATATAATATATTATAGAAATTTTTTACTTGGGCTTAGTAGGATTTGAACCTACATTAGAAACTTAGAAGGTTTCTGTCCTAATCCCTTAGACGATAAGCCCAAAAGGGTTAGACGATACTGGGCTTGAACCAGTGACCCTCTGCTTGTAAGGCAGATGCTCTACCACTGAGCTAATCGTCCTTTTTATCGATGATATTTTTATGTTTTTTATTATAAAAATACTATAAATATAATTCTTTTTAAAATCTTTTATTATAAATTTTTCTTTTAAATCGCGAATAATCGCTAATAGGAATGTTTTTTTTATTATATTATAGAATATATTGGCATGATAAAATTTTAAATGTAAATTCTGAAAATTTTATTAAGTTAAGATTAACATGAGTTTGATCCTAGCTCAGGATGAACGCTGGCGGTATGCTTTACACATGCAAGTCGTACGAAAAAATTTTTATTTTTTAGTGGCGTACGGGTGAGTAATGCGTAAGAATTTGCCTTTAGGAAAAGAATAACAACTAGAAATAGATGCTAATACTTTATAAATCAATTTTTAAAAATTGATTGAAAGAAGAAATTCACCTAAAGAGAAGCTTACGTCTGATTAGCTAGTTGGTAGGGTAAAGGCCTACATAAGGCGATGATCAGTAGCTGGTCTTAGAGGATGGTCAGCCACATTGGAACTGAGATACGGTCCAAACTTCTACGGAAGGCAGCAGTGAGGAATTTTTTGCAATGGGCGCAAGCCTGACAAAGCGATACCGCGTGAGGGAGGAAGGCCTGCGGGTTGTAAACCTCTTTTCTCAAGGAAGAAGTTCTGACGTGTACTTGAGGAATAAGCATCGGCTAACCCTGTGCCAGCAGCCGCGGTAATACAGGGGATGCAAGTGTTATCCGGATTTATTGGGCGTAAAGAGTCTGTAGGTTGATATTTTAAGTCTTTTGTTAAAGCTTTAGGCTTAACCTAAAAAGTGCAAAAGATACTAAATATCTAGAGTATAGTCGAGGTAAAGGGAATTTTCAGTGGAGCGATAAAATGTGTAGATATTGAAAGGAACACCATAAGCGAAGGCGCTTTACTAGATTATTCTGACACTGAGAGACGAAAGCTAGGGGAGCGAGCGGGATTAGATACCCCGGTAGTCCTAGCTGTAAACGATGGATACTAAATCTTACATTATTATAATGTAGTTTTATAGCTAACGCGTTAAGTATCCCGCCTGGGAAGTACGCTCGCAAGAGTGAAACTCAAAGGAATTGACGGGAGCCCGCACAAGCGGTGGAGCATGTGGTTTAATTCGATGCAACACGAAGAACCTTACCAGGATTTGACATGAAGAGAAATTTTTTGAAAAAAAGATGTGCTACGGCCTCTTACACAGGTGGTGCATGGCTGTCGTCAGCTCGTGTCGTGAGATGTCGGGTTTAGTCCTGTAACGAGCGCAACCCTTGTTTCTAGTTAAGTTCCTAGAAAGACTGCCGGTGAAAAATCGGAGGAAGGTGAGGACGACGTCAAGTCATCATGCCCCTTATATCCTGGGCTACACATGTGCTACAATGGATATGACAAAAAGTTGCTTATTTGCGAAAATTGGCTAATCTATAAACATATCCCAAGTTCAGATTGCAGACTGCAACTCGTCTGCATGAAGGTGGAATCGCTAGTAATCGCAGGTCAGCTATACTGCGGTGAATCCGTTCTCGGGCTTTGTACACACTGCCCGTCACACCATGGGAGCTGGTTATGCCCGAAGTTTTATTAATAGAAATAAGATTAAGGTTAAATTGGTAACTATGGTGAAGTCGTAACAAGGTAGTTGTACTGGAAGGTGCGGCTGGATTACCTATTATTTAAATAAAAATGCCATATTATTAATTTTAGTAGATTTTTTTTATATTTTTGGGTTATTAGCTTAGTTGGTTAGAGCATACCCCTGATAAGGGTAAGGTCCCTAGTTCAAATCTAGGATATCCCAACATAAATAATTTTTAAATAAAAATATATATAATCTGGGGATATAGCTCAGCTGGTAGAGTATTGCTTTTGCACGGCAAATGTCAGCGGTTCGAATCCGCTTATCTCCACAGTTATTCTATTGTTACTTAAACACGAATAGCTTATAACGGATCCCTTGGCATTCATATAACTAAAACAAATTATAGCTACTGTTCTAATTTAGAAAGTAAGTATAAGCCTATATTGTTTTATATCTTAAACAAAATATTTTGTTTAAGATAATGTTACCCAACGAACTGAAACATCTTAGTACTTGGAGGAAAATAAAGTAATAACGATTCCCTCAGTAGTGGCGAACGAAATGGGAAAAGTCTAAACAATTTTAGAAATTTGAGTATATTATTGGGTTAATAATTTAGGAATAAGAAACAAATTTACAATTAAATTTAAAAATTAATTGGTCTTTTCGAATAACCAACCAAAGAAAGTGATAGTCTTGTAAATTTATATATATATTAATTGTAAAATAATGTTTATTCCTGAGTAGCATGGGACACGTGAAACCCCGTGTGAATTTGCGAGGACCACCTCGTAAGACTAAATATTCATGAATGTCCGATAGTGAAAAGTACCGTGAGGGAAAGGTGAAAAGTACCCCGGAGAGGGGAGTGAAAAGAACGTGAAATTATAAGCTTACAATCAGAAGAAGAACGACTTAACGTTTAACTTTGTGCCTGTTGAAGAATGTTCCGACGAGTTATGGTTTGTGGCAAGGTTAAAATACATAAAATGTATTGGAGCCATAGTGAAAGCGAGCCTGAATAGGGCGAATAGTCACAAATTATAGACCCGAACCCGCTTGATCTAACCATGTCCAGGATGAAACTTAGATAATACTATGTTGGAGGTCCGAACCGACTAATGTTGAAAAATTAGCGGATGAGATGTGGTTAGGGGTGAAATGCCAATCGAAAGCGGAGCTAGCTGGTTCTCCTCGAAATGTATTTAGGTGCAGCGATTAATGTTTAAATATAGGGGTAAAGCACTGTTTTGATGCGGGCTGGTAACTCGGTACCAAATCAAGGCAAACTAAGAATACTATATGCATAATTAATCAGTAAGACTGTGTGGGATAAGCTTCATGGTCAAAAGGGAAACAGCCCAGATCACCAGTTAAGGCCCCAAAATAATTACTAAGTGATTAAGGAAGTGAAAAGGCATAAATACCCAGGAGGTTCGCTTAGAAGCAGCAATCCTTTAAAAAGTGCGTAATAGCTTACTGGCTTAGCCGTTTTGCGCCGAAAATTTACGGGACTTAAGTAATTTGCCGAAGCTGTGAGATATACATTGTATATCGGTAGAGGAGCGTTTCATAGTAGAGAGAAGTATTAGCGGAAGCGAATATGGACGATTTGAAAGCGAAAATGTCGGATTGAGTAGCGAAAACATTGGTGAGAATCCAATGCCCCGAAACCCTAAGGATTCCTCTGGAAGGTTCGTCCGCAGAGGGTAAGTCAGATCCTAAGAAAAGGCGAATAAGCGTATTCGATGGATAATAGGTTAATATTCCTATACTAATTTTACATTAACATATTTTTAAGGGACGGAGAAGGTTTTCTTAACTAACAATTTTTGGTATAGTTAGCTTATCATTTAAGGTGTTGAAAAATAGCAAAACTATTTTGAGCTAAAATATAAGAAATAAATTAAAATGAGTTTATTATTAAGTTAAATCATACTCTCAAGAAAAGCTTAAAAATATACGTAAAATTATCTGTACCATAAACCGACACAGGTGGGGAGGTAGAAAATACTAAGGGGCGCGAGAGAACCCTCCTTAAGGAACTCGGCAAAATGACTCTGTAACTTCGGAAGAAAGAGTGCCTATTTGTTTTGGCTTTTTAAAACATAGGCTTCAATATCAAGTTCCAAGCAACTGTTTAACAAAAACACAGGTCTCCGCTAAGTTGAAAAACGATGTATGGGGGCTGACGCCTGCCCAGTGCCAGATGGTTAAAGAAGTTGGTTAGATATATATCAAAGCTAATGACTTAAGCTCTGGTGAACGGCGGCCGTAACTATAACGGTCCTAAGGTAGCGAAATTCCTTGTCGGGTAAGTTCCGACCTGCACGAATGGCGTAATGACTTGGAAACTGTCTCAAGGAGGGGCTCGGCGAAATAGCAATGTCTGTGAAGATGCGGACTACCTGCGCCTGGACAGTAAGACCCTATGAAGCTTTACTGTATCTTGATATTGGATTTTGATTTTATTTGTGCAGAATAGGTGGGAGACTTAAACCGTCGTTCGTGAGATACCACTCTGATAAATTTGATTTCCTAATTTCAAATTACTCTTTGAAAGACAGTTTCAGGAAGGCAGTTTGACTGGGGCGGTCGCCTCCTAAAAAGTAACGGAGGCGTACAAAGGTTTCCTCAAATCGATCAGCAATCGATTGTAGAGCATAAAGGCAAATGGAAGCTTAACTGTGAGACAAACAAGTCGAGCAGAGACGAAAGTCGGTCTTAGTGATCTGACGTTACTGTGTGGGAAGGACGTCACTCAACGGATAAAAGTTACTCTAGGGATAACAGGCTGATCTCCCCCAAGAGTCCTTATCGACGGGGAGGTTTGGCACCTCGATGTCGGCTCATCGCATCCTGGGGCGGTAGTATGTCCCAAGGGTTGGGCTGTTCGCCCATTAAAGCGGTACGTGAGCTGGGTTCAGAACGTCGTGAGACAGTTCGGTCCATATCCGGCGTGGGCGTTAGAATATTGAGAGTGACCTTTCTCTAGTACGAGAGGACCGAGAAAGATATGCCGCTGGTGTACCAGTTATTGCGCCAGCAGTAAACGCTGGGTAGCTATGCATAGTTTGGATAATCGCTGAAAGCATCTAAGTGAGAAACCGTCCTCAAGATAAGTATTCTTAAGTCTCGGTAAGACTAACCGTATAATAGGGTTTTAATGGTATAAGTATAGTAATATATTAAGCCAAAAACTACTAGTGACTAGAGTTTAAGTAAATTTAAATCATATTAATTTATAATATTTTTTTGGTGTTAATAGCATAGTTGGAACCACATCATTCCATTCCGAATATGATCGTTAAACACTGTAGCGGCAATAATATTAAATAAGTAATTATTTAAAAAAATAGCACAATGCCAAAATCTTTAATTTTTTAATTTGCAACGCATTTTTCCTCATAGCGCAATGGTAGAGCATTAGACTGTTAATCTAAGGGTTATTGGTTCAAGCCCAATTGAGGAAGTATTTTATATTTTATCTAAAATAAATGATATTTTTGTATTAGTTGTAATTTGTAGAAATACAATATATTCTGGATTATATTGTCCACATTAATAATCTCAATTTATTATCATTTTTATATTGAGTCGAATAGGATTCGAACCTATGTAAGCTTTTGCCAATGGATTTACAGTCCACCCCTTTTAACCTCTCAGGCATCGACCCAATTTTTAATATTTAAAAAAAGAATGTTCTTCTAATAGCTTCGTAGAGTTAATTGAATTATTATTATTTAAATTCTTTAATATAAGATCTTAAAGATCTTATATTGTATATAAAAATCCATAGCTTTTGCACATTGAAAATTTAATTATTGACACGCTATTAGGATCTACTTTAAAATTTTTAAATGAATAAAATTATTTAGATATTTAACTTTGTGTATATTATTATTTTTTATTCGTAAAATTGAAATTACCAGCTAGATTTTATTAATCCAGGTAAAAAACCATTTTGCCCAAAATCTCTTAACATATTTCGAGATAAACCAAAAAATCTATAAAAAGCTCTTGGTCGTCCAGTTTTCCAGCAGCGATTTCTTAAGCGTATAGGAGAGGAATTTCGAGGTAACATTTGTATTTTTTTACATATTAACAACTGTTGATCTATAGTTGTAGTATATAGTTGTTCCTTGAATAAATTATTTCTTATTTGTGAAAATTTATTTATAGATTTTATTTGTTTTTTTTGTCTTTCTATAAAACTTTTTTTTGCCATAATTGTTATTAAATTACATTACCATTTACAATACGATTTATACTATTTTAATAGATATAGTCTCATTTCAATATAGTTCGTATAACTATATAATAATATATATAAAATATAGAAAATATAGAGACATTACTTTTTAAATTATAATATCATATAAAAAATATGTACCAAATAGGACTTATTGGTCGCAAATTAGGAATGACTCAAATATTTACTAATACTGGTATAATGATACCAATTACATTAATTGAAATTCCTCCTTGTACTATAGTACAAAAAAAATTATCAAATTTAAATGGTTATAATGCAATTCAATTAGGATGTTTTAATATAAAAAATAATAAAATATCAAAACCATTATTAGGATATTTTGCTAAATATAATATTAAACCAGTAAAATATTTAAAAGAGTTTAAACTTCAAAATATACAAAATTTTTTTATAGGTCAAATTCTTAGCTTAAAAAATATTGATGAGAATAAAAAATTACAAATAGAAGGCATTACTATTGGAAAAGGTAATGCTGGAAATATAAAACGAAATAATTTTAAAAGAGGTCCTATGACTCATGGGTCCAAACATCATCGATTACAAGGATCTTTAGGCGCAGGTACAACTCCAAGTCGAGTATTTCCTGGTAAAAAAATGGCAGGTAGATTAGGAAATTCTCATTGTAGTATTAAAGGATTATCTATAGTTTATATTAATATAAATAATAATATTTTATTTGTAAAAGGTTCAGTACCGGGAAAATCTGGTAGCATATTACATATTTTACAATAAATTTTTATGAATAATTTGAAAAATATATTTCAAATAAAATATAATAATATTTTATATTTTATACACAAATGTTATAACTTACAGAATAAAAATAAAATTTTATATACGTCTAATACTAAAACACGTGCGGAAATATCAGGAGGAGGACGAAAACCATGGAAACAAAAAGGTACAGGAAAAGCACGTGCTGGATCTAATCGTTCTCCTATATGGAAAGGTGGAGGAGTAACTTTTGGTCCAAGGTATCTAAAAAATAGTCCACGAAAAATAAATAAACAAGAGAAAAAATTAGCAAAAATTTTAACAATTAACATTAAAAAATCTAATTTTATTCTAATTGAAAAATTAGATGAAATATTACTAAAAAAATCTTATGTACAGATATCAAAAATATTAAATGCTATTTATAGTAATTTAAATATTAATTTTTCAATAAAAAATAGTTTATTTATTACGAATAATCGTCTAAATCAGTTAAATAAAAAATCTGAAAGTAAAAAACTTATAAATTTAACAATAGAAAATATATTAAAATCGCAATTAATAATCATTTCAAGTAAATCCTATAAATCTATTTTTAACATTATATGAAAAAAAATATAATTTGGCAAACTCTATTTTTAATAAAAAGCCCTATTAATATATCAAAAAATAATAAAAAAATTGAAAATAATTTTTCAAATTATACTTTTTTTGTGAAAAAAGATATAAATAAAGAAAATATTAAAATGGTAATTGAAATGATTTTTCAAACAAAAATTTATGATATTTATTTTGTAAAACATTCAAATAAAAATCTAAAAAATTTTAATAAAATTGTAATTAAACTAGAATTTAATAAATTTTTACAATATCCTAAATTTTTATTATGATTTTAAAATCGTATAAACCATACACTTCTGCAATAAGAAATAAAATTACAATAAAATATTCATTTATATCTACTGAAAAAAAATTTAAAAAACTTCAAAATAAAAATCATCAATTACAGGGGCGAAATAATACAGGAAAAATTACCTCTCGACATAAAGGTGGGGGCCATAAAAAATTATATAGAATAATAGATTCTTCTCGTAAAAAATATGACATTTCAGGAAGAATTGTAAGAATAGATTATGATCCTTATAGATCTGCTCAAATAGCATTAATTACATATGCAGATGGTATATCTAAATATATAATATGTCCTCAAAATGCAAAACTGGGTGATTTAATTTATTCTACAATTAAGCCTGAATCTATACAAAATTATAATATAGGAAATAATTTTCCTCTTAAATATATGTTATTAGGAATGAAGATTCATAATATAGAAATTATACCAGGAAAAGGAGGTCAATTAGTAAAAGCTGCGGGTACTGCAGCCTATATAATTGCAAAAGATAAAAAATATGTAATTATTCAGCTACCTTCAAACGAAATTCGATTATTAGAAGATAAGTGCGCCGCTAGTATTGGTCAAGTAGGAAATTCAGAACATTACTTAAGAGTTTTAGGTAAAGCTGGTGCTAAACGCTGGTTAGGAATACGACCTACTGTTCGTGGATCTGCCATGAATGCTATTGATCATCCACATGGAGGAGGTGAAGGAAAATCACCCATTGGAAAAAAATCTCCAATGACACCTTGGGGTAAACCTACGTTGGGGTTTCGAACTCGCAAAAAAAAAATTAATGATAAATTCATAATTAAAAGACGATATGCAAATAAATAAAAAAATAGAAAAATTAACTCATTCTAAAAAACCTCCATACATTGCTCATCATTTATTAACAAAAATAAATAATTTGAATTTATCAAAAAAAAAAGAGATAATAAAAACGTGGTCACGAGCATCAATGATAAGTCCTATTATGATAGGGCATACAATTAGTGTGCATAATGGTCGTAAGCATGTTCCTATATATATATCTAACTATATAATAGGTCATAAATTGGGAGAATTTGTAGCTACACGTACTTTTCATGCGCATAAAAATGTAGAAAAAAAATTAAAAAGACGATAATATGCAAACATTTACATATAGAAAAAAATTAAAAATTTCACCAACTAAAGTATTATCTATGGTATATAAATTTAAACAAAAGTATTTATTAGATGTTTATTTAATTATTTTAGAAAGTCCAAATTTAAAATTTAAAAAAATAATACTAAATTTATTTAGAAATATTCTTTCTAATATTAAAGAATCAAATATATATTTATTGGAAGTATTGGTAAATAAAAATATTATCCTGAAAAGGCTCCAACCTCGAGCTAAAGGTCGTGCGTTTAAGATTGAAAAAAAATTTTCAGAATTATATTTTAAATTTTCATTGAATGAAAATTTGAAAACGATAAAACCAATATATAGCCTTAATAAAATTCGCTATTATAACAATCTTTACAATAATTTAAAAAAAATTAAAATATAATGTGGGACAAAAAGTTCATCCAAAACTGTTTCGATTAGGAATTTCGCAAAAACATTTGTCAACATGGTATATTGCCAAGTTAAAGTATGCACAAACTATAAAAGAAGATTATTTAATTAGAAATAAAATATATTCTTTATTGAGTAGCTTTTTTACAATATCTGAAATACACATAGCTCGTATTATAAGTCCTTTAAAGAATAATACATGTATACATATATCCATTAGTGGACAATTAGCGGAGCATAAGCTTTTATATAAAAAAGCAAATGAAATATTTAATGTTAGCAATGAAGTTATTAAAAGAAATGGAACAAAATCAATTTCGAAATTAATTCAATATGAATTACGTTATTTGATTCGTTTATTACAATATTTATATAAAGCAAATATTTATATATCATTGAAATTTATAGAATCTCCTTATGACGATGCTACTTTACTTGCGAAACATATTGGATCACAATTACAAAAACGAATTCCTACTCAACGTATTTTAAAAACAATATTTAAACAAATAAAATTTATGCCTTCAATTATAGGTTTAAAAATACAAATATCAGGTCGTTTAAATAAACAAGAATTAGCACGTATTGAATGGAAGCGAGAAGGAACAATACCTTTACATACATTAAAAGCGAAAATAGACTATGCATTATATCCAGCAAAAACAGCTGATGGTATATTAGGTGTGAAAATTTGGTTATATAAAAATAAATAAAAATTATGTTAAGTCCAAAACGTACAAAATTTAGGAAGATGCATCGAGGAAGATTAAAAGGACGTGCATATCGAAATAACAAATTATGCTACGGTACATATGGTATTCAAGCTTTAGAGCCTATATGGCTAAAATCAAATCAACTTGAAGCTGTTCGTAAAACAATATCAAGATATACTAAAAAGATAGGAAAATTATGGATAAAAATATTTCCAGATAAATCGATAACAGCTCGAGCAAAAGAATCACGTATGGGATCTGGAAAAGGTGCAGTATCACATTGGGTTACTGTTGTAAAACCTGGAATGATTTTATTTGAACTTTCAAATGCTCCAAAAGTATTAGCAGAAAAAGCTTTAAAAATTGCTTCTTATAAATTACCAATAAAAACAAAAATTATAAGCAAAATATGAACATTAAACAAAAAATAGGAATAATAATAAGTAATACTGTAAATAAAACTAAAATTGTTTTAGTAGAAAATAAATATGTTCATCATCAATATAAAAAAATAGTAAAAAAAAGTAAACATTATATGATACATGATGAAAAAAATATTTCAAAATTAGGCGACATAGTTAGTATTGAAGAATGCGCTCCTATATCTAAAAATAAAAATTGGAAACTAAAAGAAATACTTAAAAGCATATGATTCAAGCAAATAGTTTAGTACATGTAGCAGACAATTCTGGTGTAAAAAAATTAATGTGTATTCGTGTTTTGGGTAATAATAAAATATATGCAAAAGTTGGAGATATTATTATTGCTGTGGTAAAAAAGGCATTACCTAATATTGCATTAAAGAAATCTACAATAGTTCGAGCTGTTATTGTTAGAACAAAACAAAGTATTAAACGTAAAGATGGAACCGTTTTAAAATTTGATGAAAACGCAGCTGTTATTATTGGCATGGATAAAAATCCTAAAGCTACACGTATTTTTGGCCCTATACCTTATGAATTGCGTGATAAAAAATTTAATAAAATAATATCATTGGCACCTCATATTATATAAATGGTATGAATAATAAAAAACATTTAAAAATAAAATTCTTCAAAAAAATTTCTAGTGGTAATTATAAAAAATGGATCTGTCGATTCCTATATTTTGATAAAATTAAAATGTTAAATTATGGTATGCTCATAAGTTCAAACCATTTAAAAAGAATTATTATTCATAAATCAAATGTATGAACAATTTTCAGATACTTTATACAAAAATTATTAAACAAAATTTATTAAAAAAATTTGGATATAAAAGTAGTTATCAAGTACCAAAAATTGAAAAAATTGTAATAAGTACTGCGCTAGGATTACGTGCTGAAAAGAGTTCTATATTAAACAAAGAAATAGAAGATTTACGTACTATATCAGGTCAACACCCAATACATACTAAAGCAAAAAAATCTATATCTGAATTTGGAATCAAAAAAGGTTCTATTGTAGGATTATTAGTAACTTTACGAAGAGAAAAAATGTATGCTTTTCTAGAAAAGCTTATTAAACTATATTTGCCACGAATACGTGATTTTAAAGGATTATCTTTTAAGCATTTTGACAAAAATGCAAATTTCAACCTAGGAATTTCAGATAAAACAATATTTCCCGAGTTAGATTATATAAACCTAACAAAAAGTGGGTATACAGTTACTATTGTAACTAGATCAAATAGTTTACATGAAAATTATTTTTTATTAAAGGAATTTGGTTTTCCTTTTAATAATTCTCCTTAATATTAACATTATTATAATATGGCATCTGATTTAATATCAAAATTATTTTCACATATACAAAATGCGTTAGCGGCACAAAACACGAAAATTACGGTACAATATAGTGAGGAAATATTAGCAATTGTAAAAGCTCTTTTTAAGGAAGGTCTTATTAAATCTTATCTTATGATAAATAATCCTTATAAAAAAATTGAAATAGAATTACGTTACATAGGTCGTTGGATTAAAAAACCTATTTTAAATAAAATTTTTAGAGTAAGTAAACCTGGCCGACGTGTATATATAAAAAGCAATGCTTATAGAAAACTCTTTCTTGTTTCTAAAATAAAAAATTATTTATTTTTTATTTCTACATCTAGTGGAATAATGTCTCATCTTCAAGCTTCTAAATGCAGAAAAGGTGGAGAAATAATATGTTGTATTTATTAATATTAATATTCAATTATGTCACGAGTAGGTAACAAACCAATAGAAATACCTGAAAATATAGAATTTGAAATACTAGATAATAAAATTAAAATTAAAGGACCTTATGGCTGTCTATATAAAGAATTTTTATCGATAATACACTTTGAAATAAAACAAAATAATTTATTTATTACACGATTGGTTGAAACTAAAAAAGCAAAAGCTTATCATGGCTTAATTCGTGTCTTAATTCAAAATATAATTCTTGGTGTAACAAAAAATTATGTTAAAATATTACATTTAGAAGGTATAGGTTTTAAATTTTCAAAAGAGTTGAATTTATTAACAATTAATGTTGGCTACACACATCCATTTAAATTTTTAATTCCAGATACATTAAATGTTCAAATAAATTCAACTACAAAAATTCAAATTGCTGGACCTAATAAAGAGGAAGTAACTTTATTTGCAGATTCGATACGAAGAATAAAATTTCCTGAACCTTATAAAGGCAAAGGTATTTTATACGAAGGAGAGCAAATAATAAAAAAAATTGGTAAAACTCGACGCTAAAATAAAAACTTATGAATAAAATAAATACATCAAAAATTTTTAAAAAAAAATATTATTTAAAAAAAATAACACAAAATTATAAAAAATTAAGACTTTCTATACATAAATCTAATAAGCACATAGAGGCACAAGTTATTAATGATGAAATAAGAAAAACTGTGGCATATAGTGGCACATCAGATGCAAATATTGGAAAACTCAGAAAATATTTGAAATATCCATTACAAAAAGCCGCGTATATAGCAGGTCAAATTTTGGGAAATAAATTAATTTGTATTAATGTAAGTGAGGTTGTATTGGATCGAAATACGCTTGTTTTTCACGGATGTATTAAAAATTTTATTTCAGGTATACGTAGTACTGGTGTGAAAGTATAAATTAATTAATAATATGATAGAAAATAAATCACAAAATTTTTTTAAAAAAAAAGCAAAATATATTTTAAAAAAAATTCAAATGGCACGAGTAACGAAAGTTACAAAAGGTGGTCGCAATATAAGCTTTCGAGCTACAATTGCTGTAGCTCGTGTCAAAAATGATAAAAATGGAAGAATGGTAGGATTAGGTATTGGGAAAGCTATTAACTCTAAATTGGCAATAACTAGAGCTATAAGAGCTGCAAAAAAAAATTTAATATATGTACCTTTATCTTTAAACAAATCTGTATTAAATTATATCCATTATAAATTTGGTGCAGTATCTGTTATAATTTACCCTGCTTTATATGAAACTGGAATTATTGCCGGCGGATCTATACGTTCTATATTAGAACTTTCAGGAATAAAAAATGTTTTTGCAAAACAATATGGTGCAAATAGCCCAATAAATAATGCCAAAGCTACTATTTTAGCTTTAGCTAAAATAAATGAAAAAGCAAAAATCAGAAATTTTGCATTTTAAAATTTATTATGAAAGTTTATTCTTCAATAAGACTAAGATGTCAAAAGTGTCGTATAGTACGAAGGTATGGTGTATTAAGAGTTATATGTATTAAAGCTCGCCATAAGCAACGTCAAGGATAATTAATAAAAAAATATGGTAAGAATACTAGGACATAATTTAGCACAAAATAAGGTAATATATGTTGCACTAACATATATATATGGAATTGGTATTTCTAAATCACAGTACATATTAAAACATTTAAGTATTAATAAAATGTTAAAAGTATCTGAACTTTCTGAAATAGAGTTTAGCAAAATTAGAGCATATTTAGAAAATAGTAATTTAAAACTGGAAGGTGATTTGAAAAAAGCACAATATCAAAATATAAAACGTTTAATTGACATTAATTCATATAAAGGAAAGCGTCATTTAAAAGGATTACCAGTTAGAGGTCAGCGAAGTCGTACTAACTCTAGAACGTCAAGACGTCTGGCTATTTTTAAAAAATAACATATAAACTAATATGGTATATAAAAAAAAAATTAAAAAATTTTATACATTTGGAGTTGTTCATATTCGAACAGCAGCACGTAATATTATTATTAGTGTTTCTAATAATTCTGGAGACGTACTTTGCTGGGCATCAACTGGTACTGTTGGATATACAGGGCCAAAAAAAAAATCATTAATAGCTGCATTATCCGTAGCAAAAAACGTTGCAAAACAAGCTCAAGAATACAAAATAGAATCAATTTCTATAGTAATGAAAGGACCAACAGAAAATCGAGAAGATATTATACAAGTATTTAGAAAATCTGGTTTTACTATATTATCAATAAAGAACTTAATATTAGTACCACATAATGGATGCCGACCCCCTAAAAAACGTAAACTATAATGAATATGATTACTTGCGTTGAAAATTCTTTAAATAAAGATAACGAATACTGTTCCCTATTTGTTATAGAACCTTTGAACTTAGGTCATGGAATTACTTTAGGCACTGCTCTTCGTCGAATTCTTCTCTCAGAAATTAGAGGATTAAGTATATCTGCAGTACAAATCGCAGGAGCTCCGCACGAATATGCCGATCTAGAATATATAAGAGAGAATACTATAGAGCTTTTATTAAACCTTAAAAAAATAGTTTTTAAATCTACAAATAGTATTCTAAAATTACCTATTAAAGGTACAATCAAATGTACTGGACCTAAAATTGTTACGGCTAATTCATTATTAACAAATAATGAGAATTTATTAATATTAAATCCTTCACAATATATATGCTCAATAACAAAATTAGAAAAATTAAATCTAAAATTATTTCTTGAAGAGGGACAAGGATATAAATCAGCAAAAGATTTTTCTACAAAATTTGCGACTAACTTAAATGAAAACCAAGGTTCATATATTTTTACAGATAAAAATTATAATCCAATTAAAAGAGTTAATTATAAACTTTTTTTAATCCATGATAAAAACGGGCTTCTTAAAGAATCGCTGATGATAGAAATACATACTAATGGATGCGTAACACCTTTAAAAGCAATAAAAAAAAGTGCGCAAATTCTTCTCGATTTATTTTATCCATTGACATATTAATATGAAAACTTTTTTTCCAAAAAATTATTTTCACATTCCAAAATACTTTTTTTTAGATGCTAATAATAAAATCTTAGGAAGATTTTCAGTGGAAATATCCAAATTGCTTAGAGGAAAAGAAACAAGTTTTTATACTTTAGGTATCAATCTTGGAAATTTTGTAATAATTATTAATTCATATTATATTAACATATCAGGCAAAAAACCCTCAAAAAAATTGTATTATAAAGCAACAAATCGACCCGGAAATTTGAAATATGAAAGCTACAATCAATTAAAAAATCGTTTTCCTTTAAAAATTTTACAAAAATCAATACTTGGTATGCTTCCTAAGACAACATTAGGACGTCAATATTTTCGACAACTTTTTATTTATATATCTAGCCCTTTTAAAATATGAACGTAATTATAAAATCTATAGGTAAGCGAAAAACATCTATTGCTCGTGTAATATTAAAAGAAGGTTTAGGAAGTATTACTATTAATAATAATAAAAGTGAATTTGTAAAAAATAAAACTTTTGAGGAATATTTTGCTCCAAAAGCATATTTAAAAAGTGATTTACTTAAGCCATTATACTTCTCAAAGTTACTTGGTAAGCTAGATATAATTGCATCTGTATGTGGTGGTGGCATAATGGGACAACTAGAAGCAATACGATTAGCAATTACAAAAGGAATTTGTAAATTTAATTTAAAATTTCGTAAAAAATTAAAAAAAAATAAATTATTAACACGTGATTCTCGTATAAAAGAACGTCGTAAATATGGATTAAAAAAAGCTAGAAAAGCTCCTCAATATCATAAACGATAAACTAAAAATATGGCTAAAAAAAATTTACACCCAAAATTATACCTTACTAAAATTTATTGTGACAGTAAAATTATATTAGAACTAAAAAGTCCAAAAAAGGAAATATTTGTGGATGTATGGTCAGGAAATCATCCATTCTATACTGGCTCTAAAAAGCAATTAGATCTTACGGGAAGAGTTGAAAAATTTAAAAAAAAATATAAGAATAATTTTTAATATATGCCTACAATTCAACAACTTGTTCGAAATAATCGCGTTAAAAATAGAAAAAAAGCTAAAACTCCTGCACTCACTAATTGTCCACAAAAAAAAGGTATAGTTACTAGAGTATATGTAACTGCTCCTAAAAAACCAAATTCAGCCCTTAGAAAAGTCGTACGTATTAGACTTACCAATAGATTTGAAGTTACAGCGTCAATTCCTGGAGAAAGTCACAATTTACAGCAACATTCAATGGTACTTATACGTGGTGGACGTGTAAAGGATCTTCCAGGAGTACGATATAGAGTAATACGTGGTACTTTAGATTGCGCTGGTGTTAAAAATCGAAAACAAGGCCGCTCAAAATATGGAGCAGTTCGTATAGTAATAAAACGTAAAATTAAAAAATAAATAAAAAATATATGGCACGACGCATATCTACTAGTAAGCGATTACCAAAAAGAGATTTAAAATTTAGTAATTATTTAGTTAGTATTTTTATAAATCGAATATTAAAAAATGGAAAAAAAGAATTAGCTCGAAAAATTATGTACAAAACTCTTCAACTAATTCAAGCTAAATATCATCTAAATCCATTAATAATTCTTGAAAGAGCTATTGCAAATGTAAAACCTAAAGCTATAATAAAACTATTAAAAAGAAAGAATAAACGTAGCCAAAAAACAACTGTAATACCTGTTCCAATAACAACAGGTAATTTTAAATCCATAAATTTAGGAGTTGCCTGGGTTGTAAAATTTGCGCAAAAACGTCCAGGAAAAAATTTATCATTTAAACTTCAAAATGAAATTTTAGATACGTTAAAAAAATCCGGAAGTGGCGCAATTCGTAAAAAAGAAGAACTAGAAAGAATGGCTGTGTCTTGTATTACTAGCAAAGCATTATCAGAATAATACCAAAAAAATCTAAATTTTATTTTATTTATTATATACTATAATATATGGCACGATTAAAATTCGAAAGAACAAAACCGCACATTAACATTGGAACTATTGGCCATGTCGACCATGGAAAAACTACATTAACTGCTGCAATAACTGCAGTATTATCTACTCTTGGAAATGCAATATTAAAACGTTATGAAGATATTGATGCAGCTCCCGAAGAACAAGCACGTGGAATCACTATTAATACTGCACATGTTGAATATGAAACGGAAGTTCGTCATTATGCTCATGTAGATTGTCCTGGGCATGCTGATTATGTTAAAAATATGATTACAGGTGCAGCGCAAATGGATGGTGCAATTTTAGTTGTTGCAGCCACTGATGGAGCAATGCCACAAACTCGTGAACATATTCTTTTAGCTCGTCAAGTTGGAGTTAAACATTTAGTTGTATTTTTAAATAAAGTAGATCAAGTGGATGATCCAGATATAATAGAATTGGTTGAGTTAGAGTTAAGAGAATTATTAGAAAATTATAACTATCCAAGTGATGAAACACCATTTATTGCAGGATCTGCACTTTTAGCTCTGCAAGCAATAGAATCTAATCCTAATATTAAAAAAGGAGAAAATAAATGGGTAGATAAAATATTTGATTTAATGGATGCTATTGATTCTTATATACCAACTCCTACACGTGAAATAGATAAACCATTTTTAATGGCAATTGAAGACGTTTTTTCAATTACAGGTCGTGGTACAGTTGCAACAGGGCGTATTGAAAGAGGAACCATTAATGTTGGTGATACTGTAGAATTAATTGGATTATTAGATACAAAAACTACTACAGTTACAGGGCTTGAAATGTTTCAAAAAATATTAGAAAAAGGACTGGCTGGTGATAATGTAGGTGTTTTATTGCGAAGTGTACAAAAAAGTGATGTTTTACGTGGAATGGTATTAGCAAAATCTGGAAGTATAAAGCCACATACTAAATTTATAGCTGAAATATATATATTAAAAAAAGAAGAGGGGGGGCGTCATACTCCAATCGCCGAAGGGTATCGTCCACAATTTTATGTACGAACTACAGATGTAACAGGACAAGTATCAGATTTTTATACGAATGATAATAAAGTTCAAGCAGCAATTCCGGGTGATAACATTACTATGCGTATAGAGCTAATTGCTCCAATAGCAATTGAAAAGGGAATGAGATTAGCCATTCGTGAAGGAGGTAGAACAGTAGGTTCTGGTTTAGTCACAAATATTTTAGAATAGATTTATTATGAAAATTTATATTATTTTAAAATCATTTCAAAAAGAACTAATAAATCACACATTATTAAGTGTTATTGAACAATTAAAAAATACTAATTGTAAAATTTTTGGAGTAATTTTTTTACCTCTTAAAATTAAAAAATTTTGTGTACTAAGATCACCTCAAATAGATAATGATTCTAGAGAACATTTAGAGATTCGTACATACAAATGTTTTATAAATACAGATTTGACAACAATTGAACAAATTGATAAATTATTAAAACTAGAAATACCAGAAGGTATTTATTGTAATTTTAAAACTATTATTTGACAAATTATTTTGTTAAAAAAAATACATCTCTGCGGGTATGGTTTAATGGTAAAACTTTAGCCTTCCAAGCTAATTATGACGGTTCAATTCCGTCTACCCGCTAAATTTTTTTCATTAAATAAAATAAGGTATTTTAGCAAATTAATTATAATTTGTGTTAATAGGGGATTAATCTGGTATAAAAATAACGCGTATGTGAAATACATGACAAATACAACTATAATATAAAACCACACTGCACTAAATATAATTAACAAAAATTCTATAGGAAACAAGTTAAATGATGGCCCTATTAATTTACTAATAATTGTAAGAAGACACTCTTTTATTACATATGCGAGAGTGTACCCGAAACCATAGATAACAAGGTAAATTATAATCATCAAATCTATAATAAGATCTTTATTGAAAAAGACAAAAGTGAATATAAAAACAAATTTCAAAAAAAATAGTAAATTTGTCTCTTTTTCAAATTCAAAAAATGCAAAGATTTTTTTATTTTTAAGAGATAATATCAATTTAATTAAGATTACCTCTAGAATTACAGGGCTTACGAGGCGAATTATAACATCTAAAAAATTTAATTTTGCAATCGAATTTAATATGCCCGTGTCTTTGATAACGCATTGTAAATCAAAAAGTGCGCTCGATATTATACTACAGCATTCAGCATAACTTGTATAAAATTTAGATTCCGCAGACGTATAAACATTTTTTAAAAAATTACTTATTTTTTTAAATTTAGTTTTTTTTTCATATAAATTTGGATAATTTTTTTTTATATTTTGATAATATTTATCCGCTTGCATATCTATGGTTTTTACGGTATCAATATCTTTCATCTTTTTAGGTAAATTCTCTAATTTAATTTGTTTAGACGTAAAAAAATTAGGTCGTTTAAAAAAATCAGGTCGAATTTTGGCTTTGCTGACATCACTATTAACATCGAGCTTGTTTAAGTTACTTAAGTTAAATTTAATGTCGTCCAGTCGAGATTTAGCTAAATTTAGCTGAGTCCTTTCAATTTTCATTTCCTCTAATCTTTTTTCTATATTTTGCATCTCTATTCTATTAATTTTTGCATCAATTTTTGGACTGAAAAAACCAAAACCATTATCCGGACCATCCGGACCGATCTTTATTTCTTCCTTTTTAAAATTTTTTATTTTTAAAAAATTTTTATTGTTTTTTATATCATTCAATACGTCAGATAATTCTTCTCCATCAGAGGAAGAAGAATTTTTTTCCCTTAAATTTTTAATTAAACAGATTACAATATAAAGCATAAAAATTTTAATTTTTTTTTTAGATTTAGTATAATATTATTAAATATATTTTTATTATATAAAATAATACTGAAAATTTGTCAAATTTTGTGCTTATATTTTGTTAATTTTTCAAATTTAGAATTTTTTTTTAAAAAAATTCTAAATTACATTGGTATAGGCGGATAGACTGCGATTAAATTCTAGATGGTTCAACTCTAAATGTTAGTTTAAATAAAATACTTTTATTAATTTATTTTTTTAATATATAATAATATTGACTTCACTTAACCTAGAAATGGTTAACAGTTTTCGAATACCCCCAAGGGAATTCGAATCCCTGTTTTTTCCGTGAAAAGGAAGTGTCCTAGGCCCCTAGACGATGGGGGCTTAGAGTAGGCTTCGGGATAGTAAGATTTGAACTTACAGCCTCCTGCTCCCAAAGCAGGCACACTACCAAATTGTGCTATATCCCGATAATAACTTGAATTATTATCGTGAGTTACCCGGGACTCGAACCCGGAACATTTTGATTAAAAGCCAAATACTCTACCACTTGAGTTAGTAACCCAGTGGCGGGATTGACGGGACTCGAACCCGCAGCCTCTGCCATGACAAGGCAGTGCTCTAACCAATTGCGCTACAATCCCTTTGGGATTTTAGGAGAAAGAGGGATTTGAACCCTCGATATATAATTTATAATATATAATAGATTAGCAATCTAACGCATTCAACCTCTCTGCCATTTCTCCATATTATTAGTAAATAATATGGCTCTAGTAAGCTTTGAACTTACGACCTTGGGTTTATGAATCCCAGACTCTAACCATCTGAGCTATAGAGCCTAAATATTGTTATTTTATAACAACTTTAGCACCTGCTGTCTCTAAATCTTTTTTAAGACGATCACATTCATCTTTTTCTATATTTTCTTTTATAATTTTAGGCACATTATCTATTATTTCTTTTGACTCTTTTAATCCTAAACCTGTAATATTACGAACTACTTTTAAAATTGCTATTTTATTAGCTGTTGGTACTTCATTTAAAAGTATAGTAAATGAAGTTTTTTCTTCTTTTGGGCTTATATCTTTATTAGTTTCTATCGAACTAGAGGTAATTATGTTAGAAATTGTAGTTGGCATTGATATGCTGCTATCAATATTAAAAGTTTTTTCAATTTCTTTAATTAAATCGTTTACTTCTAGTAATGTTAAATTTTTAAGTTCAGTTATTATTATATTTATTTTATTCATAATTAATTTATAGCTTTTTTATATAGAATTTATATTTATTTGAACTGAAGGGCTCATTGTAGTACAAATATAAAAAGATTTTATGTATTTTCCTTTTATTCCAGATGGTTTTGTTTTTTCAATTGAATCATATATTGCTAATAAATTTTCAAGTAAATGCTCTTTTTTAAAATCTATTTTACCAATAGAAGTATGTATTATTCCGGATTTATCTGCTTTGTATTCAATTTTTCCTTTTTTATATTGTGAAATTGTATCTTCAATATTATTTGTTATCGTTCCTGATTTAGAAGAAGGCATTAACCCTTTAGGACCTAATATGTGACCTAATTTTGCTAATTGTGGCATTACATCTGACGTTGTTAATAATATATCAAAAGCTATAATATTTTGAGATATGTCATGCAATAAATTTTCATAACCAACTATAGTAGCACCAGCATTTAAAAATTTCGATTTATCACTTTCTAAAGATAAGACTGCAATTTTTCGATTTTTATTAGAATTATAAAAAGGTAAAACAACATTAGAACGTACTTGTTGATATCCTGATTTTGTATCGATGTTTAAAGATATGTGACTCTCAACAGTTTCTACAAATTTAGTTGTTCCAAATTTTTTTATTAAATTAATTCCATCTACAATAGAATAAGATGAATTTTTAACATAATTTTTTAAGTTTTGATAACGATTTGAATGTTTATTTTTATTAGAATTTATTATACTCATAAAATATTCTTTTTTTTTAAATATTTTGGATAGTTATACCCATATTTTTAGCAGTACCTATTATAATATTAATTGCTTTATTAATATCAGATGTGTTAAGATCGAGAAGTTTAATTTGGGCAATTTCTTTTATTTGTTCCATTGTTATTGTACCAATAATTTTTTTTCTTCCTTCTGTCGAACCTTTTTTAACATTGATAGCTTTAAGAAGTAATATAGAAGTTGGAGAAGATTTTAATATAAAAATAAAAGATTTATCTTCATAAATTGTAATTTCTGCAGGAATAATAGTCCCAATATTATCTGCTGTTCTTGCATTGTATTCTTTACAAAAAAACGCAATATTTACGCCATGTTGACCTAAGGCCGGACCTATTGGAGGCGCCGGAGTAGCCTTACCTGCGGGTAAAGCCAATTTAACAAATGCTTTTATTTTTTTTGTCATAAATTTTTATACAATCTTTATACATTTTTTATTTAATATATAATAATTTTGTTTTTTTTATATTAAAAAATTTTTTTTTAACACGTTTTAAAGGATTTGAACCTTTTTCTCAGATTTTGGAGATCTATATTTTACCAATTAAACTAAAAACGTATTTGCTAAGAACCAGAATTGAACTGGTGACACGAGGAGCTTCAATCCACTGCTCTACCATCTGAGCTATCTTAGCTATTGTAATATATTTAATATTATAATAATTTTGTAACGATTTCTTTATTTAAATTCAATTCAAATTTTATAATTTCAGGATTCTTTTTATTTTCTTGAGTTAATTCTAAAAGAATTTCTGAAATTTTATCTTCAATACATTTTGTAACTAAACGACGTAAAGGACGTGCACCAAAAGCTGGATTATATCCTTCTTTACTTAATTTAGTTTTTACGTTATCATCTACGATAATAATAATATTTAAAGATTCTTTTATACGATCAATTAAGCCTTGTATCATAATATATGTGATTTTATTTAATTCATCTAAAGTTAAAGGTCTAAATGTAATTATATCATCAAATCTATTTAAAAATTCAGGTAAAAATATAGTACTTAATTTTTGTATTACAGTATTTTTTAGTGATTGATCATAATTTCCGGAAATTTTACTTTCTTTTATATTTTTTTCTTCATGTAATTTTGTTATTTTTGTGGTTTGATTAATTAAAGAATTTTTTAAATCATCTAAAAAATTTTCATTTATAGGTGCTTTTAAAAATTCTAGAAGTCCATAATAACTGTTATCTTTAAAATAGCTTGGAGCTATTGTTGAAATTATTTGAGATTTTAAATTGTCTTTAGATTTTTTAAATTTTTCTTCTTCTTTAACTAATTTTTGTATTTCATGAGAAGCAGCATTAGATGTTAAAATTATTATTGTATTTTTAAAAGATATTAAACGTTTGCTTGTATCTGATAAATGTCCTTCTTCTAAAATTTGTAATAAAATATTTAATATATCTGGATGTGCCTTTTCTGCTTCATCAAATAAAACAATTGAATAAGGATTACGACGAACACCATCAGTTAATTGGCCCCCTTCACCATATCCAACATAGCCTGGAGGAGATCCAATTAAGCGTGAAATACTGTGCTTTTCCATAAATTCAGACATATCAAAACGTAAAATATGTTTTTCAGAACCAAAAATTGTATGAGCTAATGCTTTTACAATTTCTGTTTTACCTACACCAGTAGGACCACAAAATAAAAAACTAGCAATTGGACGATTTGGATTTTGTAAACCTAATTTTGCACGTCGAATAGCTTTAGAAATAGCTGAAATAGCCTCTTCTTGACCTATTACTCTTTTATGAAGATCATTTTCAAGTGATAATAAATTTACAGCTTCATCTTTTGAAATATTAGTCATAGGAATGTTAGTAATTTCTGATATAGTTTGTAAAATAATATTCGAATCAATTTTAGTTTTTAAAAATTTATCAAATATTTGTTTTTCATCAATATTTATGGAAACACATCCGAGTAAATTTGAAATAGATAATTTTTCATTATCAGATAAGCACAATTTACTTGAACTTTGTAATGTATTAATTAAACTTTTTTTAATTAAAGGTTGTATTGTTTCTACACATTGTTTATATATTTCATATTTCTTAAATTCTTCTATATTTGTTGGATTTATATTCTCAAAATCTAATTTTCGTGAGTCATACTTATTATTTATTAAATAATTACAATGTAATAATAAATTTTTTAATTTACGAAGATATAAAATTTGTAATGATACTCTTTTTTTTATTTTAGAAAGAGATTTATTACTATTTTTAATATTATATAAATATACAGAAATACGATAAGCACTTAATTTTGGACATTCATTTGGAGAAATTTTTAATATATTATTTAATAATTGTTCATTTTTATCTGAAGATGGTGTTATTAAAGTCTTAACATATTCAATATGATTGGTGAATGTTGAAAATAATAAACTTTCAACGTGTTGTAATATAATTAATTGAATTTTATCTAAAAAATTTTCTGATACTGGTGAAACTATATCAGAAAATTTTCTGTTAATTTTTAAAGGTTCATCAAGCCATTTAACAAAAAATTTTTGATATGAATATTCAATTTCTTGAAACATAAATTGTGAAGCTATTGCTCCTTTTCGAAAAGCTTCTAATCGAAATTTACTTAAATTTTTTAATGCGTTATTTATAATCGCATGAATGTAAGAATTTTTTGTAATATCAGTTTTTTTTATTACTTCTTTTGCAGAAGCTGTATCAATAATATCAATAGCTTTATCTGGAAAATATCTATCGTTAATATAGCGAGCTGCAAACTCTGTTGTTAACTTTAAAGCTATTGGTAAAATTGTGACGTTATGATATGCTTCAAAAGTAGGTCTTAAGTTATATAAAATTTTAATTGTATCATCTATTGATGGCTCTTTAATATAAACTGGTTGAAATCTACGTCCTAAAGCTGCATCTTTTTCTATTTTTTCATATTCTTTCGGTGTAGAAGCACCAATACATTGAAATCCTCCTCTTGATAAAGCAGGTTTTAATATATTAGCTGCATCCATAGATCCGGATGTTCCATCTAAACTACCTGCGCCGCTTAAAGTATGTATTTCATCAATAAATATAATAATATTGGGATTTTGTAATACTTCTTTTATAACTTTCTGTAATCTATTTTCAAACTGCCCTCTATAACGAGATCCAGCAACAAGTTTTGATAAATCTAAACTTATAATAGCTCGTCCCTGTAACACAAAAGGAACTAAATTTGTAACTAATTGATTAGCAAAATGTTCAATGATAGCTGTTTTCCCAACACCTGGTTCTCCTAGTAAAACAGGATTACCTTTTACTCGTCTAACTAATATTTCCATTAACTGTAAAAGTTCTTTATCTCTACCATAACATGGATCAAATTTACCTTTACGAGCATATTTTGTAAAATTGAATCCATATTTAGATAAAGTTGGTGTTTTATTATTATCTTTTTTTTCAAAAGACAAAGTAGATTTATTTAATAATTTTTTAATATTGTTAAATACATTTGAAGAGAGATTTGAATTCATATCATTTATTTTTTTATTTTTATTTTTTAAATTTTAAAATACAACTAATTAATTTAGTATATACACAAGCTTTTATATTATTCATTATATTATTTTGGGATAGTAAGAGTTGAACCTACAAATAATGGAGTCAAAGTCCAGTGCCTTACCATTTGGCTATATCCCAAATGGTGAGCATGGAGGGATTTGAACCCCCGCCATTATGGTTCGTAGCCATACACTCTAGCCTCTGAGCTACATGCTCCTCTTATAATAATATTATTTATTATAAATATATAACAAAAACTATATATTATTTATAATTTAGGATTATATGGCGTAAAGTGTGAGTAAAATAAGCTCCATTTTCAATATATTGTAATAAAAGTTTTTTATTAAATTTTAATAATTTGGCTTGAGGATTATAAAACCCTAAATTACAAATTGCTTTACCATCTCGATGTGTCAAACTTTCCATAACAACAATTTTATATACTGCTTTTTTTTTTCTTCCAATACGTTTTAATCTAATTTTAAGCATAAATTTAATAGTTAAATTTTTAAAAAGTATATAAATGATTTTGAACAGCAATAATCTTCTAAATGAATTAGGATAAATGGGAGTATAGTTTCAAGTACCATCATAGAGAGAACATCTTTGAAAAGAAAGGGAATTATAAATGGTGGGTAAGGAAGCATATCAGTTATTTCCTTATCATTAGTTTGTTTTGGAGTAATTTTTCGAAATATTAAAAGATAAGGATCCGTTAATTTCATTAAAACCATTGCAGGCCATTGTAAATTTTTATTATGTGCTGCAAAAGCACTGTCAAAAAAAAATCTAGTTATTAATAAAATACTATAAAATTTTACAATTGTGTTGCAAAAATGAAGAATTTTGGCTATAAAAAAGAAAAAAAAGGATAAAATTATATTTTGCATATTATTCGGTGCTATAATTAAAATTATTAAGAATTATAATATATATATAATATATAAAAAAAATGAAAAAAAATTTAAAAAAACTTCTTTCACAAAAATATAAACATGGTTTTTGGACTAATATTAAAAAACATAAATTTCCTTTGGGAATCAATGAAATAACTATCTCATTATTATCTGAGATAAAAAAAGAACCACAAAATTTAAAATTATTTCGTATAAAAGCTTTGAAGCGTTGGTTACAAATGCGCTTCCCTCAATGGAGTTCATTAAATTTGCCAAATATTAATTTTGAAAATTTATTAATTTATTCTGCTCCTATCTTAGAAGATAATAAAAACTTAAACATAACAGCTATATTTGAAAAATGTGGTATTTTTTTAGAAAAAGAAAATAATACTGTTGCTATTGATGCAGTATTTGATAGTATATCTATAAAAACTACATTCAAAAATAAATTAGCTAAATTGGGAATCATATTTTGCTCAATATCAGAAGCAATTATAAAATATCCAAAATTAATAAATAATTATTTGGGAAGTGTTGTATCTTATAATGATAATTACTTTTCTGCATTAAATAGTGCAATATTTAGCGATGGTTCATTTTGCTATATCCCTAAAAATATTAATTGTCCTTTAGAACTTTCAACATATTTTAGAATTAACGATCGTGAATCAGGTCAATTTGAGCGTACCTTAATAGTTGCTGAATCTAATAGCTCTTTATCATATTTAGAAGGATGTACTGCGACTCAATATGATAAAAATCAAGTTCATGCTGCAGTTGTTGAGCTTATAGCTAATGATAATGCAAATATTAAATATGCTACAGTTCAAAATTGGTATTCTGGAAATGAATACGGAATTGGAGGAATATTTAATTTTGTAACAAAACGTGGAATATGCTTAGGTAAATCTTCTTCAATAAAATGGGTCCAAGTAGAAACTGGTTCAGCAATTACTTGGAAATATCCAAGTACATTATTAGTAGGATTTGCAGCTAAAAGTGAATTTTACTCAATTGCTCTTACAAATAATTTCCAACAAGCGGATACAGGCACTAAAATGATACATATAGGAAAATTTACTAAAAGTAAAATAATTTCCAAAGGTATTAGTGCAGGTTATTCAAAAAATGTGTATCGTGGATTAGTGCAATTTACAGAAAATGCTGCCTATTCGAAAAATTTTTCTCAATGTGACTCTTTTATTATAGGTGCACACTCACAATCAATAACATTTCCTTATATTGAAATATTAAACTCTACTTCCATTTTAGAACATGAAGCTAAAATTTCACAAATCAGTGATGAAAAATTTTTTTATTTACAACAACGAGGAATTAATATTGAGCTAGCTTTAACATTAATTGTAAGTGGTTTTTGTAAAGATGTATTAACAGTATTGCCTATGGAGTTCGCAACAGAGGCTAATCAATTACTTCAAATGAAAATTGAAAATTCTATTGGCTAAAATTAAATTATTCTTTATTACTTATTAAATATATTGTATCCGTGTTTGTTTATATCTTTAATTATACTAGAATTACCTGAGTATACAAAATTACCATTTATCATTACATGAATGTAATCAGGATTAAGATATTCTAAAATTTTTGGATAATGTGTAATAATTAATAAAGAAAATTTTTTATTTTCCTTTTTTATATTTAAAATACTTTTTGAAATAATTTTTAGGGCATCGATATCAACACCTGAATCAATTTCATCAAGTATAGCTAATTTTGGTTTTAGTAATAACATTTGTAGAATTTCATTTCTTTTTTTTTCACCTCCAGAAAAACCTTCATTAAGATTTCTTAATAAAAAAGATTCTTTTAAGTTAAGCTTTTTAGTAAATTTTTGAATATAATTAGCAAATTCTAATGGGGTTATTTCTTCTTTTTTTAAGTATTTTTGTTTTTCATTATATATAGTTCTTAAAAATTCATAATTTGTAATCCCATGAATTTCTAACGGATACTGAAAAGCTAAAAATAATCCTTTATGTGATCTTTCTTCTGGAGATAAATATAATAAATTTTCGTTAAAAAAATTTATCTGACCATCTAATATTTGATATGATGGATGACCTACTAAAATCTTTGAAAGCGTGCTTTTCCCAGATCCATTTGGTCCCATTATTACATGAATTTCACCTTTTCCTATTGTTAAATTTAAATTATTTATGATGATATTTTTATCAACTATAACATTTAAATTTTTAATATCTAAAATATTTTTTATCATTTTTTAATTAATCAGAGTTGATAAAATACCTTTTATTACTAAAGATATACTATATTTATCTCCATGAATATAGTATGGAGATTTATGTTTTGATTTATAAGTAGCTACAATTGAAATAGGAATAATTCCTAATATAAAACATTCATTAAGTGCTACATGAATTTTTTCTCTACTTAATAAAAATATAATATTCGGCAAAGATTTCATATGTTTAAGACCTTCGTAAGATTTTCTTAATTGATCTTCTTTTTTTTTTAATTTATTTTTTTCTCGTTTATTAATTAAATTATTTAAAATATTACTTTTTAAATCTACACTTTTTAATTTATCTAACTGTTTTTTCATTGTTTGAAAATTTGTAAGCATTCCACCTTTCCATTTATCATTTAAATAAAAACATCTTGGAAGTTGAGTGTAAAAATTTGAAAGATCTTTAAAAATTTTATTATTTACAAATAATATACTACCACCTTGTTGATAAATTTTATTAACAACATGTTTTATTAAATTATAAAATTTAATATATCTTATTATATCTAAAACAACGATATTATTTTTTAAACACGAAATTAAAAAACTTTGAGTTAAATAAGAATCATAACTTAAATTATTTATAAGTATAAAATTCTTTGTTGTAATTATTTCTTTATAAAGTTTTATTTTAGGCATAATTTTTAAATATTTTTATAAAATTGATTTTTATTTAAATTAGTAGAATATGTATGACGGTACGTAGTACCTCCAGGAAAAAATTTACCAGTAATTACTCTTTCTTTTAGACCTGTTAACCAATCAGTTGTACCTACAAGTGATGCTTTTATTAATACACGTTTTGTATGCTGAAAACTAGCTGATGATAAAAAACCAGGTCTAGTAATCCCAACATTAATAGATGATCTGAATAATGGAATATACATAGGCAATTGAATATTATAAAATTTTTGCTTTAAATTTTTATAATTATTATATATACTTATAGCGGCGGAAATATTTATTTCTTCATTTGGTAAAAATGGATTTGTTAATATATTATCATTTTCAACATAATATAGTTTAGTGTAATTAAATTCACTTACTAATGCTTTATTTGTTAGTTGTTTACTTATTAATTCTATGTGTTTCAATGCTATTTTTACACCTTGAGGTTCATATACTGAAATTAATGAATTTATAAGAATAAGTCTAAATTTATTTACTGATTTCGTTAAAGCTATGCTAATATTATCATAATATAGAAAATAATAATTATGTAATATAAAAAGTAATTTATGAGGATCTAAATATCCCTTAGATAAAGGTTCACCTATATTTACATAATTATTTGCTTTAAATAACATACCAAGACGTTTAGGAACTGAGTATTTTGTTATAGGTTCTTTTAAAATGTAAGGAATAAGTTTTTTATTAAATAATAACTGTGATTTTAATTCTTTTTTAAAAAATATAGGAGTATAAACGCTTTGATATAAATAATTATATAAATCAAATTTATCTTCAAAAATGAATTTTTTATTTATTATAGATATATTTTTAGGAAAATTAGGATGTTGGAAAAAGAATTTATCCCGTCCAAGTCTTAAAATTAAAAGTTTAATTTTTAGCTTTTTGCCTATATTATTTAAAATATATGCGGACTGAATATAAAAACATGCTTTTCTCTTAAGTGCTTTAACAAACAATTTAATATATCGTGTATACAATTCAAAAAGTAATTCAAGAGTTTTATCCTCAAGTTTCTTCATAGCAGAATTATATTCATTTTTGTTTGTGTTAGAAATACGTTCTAAAAATATTACCCTCTTTGCCATGATCTTAAAAATATCTTCCTGTTTCTTCATAAGTTTTTCTTTATATTTTTTACGAAGCATTTTTAAAGATGTATTATTTTTATTTATTTTATTTAAAATAATACTGTTTGCATTTTGATATTCCCATAATTTATTAGCAAATGTTTTATCAAGTTTATCTAATTTTGAATATAAATTTGAATATATATTTTCATCAAAATTTTCATCATGTCTATTATAATATTTTCTCTTTTCCTTAATATTAGGAAATCTTTTTTCCAACCATGTTTCTAATTTTTTTTCTAACATTTCATCAAATATTAAAGTATTTTTGCTAATTGAAGAATGTTTAATATATAAGTTTTTTTTTAATATATTAGTATTTTCTTTATATGAGCGTAAAGAATATGTATATAAATTATTATTAATTAAATTAAAAGTATTTAAAGGACGAATATTTTCAAAAAGTTGAGCTGATATAATTTTACCAGGAAAATTTGATAAAATAGCTCTATGTTTTAATTTAGGATGGGTTGCAGTTATTATTTGCTCTACTTTAGGCAAACCTTGTACAATGTCATTACCTTGGATTGGAGATGTTAAAGATTTTCCTATAATAGTATTGTGAAAAATTGTGTTTTTTGGTACTAAATTTAGTATATTTCCTTTTTCTATAAAAAATTTTAAAAAATTTTCAAAATAAAAATTAGATCCATCTTTTTTTAAAAAAATTCCTTTATTTTTAGAATATAATAATTGATTATAACATTTTTTATAGTTTATGATTTTATTATTATTATTTAAAATTTTTTTGTTAATATCATAAAATACATTCCAAATATTAAAATTTCCAGAAACAAATATATTTGTTTGAAAATTGTTTTTATATTTTTGAATTCTATATAATTTTTCTGAAAACTTAGGTACTAATAACATTTCAAAAATTTTAGAATATTGATCTATATATTGATATTTTTGTACTGATATAAATAAATAAATTTTCTGGTTAGAAAATAAAGATTTTTGTATTAATTCTAATATATTTAAAGAATATCGACAATTTAAAGTAATTATAATAATATTATTATTTATAATATTTATTATTCCTGAAACGGTAGATATAAATTTGGCTTTTGCAATAGCCTTATATTTATTTACATAAAAATTAAATAAATTTTGAAAATTTTTATTTATTGAAATAATTTTACCAATTTTTAGACTTAAATAACCATTTTTTGTATTTAAATAACACTTTTTACGACTTCCTTTAGTAAGTGATATCACACGTTTTTCATTAGATAATGTCAAAGTACATTTTTTATCAGAGTATCTCAAATCTTCAGGTAATATTGTCTCTCTATATTGTGTTAAATTTGTAGGTATAGAAATTAAAGATAATGTTTTAGTATAAATTTCTGTGTCATATTTAATAATAAATGGTTTTAATTTTTTTCGTAAAACTAATGATTTTTTTAAAAACTCCTCACCAATATAATCATTTTTGTAACAAATTTTAGATGTATCAAATGGTAAATAATAATTTGGGCGAAATTCCATTTTTGATTTTTTACCAAACCATTCCATTAAAATTATAGATATAGGTGTTAATAATTTATTAAGATACATTTCATATTCTGTTCTAAATTTTTTTCGTATTAAATTTTTTGGAACAAACATTTTAGCAGAAAGAGATATTTTTGATTTGTTAGTTATTTGAGCGGTAAAAACTCCTCCTGTGTGAAAAGTACGCATAGTTAATTGAGTACCAGGTTCTCCCACTGATTGAGCTGCAATAATACCTACTACTTCACCTAATTGTATATTTTCATGAAGAGCTAAATCATAACCATAACATTTTTGACATATAGAATCTTTATTTTTACAATTTGAGATAGTTCTTATTTTTATATATAAATCAAAGTTATATAAATTAAAGAGAGAAATTTTATCCTTAGTAATTATAGAATTTTTAAAAGAAGAAAATATATTAATATTTTGATTAAATTTATTTTTTATATCTACTAAATAACGACCTAAAATTGTATTATAATTATTCGATCTATTATTAAACTGTAATGTAATACCATTTTCTGTGTTACAATTAATACTACGTATAACAATATTTTGTGTTAAAAATATTAAACGTCGTGTTAAATATCCAGCATTTGCAGTTTTTATTGCGGTATCTACTATTCCTTTTCGAGCACCATAAGCTGAAATAATGTAATCTATAGTAGTTAATCCTTTTGAAAAAGAAGTATGTATTGGAATATCTATTACATTTCCTTGTTGATCTGACATTAAACCTCGTAAACCAATAAGTTGACGTACTTGTGACATATTTCCTCGAGCTCCTGAATTTGACATTAAATAAAGGCAATTTAACGGATCAAATTTTTTATAATATAATATTATTTCATCTTTGATATATTCTGTTGCTAAATTCCAACTATTTAAAATAATTTCAAACCTCTCTAAATCTGATATTTTTCCTTCCTCCCAATCGAGAGTTTTTAATGACGATTCATTTGTGACAAATGATAAAATATTTTCTGTTCCTAAAGAATTCTTTAAATCTTCTATAGAAATTGAAATTCCTCCTGCTGTAGCATAAAAGAACCCTAAAATTTTAATAGAATCCATTACTTTACAAGTACTTATGTTTCCAAATTTGAGAAATATATTTTTAATTAGAAGTTCTAGACTTGATTTTGTAAATTCTGAAAATATATTCATAATTTTATTGATTTTAAATTTTTAGTAAATATTATACGCCCTGGTGTACTTTTTATGAAAAACTTAATTATTTTATAATCTACAATATTTTCTTTTTGTGCTATTATTATACCTAAATTAGTTAATATATAAATATATTCTAGAGTAGAAATATATTTATAAATTTCAATATTTAAAATTTCATTTATAATTGAATTAGATTTTAATTTTAATTGATTATTTTGTTTTATAAAACTTATGCATTTTGTATCCATTTTAATTAATATTGGTGTATGTAAATCAATCTGTTTTTGTAAATAACAATTTATTACTTCAATTTCTGTCATAAAATATTTGAAACATATATTTCTATTTTTAAAAATTAAAAGACTCAAATAGCAAGATCCTATTACAATATCTTGAGAAGGTTTTAATATTACATCACCATTTGCTGGTGTAAGTAAATTATTAGATGGTGACATACAAGTATATGCTTCTATTTGACTACCTTGATATAAAGGCATATGGACAGCCATTTGATCACCATCAAAATCCGCATTAAATCCAGTACATACTAAAGGATGTAAAGTAATTGCTTTACCTAATATCAAAATAGGATTAAATGACTGAATTCCAAAACGATGTAATGTTGGAGCTCTATTAAGTATTAAAGGATAATCTAATAATATTGATTTTAAAAGAAACCAAAATGCACTGTAGGATTTTATTAAATACTTAGACCAATTTAAAGCAGAATGTATTTCTAATAATTTTAGATATTTTAAAGTTAATATTTTCGAAATATGAGGTTCAAATAATTTTAAAGCAATTTCATATGGGATTCCACATTGATATAAACTTAGAGTAGGTCCTACCACAATAACAGATCGAGCCGAAAAGTTAACCCTTTTTCCCAATAAATTGTACCTAAAACGACCATATTTACCTTTTAAACCTTCGGTTAAACTTGTTAAAGGTCGATCATTTACAAGTAATTGCTCTTGTTCTGGTAATCTGTTATTATCGAAGAGAGCATCCACTGAAATTTGTAAAGCACGAATTGCTGAAAATTTAGTATAAAGTTGATATGATTTCTTTAAATAATCTTTATTATTAATTAAAATTTGATTATAAAAAGTATTTAAAGGTGAAAGTAAAATATGGCCGCTTTCAATCTCAAAGAATGGTCTTAAAGATGGTGGTAATACAGGTATTCGTGTTAATATCATCCATTCAGGTCTTGTTTTTGTGGCTAAAAAACTTTCTAATACACGAAGTTGGAATATAATTAATTTTGATGGAATTTTTTTTTCTTCAAAAAATTTAAAAATTTTTTGTCTTAATTTTGAAATTAAATAATTTAAGTCAATTTGTTCTAAAACATCTTTAATTAATTCTGAACCAACAGTTCGAAAAGGAATATTTAAATATTCTGAGAATAATTTGTTAATTAAAGTAAACATAAATGGAAATTCTCGCAAATATACTACGCTATGTATAGTGTGTTGGTTAATAAATCTAATTAATAAGTGCTTTTTTCGGCCTAATGAATCCGTTGTATACTGAGTAGAATAAGCAAATTTTAAAAATAAAGCTAAATAATTTGGAATATTATTTAGGTACCAAGTATGAGCTACTGGAAAAAAAAGTTCAATATAACCCATATTATATCGTCTTACTCGCGAAGATGTTACTTCTACATTACATGCAGGACAAATTATTCCTGGTTTTATTTTAATATTAAATTTTCTATATTTAAGTTGATATGTTAAACATTTACATGACCAATCTTTTAGCGGACCAAAAATTCTTTGAGAAAAGAAACTTGATTCATTAAGTTTATCATACATGTTTAAAACTGAGAAAACTTCTCCATAATTGGATAAATATTTTTCTGCCCACTTTTTAATTTGATACGGAGATGCAATTGATATATTAAGATAACTATAAGATTGCGATAAATTTGATAATTTGTATAAACTATTATTTAATGAAGTTATTCTGGATAAAATTCTATTACTATAACAAAAATTATCTACGAATTTTCCTTTATTGGATATTTCAATAAATTTTTGACTCTCTTGATTTATAAGCTTATTCTCTAAAATATCCATAATCTAAATTTTTTATCATTTTAAGTTCAGACTCTATATATTTAAAAATATTAATTTTTTTATAGCTATAATTAGAAAAAATAGATACATTAGACATAATTTCATTTTTACCAAATTGGATATTTAAACCTAAACCTCGAAGTTCATTAACTAATAAAAGAAAAGCTTCGGGTATATTTGGAATTGGTAAAAAATCTTTATTATTTAATATATAACTAAAAATATTATTTCTTGCATTTAAATTGTCCGACTTTATCGTTAAAATTTCCTGTAATGAAAGTGAACATCCATGAGCCTCTAGAGCCCAAGCTTCCATTTCTCCAAATCTTTGACCTCCTTCTTTGGCTCGACCTCCTAATGGTTGTTCTGTTATTGCGGCATATGGACCTAAGGCGCGGGCATGAATTTTATCTTGTACTAAATGAATTAATTTTAAAATATAAGCTTTTCCAATTAATACACTATTATCAAAGTATTCTCCTGTTCGTCCATCTCTTACAAACATTTTTCCTGGTGAATATTTTGGATAGAACCAAGGACGTTTTAATTTATAGGCAACTTTAGATAAAAAAGTATTGACCAAAATTTGTGATATATTTTTACCATAGATTTCATCAAAAGGTAAAACTTTGTATCTTAAACCTAATTTTTCGCCAGTAATACCTAAAAGACACTCAAAAACTTGGCCAACATTCATTCGCGATGGAACACCTAAAGGATTTAATACTAAATCTAATGTAGATCCATCAGATAATAAAGGCATGTCAGAATTCGATAATATCCGAGAGATTACTCCCTTATTACCATGACGACCAGACAATTTGTCACCAACTTCTATAGAAGAATAATTTGCTATATAAAAATGTATTATTTTACCTTGAAATAATCCAAATTCATCTTTTTTATCAAAAAATTTAATACCGACTAATCTTCCTTTTAGACCAATAGGAGCTTTTATTGAACTATTTATTAAATTATCTAAATCAAAAGAATTTGATATTGTTGTTAATTCTTCACCTTCGTCACTTATTCTTTCTAATTTTTCAAAGAAAGAATTATCTTCATTTAAAAGTTTATTTAAAAAATTTGTTTTTTTAGTTTTTGCTGATTTAAATTGTAAGATAAGAGGTGTATCTGGATAAATATAATTACCTGGTAATATGATACCATTTTCGTCATAATTATGTAGAGCAATCTGTAAAAATTTTTTAAATTCATGAACTCTTTTTGATGGTCCTTTAAAATTTAATTCATATAATTTTTTTTTTATCTCATTTAATTTTAAAAATTTTTTATGAAAAATATCATATTGTTCAATATGTATTGATGTTAAAATATTATTGGTTATTAGTTTTTCGTTAATAATAATTGCATCTTCGAAATTATAACCTTCCCATGGCATATATGCTACTGTAAGATTTTGTCCGAAAGCTGCTTCCCCATTGCAAACACTTTCTCCTACAGCAATCACTTCTCCTGAATAAATCTTCTCATTAGGCCATATAGTTGGTTTATATTTTAAATATATTAACTGATTTGTATCCAAAATTTGGGGCAATGTATAATAAATATATTGTCCATAAATGTCTAAAATACGAATATCCTGTGCGCTAGTAGAAAAAATTTTACCTTCTGAATATGAGCATAATGTATAACCTGAATCTAATGCAATATTAAAATCAGTTTGAATTCCAACAATAGAGTTTTGTGCAATTAAGCATGGTATTGCTTGTCGTAACATATTTGCTCCCATTAGAGCACGATTTCCATCATTATGTTCTACAAAAGGAATTATTGATGTTCCTAATGACAAAATTTGAGTAGGAGATAATGTTAATAATTGCAATAATTCAGTATTTATATTATAAAATTTATTTCTATGTTTTGATAATATACTATCAGACGTAATTACTTTTATTTTTTTTTGATAGCTAGAAAAATTTAAAGACGATAATGAAATATTATCATCTAAAAGACCATTTAAAAAAATTGGACCTTTTTTATAAAATATTTGCGATTGATTTAAGAATAAATAAGGGGTTTCTAAAAATTCATAAAAATCTTTTCGTGAAAATAGCGCTAAAGTTGTAACAATACCAGCGTTTCTTCCTTCTGGAGTTTCTATTGGACATATTTTACCATATTGACTAGGATGAATATCACGTAATTTACTACTTATTTGGTCTCGAGCTAGACCTTGAGGACCAAAAACACTAATGCGACGTTTATGTGTTAAAGTACTTAATGAATTAATTTGATCTGCAAATTGCGAAATTTGACTTGTTGTAAAAAAATCTTTTACAGTCGTATTAATAATATTCAAATTTTTATAATATTTGTGAATATTATAAATTCCAATATCTGAAAAATTTTCTATAATTTCTTTAGTAGGTTGATAACTTTTAGGAGAATTATCTATATTTTGTTTAAGAATATTAGAATATTCTTTAAATGAAAAAAAATTATTTTCAAGAGATGAACTTTTAACTGATAAATTAAAAATTTTAATGCTATTAGATAATAATTTACTTAAAATTTCACCTATAGATCGTATTTGTTTATGCGAAACATGATCAAGATTATTAATTTTACTATTATCATATTTAATAAGATAAAGCTCATTTATAATATTTATTATATCTATAAAACATAATTTTAAACATGTTTGTGGAACATTTGTTGAAAATTTTTGATTCATAAATCTTCGTCCTAAATGTCCAACAGCCAAATTATTACTATCAAAGTATAAATTGTTAAATATTTTTAAAAGTAAATTAGGATTTTTTTCATATATATATAAATAATTTTCTACATTTAAATCAAATTTAATATTTGGATTTAAATCAAAATATCGAATTAATGAAATTTTATATAATGACAATATTTCGAAAATATAAAGAATGTTTGGTGAACTATGTAGTTTAATATTAAGTTCTTTTTTTTCTTCCGAAACACTTTCCTTTTTTCTTTTTTGTAAAGAATCTAATAGTAATAAATATTTTGGGTTTTTTAATTTGCGATGCAAAATTTTAAAGGTATAAAATTTTGTTGGTTTTTGAGGATAAAATGCCTCCTCTATTTTTTTTATAAAAGGCAAATGTTGTGCTTGAGAATTAAATCCAATATAACTAACATTATCACGCATACCTGTTAATAAGCTACGGTTTTTAGGACGTTTAGTTAAAGGAATTTTCTTTAGCTTAGGATCAATTTCATATTCGGTAGGGTCATAAAGTACTTTAATGAATTCATCCAAATATATTCTAGTCCAAAAATGTGTAGATGAAACTATAGTTGCTTTATAAATTTTTTGTTTACGTTTACCTATTTCATAATTAAAATAAACTCCAGGTCTTTTTATTGTTTGATTAACTATAATACGTTCGCAACCATTTATAATAAAATTTCCATCTGATGTTAAAAGTGGTATTTTGATTAAATGTTTCTTAAAAGAAATAAATTTTTTTGAAAATTTTTTGTAATATGTTAAAAGTATACGTATTGATAAATAATATGAACTTACCTCTTTAAATGTTTCTTCTTTATTAATTTTAGAATATTTAATATTAATATTTGTAGTATCTGTAAATATCAAAAATTCGGATGTTTTTATGTTTTGAATATATTTAAGACTAGCTTTGTTAAATTTCACAACATCTATTTTTTTATCAAAACCTTTAAAAATAACAGGGTTTTCTATATAGAAAAATATTTGTTTGATATCATTTATTAAAAATTTATAAAAACTTACTTTTTGTATTTCAATAAGATCTTGAATATTATTTAAAAAAATTTTTGACATATTAGTTATATATTTGGTTTATAAAAAATTATAGTTAGTTTAAAAATTATACTAAGTTGCTATAATAAGCATAATTTTAAGTAAATTAAAGTATAATAATAATATCTTTATAATCGTAGATTAAAATAATAATTTATATATATATGAAAAAAATTAAAAAAAAACAAGCACGTATATCCATTATATTAGAGTGTATACAATGTATTAAAAATTTAGAAAAACGTAGTTATGGTATATCCAGATATATATCTTCTAAAAATAGAACAAATACACCTAATAAAATTGAATTATTTAAACATTGTAAATATTGTAATACTCATACAACTCATAAGGAAATAAAATAAATATTTATGAAATATAATACAAAAAAAAAAATTGAATCTAATGTAAGTAATAAACAAAATTTAGAGTTATCAAAAAATTTTTTAGATGAAAATTTTTCATATGAAATTTCGTCAACGAATGACATTTTAGAAGATGAAAAAATAGAGCTTTTAAGAGTAAAAAAAAGACAAGAAAACCAAATACGTCATAATACACCTTTTGGTAATTATGACGATGGAACACACGCACGTACTTTTAAATTATCTGTTATAAAAATAAATTTACTTTTTAAAAAACGTTTAAGAAAACTAAAGAATATTTATCAATCTAATCAAAAAAACATATTTTATACTTTAAATAAAAAATTATTTTTATTAAAAAATAATATTTTAAATTTATTAAAATTAAAAAAAAATGGCGTACATATAAATTTTAATAACATTGAGGAATTATTTAATTTAGAAAGATTAGAAAATATAGCATTATTAAAAGAACGAATAGTAGCCCTTATTAATACTTTATTAATAAATATAAAACCTTTAAAACCAAGTTTAAATTACTTAAAACCAAATTTTTTACGACTATTTTTAAATGAGTATGGAGAAATTAATTCTACTTTAAAAACTTTTTTAAGTAAAAGAAATCAAAAAAAATTAGCTTCTGGAATTAAAAGAGCTAGAATTTATAGTTTTTTACCTAATGTATGTAATTATGAATATGAGAATGATATGTCTTACTAAAAACATATTTAACAATTTTTAATTTTTGCACCTATGGCCGAGTGGCCGAAGGCAATGGACTCATAATCCATTTTCATTTGAACATCGCTGGTTCGAATCCAGCTGGGTGCAATATGCCATGAAAATTTTCTTTTAAATTTCGAAAATAAAATAATTTTGATCGACGTACTTTCAATTTTTGTTTCTTAATTATATTTAATATATTTGGAGAATATACAGGAAATATATGATCTGCCGTTATATTATCGATAGTATATCGAAGTGTAATATTTTTAGCAAAATATTTTCCCTGCTTAGCTATAATTAATCCTTTATAGAATAAAATATGAGCATTAGGAAAATTATATTCTAATGAAATAATTTCACCTACATATAAGTTTTGTTTTAAAGTATTTACATAGCCTGAATATTCCGATAAATAATTTTTTAATTGAATTGATGTCATTATATTCCTTAATTTTATTAATTTTAATATTTTTAATTATATAATATAATTATATTTAATATAATTTTATAAAAATTTCTTTTATGGCAAATTTTTTTCTAGAAGAAAAAAGAAAACGTCTATGCGCTCACACAAATCTATCTTATATAAATTCACTATCCACATATAATGAATTTCTTTCAAAAAAAATGTTTAAAATTTCCTTATATAATAAAAAGCTTCCTATATTTTTAAGAAATAGTTTTTTACAATATATAAAAGAAAATTTTAATGAAAAATTATATTTATTTGCTAGTTTAAAATTCTTGAAAAAAGTATTAGGAAAATTTTTAACAAATATAATTATTAAAAACAATATTAATCTTATATTAAAAATTTTCAAAAATATAAATATTGATAATACTTTTGAAAAAATAAGTGATAATATTCTAAATACTATTAAATTTCCTTTAATAACTAATTATAATAATATTTTAATTAAAGAAAAAGAACAAGAATATAATTATAATATAATTTATAACGCATATAAATCTATATACATATTAAAAAAGTATTTGAATAAAAATATGAATTCTTTTAAGTACTTTCAATATATTTTTAAAATATTTGGAACATCAAAAAAATTCAGTAAAAGAATAAAAACGGAACCAAATAAACCCTTAACAAAATCAGAACTTGAATTTCGTACGTTACTTGTAACATGTGCCTTAAATTTAAATATACAAAAAATTCTTGAAAAAGAAGTATATATTACTTGCAAATTACGAGGATCACGTAAATGGCTAAAAAATAACTAAATAGGCGGATGTAGCCAAAAGGTAAAGGCATTGGGTTGTGGTTCCAACAAATGCGGGTTCAATTCCCGTCATTCGTCATTTTTATAATATATCGTTAAATTTTTATTTATTTAATATCTATGAAGAGCAAATCTTTTGAAATTGTATATATTAAATATATTTTGGTATAAATAGTATGTTCAAATTTAATTAAAAAAGAATAAAGTTATAAAAAAAATATGGGTAAATATTTATTGCCACGCTTACGTTTAGTACGAAAATTTGGACATCTTCCAGGAATGAGTCGGAAACTTCTAAAATATAGATGTAAAACTCCTGGTCAACACGGAAAATTTATTTCCGAAAATAATATGAAATCTTTAAAAGATGATTATTTAGAAAGATTAAGAGAAAAACAAAGACTTCGTTTTAATTTTGGTATACAAGAAAAACAAATGCATAAATATTATTTGCTTGCTAAAAAAAAGAATTGTATAGCAAAAGAATCTCTTTTAGTACTATTAGAATCGCGATTAGATACATTGATATTTCGAGGTGGATTTACAACAACTATTCCATCTGCGCGACAAATCGTTAATCATGGTCATGTATTAGTAAATAATAAAAAAATAACTATTCCAAGTTTCAATTGCAAACAAGGTGATATTATAACTATTCGCAAAAAATCTTCATCAAAAGACTTAATTTTCCGACTTATATTAAAAACTCAAACGTCATTAAAAGCTTTAATAGATCGAAAAGATAAATACATTATGGATTTACTTTCATCACGTGATACAGATCAAATAAATGAAGCAATAAGATTAACTAAATTAAAAGTTAGATTAGGGATACCTAACTACCTTAAATCAGATTTTCAATTTCCATCTATTAAAATTATGTCAAAAATATCAGCAGATGAAACTCATATTGCCATTGACGAACAAAAAATTACTGAATATTACTCAAAATAACAATTGATATGACTAATATTTCAATTAAACTGGAAGACATAAAATACTTAAGAGAAAAAACTGGTGTTGGTTTTATAATATGTAAAAATATTTTAATCAAATGTAATAATAATTTAGATCAAGCTATTTTTGAGTTAAAAAATTTATCTATAGAGTTAGCTAAAAATTTAAGAAAACGTCCCACAAAGGAAGGAATTATAAAATCTTATGTTCATCCAGGAAATCAACGTGGAGCTCTTATAGAATTAAAATGTGAATCTGACTTTGTTGCACGTCATCCAAGTTTTGAAATTCTCGCTCAATATTTAGCTTATCATTTAACTATTTTAGATAACTACAGTTATATTCATTCTGATGAATTACCTAAAGGATTAAAAGAAGTTATAAATCCAATTAAAATTTTTTGCTCAAATCAATGTTTAGATAACCCATTAATAACTATTGACGAATACATATTACAATCGATTTCAGAGTTTAAAGAAAACATTATTATATCTAGATATTTAAAATTAATATTTGATAAAAACTAACATATATTTTGGGGATAGAGGGACTTGAACCCTCACGATTTTATAATCATTAGATTTTAAGTCTAACGTGTCTACCATTCCACCACATCCCCTTATCCAAGGTGATATCCAGATTTGAACTGGAGTTTCACGAATTTGCAATCCGTCGCCTAACCACTTGGCTATATCACCTATTAAATAAAACTAAGCTTATACACTCATAATATAAACTTTTATATTGAAAAAATAAAAATTTAAAAACTTTATTCATCATATATTTCAAAAATATTACAAAAATAGTGGCACTAATTGGCATTATATTACAAAAATTTTTATTTGTATTATCTATATTAATTATGAAAAAAAAATATAAAACTAATAAATCTACATTAAAAAGGATAAAATTAAAGAAAAATTGTATACAACGAAAACAATCAAATAAAAGTCATTTACTTTTAAATAAACAAACTAAAACTTTACGTGCTTTAAAAATAAATTCTCAAATAAGTAAAGCCGATTTATCATTAATAAAATCGTTGATATAAAATGAATCGTGTTTCTAGTAAAAAAAATAACAAAGAAAAAAAATATTTTTTACTTGGAAAAGGATATTCTAAATTTAATCGTTCTGAACAAGTAATTCAAAGTTTAAATTTTGCTTTTAAAAGTAGAAAAACTAAAAAAAGAAATTTTAAAATTTCTTGGATTACACGTATTAATGTAATTTGTCGAATATATACATTAAATTACTCAATATTTTTAGGAATATTAAGAAAATTTAATATTTTCATAAATAAAAAAGTTGCCTCTTTTATTATGTATTATGATAGTGCAAGTATTGCAGCCATTATACGAATACTAAAAAATTTAATTTTTTGCTAATGTAGCTCAATTTGGTAGAGCATCTGACTTGTAATCAGATGGTTGAGAGTTCAAGTCTCTCCATTAGCTTATTTTCTTAAGAAAGTTCATTTTATAAACTTTCATCTATAATAAGATTTTTTTGAAAATTAAATATTAATTAATTATATTAATAAATTTATCGAATTTCATCGTATAAAAAAATAATGAAATCTAAAGGTAGTTGTATATGTACAGGTGCTTATAGTTTATTTGATTGTTTAACTCAGAATGGTGTAGAACATATATTTGGTTATCCCGGTGGTGCAATTCTACCTATATATGATGAATTATATCATTGGGAAAAAGAGTCATTAATTAAACATATACTAGTAAGGCATGAGCAAAGCGCGGCTCATGCTGCTGATGCATATGCTCGAAGTAGTAACAAAGTAGGTGTATGCTTTGCTACATCTGGTCCAGGAGCTACAAATTTAGTTACTGGAATAGCTACTGCAAAAATGGATTCAATCCCTTTAGTAATTATTACTGGACAAGTTGCAAGAAATTTTATTGGAACAGATGCTTTTCAAGAAACAAATATTTATGGAATTACATTACCGATTGTAAAACATTCTTATACTATTAAAAATCCAAAAGAAATCCCTTTAGTAATAATGGAGGCTTTCTTTATTGCCCAAAATGGACGTCCAGGTCCTGTTTTGATTGATATTCCAAAAGATATTGGATTAGAGGAGTTAGAACCTTATAATTATATAAAATATAAAAATTTATATAAAAAAAACTATAATACTAATTTAATAGTAACTAAAACTTTATTAATAAAAACACTATTTTATTTAATACAATCATATCAACCTTTACTTTATTTAGGAGGAGGTGTATTACGCTCAAATAGTGGTCAATTTATACATCAATTATCTCGTATATTTCAAATTCCTGTTACTACAACTTTAATGGGAAAAAGCTCATTTAATGAAATTGATACTCTTGCTTTGGGAATGTTAGGAATGCATGGTACAGCATATGCAAATTATGCTGTAAGTGAATGTGATCTTTTAATTGTTTTAGGTGCACGATTTGATGATCGTGTTACAGGTAAATTAGATGAGTTTGCATGTGAAGCAGAAGTTATCCATATGGATATTGATTTTAAAGAGATATCTAAAAATAGATATCCTCAATTTAGTATAATTGGTGATCTTAAAATTATATTTCAAAAAATATTTAGAATAATTAAAAATATTCAATTAAATGAATTATTACATACTAAAAATTGGTTGAAACGTATCTCAAAATGGAAAAAAAATTATCCAATTGTATTAAAAATATATAAAAATTCAGAACAAAAATTAACTCCTCAAAATATTATATATAAAATTAATAAAACTTATCCAAAAGCTGTATATACAACAGACGTAGGACAACATCAGATGTGGTCTGCCCAATTAATAAATGCAAAACCAAAACATTGGCTTACAAGTGCTGGATTAGGTACAATGGGATTTGGTTTGCCGTCTTCTATAGGTGCAAAAGTAGCAAATCCTAACAAAGTTGTAATATGCATTAGTGGAGATTCTAGTTTTCAAATGAGTGTACAAGAATTTGGAACTGTATCACAATACAATTTAGATATTAAAATGATAATTTTAAATAATGGTTGGCAAGGAATGGTAAGACAATGGCAAGAATCTTTTTATGGTAATAGATATTCTAATTCATATATGAGAAATGGAATGCCAAATTTTGAACAAATTGCTGCTGCTTATAATATTAATGGAATAAATATTTTTTCAAGCCATTTATTCCATTCTGAATATCTTAAATTATTAATGTCTTCAACAAATACTTTAATGGTTTTCCATATTATTGAAAACGAAAATTGTTATCCAATGGTAGCTCCTGGCCGTAGTAATTCACAAATGCTCGGTTTAAAAATTGATGGTTAAAAATTAAAAATCTTTAATATATATATTATTAAAATAATAATAATGCTTACAAAATTTTTATATATACTCAAGTTAATCTCAGAAAATTCAACAAATATTGACGATGAGATTCTTAAAAAAAAAATTGTTAAGAACGCGTCTCAACGCAATATAAAAAAAGAGGTCGCTAGAAAAATTTCTAGTGAAATTCTTAAAAAAAAAACGTTTACAGGTAAAAAGGGACGCTTTTTAAATGAGTTACCTAAAACTTTAAACACTTTTATTGACAAAAACATATCAGATTTCGAAGAAAAATCTAAAAGGTTCGAGGCCCTTTCTAATCAAATCGATCTGGTTTTAAATGACTCTGATAAAACTAAATATATTCCTAATAAAAATATAAAATCAAAATTTGACATGGAAATATCTGAAAATTTTTCAGATTTATTTGAAAAAATATTTTTTAAATTAGTTAATATATTATTTAAACAATTTAATAAATTAAAAGATTATTACAAAAATTTTAACATTATCATTATCAATATAGTTGAAAAAATATGTAATAGCATATTTGTTGCTAATTTTTTTGATCTTTTTTTAAAATTTTATTCAAGTATTTCAAACAATTTGTTAGATTTAAACGATGAAATTTTCGATATTTTAAAATATTTGAGTTTTTACTTTATAAAATACAAATTTTCAAATATATATTGGTTAAACATAATATTTGTAATTATATATCGTATGATAGGACCAATTTTTATGGTATATATTATAGGAAAATCACTTAAATTCATTTTTAAAAAGATAAATACTTTCAATAATGATCGTTTATTTATTAAAAAAATCATTCAATATTTTTGGCTGGATGAATTTTTAAGTGAGGATGATTTTTTAATGATTTTTTTAATCGATATTTTATATTTAATGTATCTTTTAGTAAATTATGACCTCCTGATTGCTTTTTTTTCAATAATGTATATGTTCACGTATCTAATCGCAATTACCTGTCCGTTAATAATAAAAGATTTTATAGAAATAGTTATATGTAAATTAACAGGTGACTATCTACCATTTGTTGATAAAATTTTAACTACTTTTCATGCATTACATTTATTTATTGTAATCGGTATTATGGCTTTTTATTCTAAAAATATGTTTATGAATTTTTTAAGATTGTTTAGTCGTATTATAATGTTAATTATGATGTGCCTTAGTGTAATGAATATGTTAGAATAAAATTATTATATATCAAAACTTAAAAAATTATGTTAAAAATTCATCTTATTCTATTGTAGATGGAATTAATTTAATAAAAAAATTTGGAACAACTAAATTTGTAGAAACTGTTGAGAGT
>Ga0302167_10000101_pt1 | contig 49809 bp, 32 predicted proteins | sample I_Fen_N1_1_FD_193496 | JGI IMG/M metagenome (GOLD analysis project Ga0302167, IMG submission 193496) | Peat permafrost microbial communities from Stordalen Mire near Abisko, Sweden - I_Fen_N1_1 | ecosystem: Environmental > Terrestrial > Soil > Wetlands > Permafrost | place: Sweden: Abisko... | reverse complement strand
AGCGTAGATACTATCAGAAAGAATAACAGTAAGAAGAACATAATATCGTTCAACGATGCTGTATAAACCTCTGCAGTTCTTAATTTTCTACGTTCTATTTTCATTTATTTTATGTGCTTTATTTTAATTATGCCTTAATTCCTCTTTTGTAGTTACGTATTTCTTTCAACAAATCATTTGAGTATTTATCTATGCGTACTACAACTTTGTCTATACGACCGTTTAAAATGTAATATCCGGCATAAGCAATGATTCCAACAAATAAACCGGCTCCTGAACTTATCATTTTCTGATAAAGACCATCAGAAATATTGGCAATATTCAAATCATTTGTTATAGAAATGTTGTAAAAAATTTTGATTACTCCAAAAATAGTTCCCAAGAACCCCATCATCGGTGCAATAGATGCTGAAATTCCCAGAAGATTCATACTCTTTTCAAGGACTGATATTTGTTGACGAGCTTCAGACTGTAAAGCGTCCTGCACTTCAATGTCCTCTCCATGAGTAGATTCTAATCCCGCTGCAAGTACTTTGGCATATACAGTTTGCCTTTCGTTACAAAACTTAATAGCTTTATCAATCTTTCCTTCAGCTACCATTTCATTCACTCTGGCAATCCATGTGGAATCTACTTTACCGAGTATGTTAATCGAAACCCAACGCTCTATAAAAACATAATTGGATATTACGAATAAAACTGATAATGGGAGTAATACCCAGCCACCTTTTAACAGTAAAAGGAAATAATTTTGTTCAGCAACTGCTGCTGTTACCGTGGTAGCTGTTTTTGCTATAGAATCTGTAGGAATCTGAAGGATAATGGAAAGTAAGTTCATCATTTGAAGAAATTATAAGTGTTGTAACTATTTATTTTTATTAAAACGATATAAAATGGAATTTATTTAAATGCTACCGAAAAAATACTCTATTTGTGTATGTAAAATATTTTTTGTCGATAATAATTGATTTTATTAATTAAGTATATTGAATCCTCATTTTGTGTTTAATTCATTTGATTGTTCGATTTGATTGAATCTGTATAATACAATAATATCTCCGTAATCATTAAATCTGTCTGAGGTTCTTTCCAGTTCTTTAAATATGTATTTATTATCGTATAGAGCTTTTATTTTGTCGATATAGCTTAGACCTGTAATGAAATATCCGTTTTTGGGTTGTTCTTTCTCGAAATTTTTGTAGTTATTACCCATGTAAAAGTTTAGACCATACAAGTTGGAATATTCTTTTAAGTTATTCATTACATATGTTTTATCTTTCAAATTGTATTTAGACATTATTTTCTCTGCAAATGGTCTGGATGAATAGGCATCTTTAAATACCGGATAGGCTAGTCCCTCCAGAAAAATTTGGGTACAGATAAATAACACTAATGTTGAGATAAGTAAAATATTTGCAGTTTTTGTTCTTAAAATATACCAAGCGCCAATAAAAGCGCAAAGTAACAAAAACCATACTAGAAATCCAAGGATTGTGGGATGTTGAAATGTTGTAGAAAATAAACTTATATCATGAAGTGTTTTTGCGTCATGAAGGAGCAAAGTGGATACAGAATATAAATCTACAAAATGAAAGCATGCAATTATCAATACCAGAATACCGGATATAACTAAAATGATGCGAGCCAGCAGTTTAATTAAAATAGTTTTTTTGTTTAGTGCCCATTCATAAAGCAATGTAAGCAGATAAGCAGCACTAGGATATGCAGGCATAATGTACACACTTCGCTTTGATGAAGGAATAGCATAAAATGTAAGGATTATAACTACCGAAATGATACTGAATAAAGTCAATTTGTCCAAGTTTATGAATCGTTGCCAAATAGACTGTTTTTGAGTTGATTTCTTAATAGAAATTGAAAAAGCAGCGAAAATGAGTAAGAGGCTCCAGGGCATAAAACCTAATATAATGGCAGGAATATAATACCAAAAAGGACCTTCGTGTCCAAGTTCATAGGATATACCTAATTTTTTACTATCCATTCCGAGGAAGCGTCCGAAGTTTTCGGCATACACCAAATTTAGAAAATGCTCACCACCTTGTCTGTAAGCCAAAATGTACCAAATAAGAAGAATAATTAATGCAGGTAAGGCTACAAGTATGTTTTTATAGATTATTTTCCACAAAGAATAACGTTTCAAAACCATTAAATAAATGCCAAATACCACGCAAGGCAGGAGTATCCCAACAGGGCCTTTTACAAGTGCAGCTCCGCCTAAAAAGACAGGTATGAGTAGCGGAAATCCCTTTAATTCCTTCTCTTCCCATTTAAATAAACTTATGAGTGCGCCAATCATAAAGAATGCCAGCGTCATATCTACTCGGGCTTCTAACCCAGAACGATGCATCTCGAAACTGGTTAAGAGTATTATAGATGCCACAATAGCCCGATAAGAATTTGTTCGTTTATACAGAAGATAAAAAAACATCATGGTTATCCCAATCAAACTTAAAGCCGCTGGGAGTCGAGCAGTTGTCTCGGTTACATGACCTGCCGGTAATGAAAAAACGGCAATAAACCAGTGCATAAAGGGGGGTTTATAAGCTACTTCATCTGCATAATCTGATGGAAGAACCCAGTTCCCAGTGTTGAGTATGCAAGTAGCTACTGTAGCCTCGCGTGGCTCGCCTTTAGTGTAAAATTCGCCCATGTTAGTCCATGGTAAGGTAAGAAACAAGCAAACAAATAATATGAGCAGATAGGGTTGACGGCTGTAAATGCTTTTTATTGTGTCTATTAGTTTATTCATTTTTGTTATGTGATATGATTCTCAAAGATAGTAAAAAAGCCAAAATATCTATTATATATTCTTTTGTTTCAAAATTTTCGTTTCGCCTTTCTCAAATATGAAAATTTTGATATAATATCTATATTCGTAAATTTCAAATATTTTTCTTCAGTGTTGAATTGAAAATTGAAGAGATTTTTTTCTAAAGTTTTGATAATTTTTCAAAAATAATTGAATGTATGTAGATGGTTTTAATTATGTTTTTTATTCATTTTTGTCCTACCCTAACATTCATTTTAGGATTTTTGATTTATTATTTTGTTTTAATTGCTTAAAATAAACAACCTCTATATTTTGCGAATAGAAAATTATTTGTATCTTTGTGGGCGTACACGGTAATTTTGTGTGCGTACACGACAGTTTTGTGTGCGTACACAAAAATATTATTAACGAATAAATTGATAAACTCTTTATGAACAGTATTTTACATTTTGTTAACTATGTTGGTGCTGACTATAGGATATAAGAATTTTCAAAAATAAAGATTGCTATGATTATTTTCATTCAAGAATAAATTACTCACCAAATTTTAAAAAAACAAATATATGAGAAAAGAATTAAATGATAGTTAAGTAAAAAAAAGTTGATGCGTCAAATAATTAGTGTGAAATGAACGCTAATTAATAAAATTTCAATAGGTTTTATTCAAAATTGAAAAAATCAATACAATAAGTTAATCAATTATATAATGGAAAACATAAACAAGATTTTATTGATCAAGTTTTTTCTTACGTCAAAAAAGAAAATTAAACTGACAAGTATCTTGCTTCTGTCAATGCTTTTTATGAGCTCAGTTGTTTTGGCTCAAGGAAAGCATGTAGTTAAGGGATCAGTATTAGATGAAACTAATCAACCTTTAATAGGAGCAACAGTCGTAGTTAAAAACGTAAAAAACACAGGTGTTATAACTGATGTAGATGGAAAGTTTACAATTAATGTTCCGGATGGACAAAATACACTTGTTGTGTCTTACATTGGCTTTAATCCCCAGGATGTAAATATAGCTGGTAAGAGTACCGTTACAGTGAAATTGAAAGATAATACTGTAAATATGGAAGAAGTTGTTGTCGTCGGTTATGGACAACAGAAAAAAGCAAGTGTTGTAGGATCTATTGCGCAAACTTCCGCTAAAGTTCTCGAACGTACAGGTGGAGTCTCTAGCTTAGGAGCTGCGCTTACTGGAAATCTTCCAGGTGTTTCTACTATGTCGACTACAGGTAAGCCAGGTGAAGAGGATCCCCAAATTGTTATTCGTGGAATTAGCTCGTGGAATAATAGTAGTCCTCTTGTTCTTGTTGATGGTATCGAACGCGCAATGAGTAGCGTCGATATTAACTCAGTAGAAACAATTTCTGTTTTGAAGGACGCATCTGCAACAGCAGTGTATGGTGTTAGAGGAGCTAACGGAGTCATTCTTATTACAACAAAAAGAGGTGTGGAAGGAAAAGCAAGAATCGATGTTGGATTTAGCGCTACAATGAAATCCCCTTCACTCATCCCAGGAAAAATGGATGCATACGATGCACTCCAAGTTAAAAACAGAGCAATTGAATATGAATTAAATCAAACTCCGGTAAGTTGGGGTTATATGAACTCACAGTCCTTTATCAATATGTATCGCAATCAAACTACTCAAGAACAAAGAGAGCGATATCCTAATATTGATTGGCAAAAATTAGAATTTAAAGATTTTGCAATGTCATATAATGCAAATGTCAACATATCAGGCGGAACTAAGTTTGTTAAATATTTTGCTGCTGTGGACTTTGTGAATGAAGGAGATATTGTGAATCTACTGCCTAATAGCAAAGGTTATGAGTCTGGATATGGATATAATAGAATTAATTCGAGAGCTAATTTAGATTTTCAACTAACGAGCACAACTAAATTTGCGATTAACCTATCTGGATCGTACGGAAAAAAGAAAGCACCTATGAATGTTATTTCCGAACCTTATCTGTGGACAGGTGCTTATAGAACTCCACCAGATCTTTACTATCCGTTATATTCAGACGGTTCATGGGGTTATTGTCCAATCAATGGGGTAGATGGAGCAAATTCAGCTATGAGTTTGGCTCTTGGAGGTGCAGGATACACTACTAATACAAGAATTGCTACAGACTTTACTCTTAATCAGGATTTAGGAATTGTGACAAAAGGACTTTCTGCAAAATTAACTATATCATTAGATAATGCTTATCAAGAAAATGGAAGAGGTATTAGTAACGCTAATTATGTAGCTAAAGTAAAATACATTGACCCTTATACAGGAATTGCTCAAACTTCAAATACGCCAGATGCGCTTACCAATTTTGATTATTATATGTCGAAAAACTGGTCTACGGGTGGAGGTTCTATGGGAGATGGTTCCACTTATCGCAATTTGAATTATCAGGCACAGATACTTTATGGAAGACGGTTTGGAGATCATAATATAACAGGAATGGGGAACGTAGCTCGTCAGGTTCAAGCTACTGGTGGAATGATCCCATCTTATCGCGAAGATTGGGTGTTCCGTACAACATATGCCTACAAGGATAAATATTTCGTTGAGTATAATGGAGCTTATAACGGTTCTGAAAAATTTGCCCCGGCAAACCGTTTTGCTTTCTTCTCTTCTGGAGCTTTAGGTTGGATGGTGACTGAAGAGAAATTTATGAAATCTCTTACTTTTCTTGATATGTTGAAAATAAGACTCTCTTATGGGCAAATTGGAGATGATGGTTATAACGGTCGTTGGTTATATATGGATCAATTATCAAATTCTACAACTCAGGCAAAGATTCCGACTGTTTGGTCATATCCAGTAGGGGAATTAAGTCCTTATTCGTGGAATTCTCCAACTCAACTTGGTAATCCTAGCATAGCCTGGGAAAAAGTAACTAAAAAGAATTTAGGTGCAGACTTCTCAATTTTTAAAAATTTATTTGCAGGAAGTGTTGATATATTTAAAGATTACCGAACTAACATTATTTTACCTGGCAGTGCTAGAGCTGTACCTGGTTATTTCGGATTTACCCCACCGCCGGTAAATGGTGGTATAGTACAGGTTAATGGTTATGAACTAGAACTTCGGTATAGTCAGAAAATATCAAAAGATGTTCGTTTGTGGGCGAATGCAAGTATGACTCATGCTGTTGATAAAGTTATTTTCAAAGATGACCCTGTTTTGTATCCAGAATACTTAAAAGCAGCAGGTTATCCAAACAACCAGGTTAGATCAACTCTCAGTAAAGGCTTTTACAATACTTGGGATGAGTTGTATGGTAGCACAGCATTTGTAAGTGCTGATAACAAAATTCCGGGTAATTATAGAATTATGGACTTTGATGCCGATGGTGTAATTGATCCAACTAAAGATGCGGCAAGGTATGGTTATCCAACTAATCCTCAAAATACTTACAACACAACTGTAGGGATTGATTGGGCTGGATTTTCTGCTTTTCTTCAATTTTATGGTGTAAGCAATGTTTCCCGTTATCAACCAGTCATGAGTTTCAGTAATGGTTCTCTGCCTTTCTTTAATAATGTTTATACTGAAGGTAGTTATTGGTCAAAGGATAATACCAACGCTGATTCTCCGATGCCAAGAATAAATAATTCTATTAATGACGCATCGATGGGAACACGTTATATGTATGATGGGTCATACGTTCGCTTAAAGAATGCAGAAATTGCTTATACTTTTTCTTCTAAGTGGATCAAAAGTTTGGGAATGCAGTCATTACGTATCTACGTAAATGGAAATAACCTTTGGTTGTGGACTCATACGCCCGATGACCGTGAAGTTGGAACCGGTTCAACTTATCCAACAGTAAGACGTTTTAATTTCGGTCTTAAATTAACATTATAAATTGATTTAAAATGAAAAAATATATTAAAATAATTCTATATTGTGGTTTCTTCTTTCTTATGACAGGAGTTACTTCGTGTACTGAATATTTAGATAAAGCACCTGCATCAACTGTTGATCCGGAGGCAGCCTATAAGAATTTTTATAATTTTCAAGGTTTTACAGAGGAGTTATATAATTGTATCCCAAGCTTCTGCAACAGAGATGATAATAATTTCTTTAATAACGGCGAAGAAGAGACATGGGGAGCGAATGCAGCAAACCAGGGTGCTTGGATTTGGCAAGTTGATAATGGTAACTACTGGGCTTGGCAAAAAGAATTAGGAAATGGAGGTTCTTACTTGGACTTTAATGGTTGGAATTCAGGTAATGGTAAGCAGCAAAAGGCATTATGGCCTGGGTCTTGGTATGGAATACGAAAAGCTAACATTGGTCTTCAAAATCTCGAGAAGATGAAAGACGCTACTGAGGAAGAAAAAAAACTTATTGCAGGTCAATTATATTTCTTTAGAGGTTGGTTTCACTTTCAGTTAATCTCTTTATGGGGAGGGTTACCTTATATTTCAAAAGTACTTCCAGCTGATAAAGTGCTAACATTACCGCGTCTCAAATATCAGGCAATTGCAGATTCTATTGCCAAAGACTTTCAAAAGGCTGCCGACTTATTGCCCGATGATTGGGATAATACTGTTGCTGGACAGATAACTAAAGGTAAAAATGAACTGCGTATAAATAAATGGATGGCAATTGCATATTTAGGTCAAAATTACTTATATGCCGGAAGTCCGTTGATGAATATGGCATCAGGAGGTGCCGAAGAATATAATAAGGAGTATTGTAAAAAAGCTGCTGACGCTTTTGGACTATTATTGAAAAACTGTAAAGAAGAAGATTCTAACGGTGCATGTAGATATAGATTAATCCCATGGACAGGTAAGAATGGACAAAAATATCAGAATAATTGGCATACCAATGGTGAAGGAGGAAGAATGCCTGGTACTGCCATTATAAATGGTGTAGCTTATGATGAGGCTATTTTTAGAGGTCCAAACTGGGGTGGTACAGAGCAATCAACGGATAGGGAGTATTTATGTGCAGGTGTTTTACAAGGTAGAAGCTGGTCTCAATATCCATCTGCTAATTATGTAAACTATTTTGGAATGAATAATGGTCTGCCAATCAATTCAGTAAATAGAGCTGATGTTGATGATCCTACTTCGGGTTACAATACTCACTACCCTTGGAAAAATAGAGATCCCCGGTTTTATATAACGATTGGTTTTGATACGCAAAGAGAAGTTTTGAGTTCTGCTTCAGGTGCTAAGTACTATCAATATGCTAATCTTTATAATGGAGGAAATTATAGAGAGCCTCAAACAAAAGGAAGTAATACTGGTTATTTAATGCAAAAATGGGATTCACTTGGATTTAACCAATTTGATAATAAATATAATACACATGTGGTTCATATTGCATGGATACGTTTGGCAGATGTTTATTTGATGTATTCAGAAGCAGTTGTAAATGGTTATTCAGATATTTATGCTACCTCAACAACTTTCCCTAAAGATGCTCTTTATGCTATTAATAAGGTTCGAAATCGCGTGAAACTGCCTGATGGAACGCCGTTACCAGGTGTTAATGCAAAGTTTTTAGGTTCTGTTGAATCTTTTATGGGTGAATTAAGGCGAGAACGAGCGGTAGAACTTGCTTGGGAAGGCAAAAGATTTACCGATTTGCGTCGTTGGCATTTGTTGTCGAAATACCCCTATACAATCAAAACGGGTATAAAATTCGATCGAGATATAAAAGAAGTAAATGATAATGCACCAGTGTATAATTTCTTAGATAAGACCAATCCTGAGAACAATAAAATTAACAATTTGCAAGAATATGTTGTTTGGGAACGTTTTTTCTCGGAAAAACATTATTGGCTTCCATTAAAGCGTGTTGATGCAAGTATGTATCTGGAATTTCCACAAAATCCAGGATGGTAATTGTAAATATATAATCGAAAAAAATAATAACGATGAAATATATTAAAATAATATTTTTTATATGCGCTATTTCTACTCTTTTCTCTACGAAAATGAGTGCGCAAGATAACAAGATAAATGTATCAGCTGTTGTACTTGATGCGCAAGGGAATCAATTGCCTGGAGCTGTGATCATGAGTGATAAAGATAATGTATCTGCAATTGCAAATGAATCCGGAGAGTTTTCTATTGTAGTCTCAGCCAAAAGTATATTATACGTAAATGCTATTGGATATAAAACTGCAAAAGTTAATGTGGTTTCTGGATTGAAATCCGTTGTACTTAAATCTGCAGTTTCTGATTTAGTTCAAGTTCCATTTAATCAAGTTGATAAGACTGATATATTGGGAGGAGTTTCTAGTGTTAATGTGGCAAAGATGTTAGACTCAAATTACTATACATATAGCCTAGATAATTTAGGAAGTTACATTCCTGGTTATCATAATAATATTTGGGGATCAGATTCTAAATTGGTTTTGGTTGATGGTATTCCTCGTGATGAGTATAATGTAATACCTGCTGAAATTGAGCAAATAACTGTTTTAAAAAGTGCTTCTGCAGTTGCGCTTTATGGTAGTCGTGCTGCCGATGGAGTTGTGTCAATTACAACAAAAAGAGGTATTGCTAAGGGTAATAAATTTAATGTTAGGGTTAATGGTGGTGTCATGGTGCCAAAACAGCTTCCAAAATATCTTGGTTCAGCTCAATATATGACTTTATATAATGAAGCTCTAACAAACGATAACAACGGGGTAGCACCATCTTCAGGATTATATGCTCAGTCAGCAATCGATGGAACTAAAGCAGGTCTAAACCCATACAGATACCCGGATGTAGATTTCTATAGTTCAAAGTATATTAATCAATATGCTAAACGTTCAGAAGTTACCGCCGAATATACCGGTGGTAATGATAGAGCTCGTTTTTATGTAAATGTAGGAAACTATAATACAAGAAACTTGATGAATTTTGGAAATGGGAAAAATGAAGGTGAAAATAGATTTAATGTCAGGGGAAATATTGATGTTAAGTTGAGTGATGTAATTACAAGTAAAATTAATACGAGTGTTACTTTTTATGACAATAATGGTTCACAGGGTAGCTATTGGTCGAATGCTGCAACTTTCCGCCCCAATATTGTTTCTCCATTAATTCCGATAAGTTATTTAAATGGATCGAAAGATGCAGCAACTTTAGCTTATCCTGGTAGTAGTAGTTTCTTGATTGATGGTAAATATCTGTTAGGAGGAGTTTCTACTCAAACTACAAATCCTTTTGCTGACATGTTAGTAAGAGGTTCTACTAAAGGAACAACCCGCAAATATCAGTTTGATGCATCATTGAATTTTAATTTGGCTTCAGTGTTAAAAGGACTGTCTTTTGATACCCAGTTTGGTATTGACTATAACACTTCTTATAACCGTCAAATTGCTGATAATGGATATGCAGTTTATTCACCAACATGGAATGCAGCAGGTGGTCAGGATTCAATTGCTAAGTTGACTAAAATTGGAAACGATAATGCAGTTTATTCACAAGGTTTGAGTGGAACATATCAGCGACAAACAATATTTTTCTCAGGTGCACTGAAGTACAATAATACTTTCGATAAGGTACATAATGTATCTGGAATGGTATTAGCTCATGGGTATACTCTTGGGGAATCAGCAGTATATCATAGTGTTGCAAATGCCAATTTAGGAATTCAGGCAAGTTATAATTACCTCCAGAAATATTACATTGATTTTACTGGTAATGTTGTACATTCTTCGAGATTAGCCCCAGGTCATAGAGATGGATTCTCTCCTACAGTTTCATTAGGTTGGAGGTTAAGTAAGGAAACTTTTCTTGCAGATTCAAAAGTGTTGAATGATTTGAAATTAACTGCCTCTGCTGGTATTCTAAATACAGATTTAGATTACACTGCAAATACGGGTTATTATTGGTCTAATTTGGCTTATAGTCGCTCAGGGGATTACTTTTCATGGCAGGAAGGAAGACAGCTTCAATCTTCAATCAGTACTCGTGGAGAGAATTTGGATTTGACATTTGAGAAAAAGAAAGAAATAAGTGTTGGATTAGAGGCATCTCTTTTCAACAATGCACTTCAACTGACAGCATCTTATTTCTATAATAATTTGACAGGAATGCCTATTCAAGCAACAACTGTTTACCCAAGTTTTATGCAAAATGGATCTACTTCATTTGTACCATATATTAATTATAATGCAGACCAACGTAGTGGATTTGATGTTGGTGTCAATTTAAATAAAAATATAGGTAAAGTAAATTTGAATGTAGGGCTGGTAGCGACTTATTTTAAAACATCGGCTTATACCCGTAGTGAAAGTTATCAATATGATTATCAAAAACGTCAAGGTAAACCAATTGATGCTATTTTTGGATTAAGAAATTTGGGATTTTTTAAAGATGCTGCTGATGTAGCTGCATCCCCAAGTCAAGCAGCTTTAGGTACTACTAAACCTGGTGACATTAAATATCTTGATGTAAACAATGATGGTATTATTGACACCAAAGATGAAGTATATTTGGGTTCTAATGGTAGCTTCGGATCTCCCCTTACAATGGGTTTGAATATAACAGCTAAGTGGAATAATTTCAGCCTCTTTGTTCTTGCTAATAGTGGTACAGGATCTTATTCAATGAAAAATGGGTCATATTATTGGGCTACATCAGGAACTACAGCAAAATATTCTGAACCTATGTTAGGACGTTGGACACCGGCTACAGCTACTACTGCTACTTATCCCCGATTGACAACGACGAGTGGAGATAATAATTTCCGAAACTCAGACTTCTGGTTATATAAAAATGATCGGATAAATCTGGCAAGAATTCAACTTTCTTATGATATCCCAACTAAAGTGCTTAAAAATACATTTATAAGTAACCTGGGATTCTTTATCAATGGAAATGATTTATTGCTCATTGCAAAGGAAAGAGTATTAATGGAGACCAATATAGGTTCTGCACCTCAAACAAGATATTATAGTATCGGTGTAAAAGCTGTATTTTAACGACATGATTACAATTTAAAATAAAAGACAATGAAAAAAAATATATTTGTAATTTTAATTTTCAGTATCATATTTACAAGCTGCACGGATCTTATTGATCCTGCACTTGAGAATATACCGAATATAAATACTGCATATATTGAGCCTAATTTTGGTCTTAATATTTTGACTAATGCGTATTCAAGGATACCCGATAAAGATGGATTTTCATTCAACGATGTTGCAACTGATGATGCAGTGAGTAATGATCCGTCTAATGTATATTTAAAAATGGCTACTGGACAATGGACTGCATCGAATAATGCTGTAGAACGTTGGTCTAATGGATTATGTGCTATTCAATATGTCAATATAGTACTTGCACAAGTTGACAAAATGAAGTTTTCTGAGGATTCTATTATGAATAAAATGTTCAAAGAACGAGTTAGAGGAGAAGCTTATGGTTTACGTGCACTTCATTATTACTTCTTATTGCAATCACATGCTGGTTGGGTAAATGGTAAATTATTGGGTGTACCTCTATATTTGACTGAACAAACCTCAAGCTCTAATTTCAACGCACCGCGTGCTGATTTCAATACTTGTTTAGCGCAAGTATACAATGATATGGATAGTGCTTTTGTGAGATTGCCATTAGATTATACTGACTTAGCTAATTTAGCCGCTGTTCCTTCAATATATGCAAGTCTAAAATTGACAACTGTATCGCAATATAATAATTGTATGGGTTTAAAATTTAGAGGACTAATAAGTGGTAGAATTGTTAAAGCATATCGCTCTAAAATGGCCTTGCTAGCTGCTAGTCCAGCTTTTGCAGATGGAACTCCAAATGGTTCAAATGGAAAATGGGAGGATGCAGCTATATTATCTGCAGAACAAATAAACACCAAACAGGGAACACAGGGTATTGCAGGATTAGCTTCAAATGGATTAACTTGGTATACGAATACTGCTGAAATTTCAGGTTTATCAGCAGGTTCTAATCCGCCTGAAATTCTATGGAGAGCTGGAACTAGTAATAATAATACGGATGAAGGAAATAATTTTCCACCTTCATTGTATGGAAACGGACGTATAAATCCGACTCAAAATCTTGTAGATGCTTTCCCTGATAAAAATGGTTATCCAATTACCGATCCAGCAACAGCGTATGTAAGCACAAATCCATATGCAAATAGAGATCCCCGTTTGAAATTATTTATTCTTGTTCATGGAGATAAAGCAGGTGTCACTAATGCTGCAATTGATATTACAGGAAGTACAGATGGTGTAAACAAAACGCAGACATCTACTCGTACTGGGTATTATATGAAGAAGTTGCTTAGACAGGATGTAAATTATAATCCATCAGGTCGTAATTCACAATTACATTATAAACCGCGTATTCGTTATACTGAAATATATTTGAATTATGCTGAAGCGGCAAACGAAGCTTGGGGTCCATTAGCTGATCCTAAAGGATACAACTACACTGCTTACGAAGTAATTAAAGCAATTCGTAAAAGAGCTATGGGATTAACTACTGATCCATATTTGGAATCTATCAAGAGTGATCAGGTGGCAATGAGAAAGTTGATTCGGAATGAACGTCGTTTAGAACTATGTTTTGAAGGCTTCCGTTTTTGGGATTTACGTCGTTGGAAAGTAGCACTAACTGAATTAACTACACCGGCTATGGGTATAACAGTATCCGGAACACTTAATAGTCCTCTTTTCAGTTCATCAGCAGTTGTAGAAAATAGGGCTTACCAGAATTACATGTACTATGGTCCGATACCCTATGCTGAAACGTTAAAGTTCAGCAACTTGCTACAGAACGACAATTGGAATAAATAAAAATATACATTAATTAAATGAAAAAATGAAAAAACTAATTTTATTTTTATTGGTATTAACATCGTTATCTGCGTGTAAGAATGATTCTATATCATTTCCAGATTATAAATACTCAGCTGTGTATTTTGCATATCAATATCCGGTAAGAACTATTACACTAGGAGAAGATATATACGATAATAGTTCAGATCTTCAGCATAAATGTTCTATTTATGCGGTAGTTGCTGGTGTCTATGATAATAAGCAAGACGTAACAATTAATTTTAATGTTGCCGATTCAATTTGTAATGGTTATAATCTTATTCCAGCCTCACTGAGTGCATTAGGAAAACCAACAGATCCTGTGGGTTCGATTACGCCTATGCCGCATGATTATTATACTTTGGCTTCAAACCAGATTGTAATTAAAAAGGGCGATATTTCTGGAGGAGTAGAAGTTCAACTTACGGACAAATTTTTTGCAGATCCGTTAGCAACTACAAATCACTACGTAATTCCTTTGCAAATGACTTCTGCATCAAATGTTGATTCAATTTTGCATGGAAAACCTATAGTAGCTAATACTCATCCAAGAATGCTATTCTCCCGAAAATGGGATGTTCTTTCAAAAGATTATGTATTATACGCTGTGAAATATATTAATCCTTGGACTGGATTTTATCTAAGAAGAGGTGTTGATATTCAAACAGGAGCTATAAATAAAACTACTATCAGACATCCACGTGATATTACTACTTATGATGCTGCAACAACTCCAACAGCAACATGGTTATATTATCTCACTACTGGTTCACTGAATGTTTTAAAATTCCCATTGGTGTTGAAAGATGCGGGTGGAAGTAATTATACTTGTAATCTAAACATTACTTTCGATAATAACGGAAATTGTACAATTACTTCTGCTGATCCAGCAGCATATACTGTTACAGGAACTGGTAAATTTGTAAAAAAAGGTGATAAGAATAGCTTTGGGAATGTTGACAGAGATGTACTTTATTTAGATTATTCTGTTAATCACATTGCTAAGGGTATCACTACTCAAACCAAGGATACTCTTCTGATGAGAAATCGTGGTGTTACAATGGAACAATTTACTACATTAGCTCAATAAGACTCATTAAATATAATTATTGAACTTAAAGTACGAAACTAAAGATGCTTTAATCGTTCGCAATAAAGGTATTAAACCTGAGTACTATTCAATAAATAAAAATTAAATATTTCGTTTATTAGAATATCAATCTGTATAAATTTGAAACTACTTATGTTTGTACGTAAGTATGGAAATTTCGATAGATTATAACATACACATTATGTGTTTAGATTGAGATTATTAACTCTGGAAATCGAATCCCCTTCTGGTAATGCAGTAGGGGATTCTTTTTTATTATAAAACGTAATGTTTTTTGGGAGAATATGCTTTTATAAACTGGATCAATAATGATATGACGGGTGTCTCAATTTAATAAGATCCGATTTTTAAATTATTTTGTAAATTAGGATACTGTAGATTAATAAGAATATTCGACCTAACTCGACAAAGTTCTACACTAGCTAGCACAAAAGCAAGTACTGAATATACTATATTTAGGTATTTTATAAGTTACTTATGTTCTTCACTAAACATATTTTGTAGCTCTATTGGTGATAAAAAATCAATATAATAGTAAAAAAACACGCATTAGGTCAGGAGTTTTTGTCATATATTACTACCTTTGTTTTCAAATATGAACCATATTGTTGAATCTGATATTCTTAGATCTAAATGTATTTTCAGAATATACCGGGTTTTATCTCAGAAGAGTAATATATAAATAATAAATAAAAATTAATGTAAACCGGTGACGGAGCCGGAAATGAAAAAATTATGAAGACACCTCGTTATTTAGTAAAAGATCTTTACACTGCCGATCCATCGGCTCATGTTTTTAACGGTAGAATTTATATTTACCCTTCTCATGATGTTGAATCGGGCATTCCTGAAAATGATAATGGAGATCATTTTGATATGCGTGATTATCATATTTTTTCGATGGATAGTATCGATGGCGAAGTAACCGACCATGGTGTAGCACTCGCTGTGAAAGATATTCCCTGGGCCGGTCGTCAGCTTTGGGCACCTGATGTAGCATATAAAGATGGCAAATACTATCTGTATTTTCCATTAAAAGATAAGAATGATATTTTTCGTATAGGGGTGGCTGTAAGCGATAAACCTGAAGGTCCTTTTGTGCCTCAGAGTGATCCTATAAAAGGAAGCTTTACCATAGACCCTGCTGTTTTGCAAGACAATGATAAAGACTATTATATTTATTTTGGTGGTTTGTGGGGTGGTCAACTACAACGTTACAGAAACAATAAAGCTATTGAGAATCCTGCTGAACCTGCAGATGAAGAACCTGCTTTGTTTGCCCGCGTAGCAAAACTTAGTGGTGACATGTTAGGATTCGATGAGGAACCACGCGATGTAGTTATTTTAGATGAAAACGGAGAACTGCTTAAAGCCGGTGATCATGATCGTCGTTATTTCGAAGGTCCATGGATGCATAAATACAATGGGAAATATTATTTTTCGTATTCAACAGGGAATACACATAAACTATGTTATGCTATAGGAGATAATCCTTATGGACCGTTTACCTATGGTGGCGTTATTTTAACTCCTGTAGTTGGTTGGACCACGCATCATTCGATAGTAGAGTTTCAGGGTAAATGGTATCTTTTCCATCACGACAGTGTACCTTCGGGAGGTAAGACATGGTTGAGAAGTATTAAAGTAGTAGAATTAGAATACAATGAAGATGGAACTATTAAAACCATCGATGGAGGTGGTGAAGGAAAATAAACAACTTCAAAAATAATCATCAATGTGTATTCGAAAAACACACTTAAATAAAAAACAAACAACTTCATGATGCGAAATCTGATAGCATTTATTCTTTTCCTATTAATGGTTGGTGGGGTAAATGCCGAGACAGGGCACCAATTATGGCTACGCTTTGACAAAGTAGAAGCTGAACCACATATTTTTTCAGGGATCAATGCAGATAGATCTAGATTTGCAGTAAAAGAGTTTCAACAGATTTGGAAGGAAAAGACAGGTAAATTGCTGCCTGTCGCTTCCGGACAAATAGACAACCAGTTGATAGTCGGTACCTTGAAAGATAAGATTATTCTTTCGTTGGGAATTGAAAAAGAGTTAGTCCGTTTAGGAAAAGAAGGTTATATAATTAAGACTATCAGCAAGCAGAATAAAACTTTTACAGTTGTAGCATCAGCAGATGAAAAAGGCTTGTTGTATGGTGTTTACCATTTGTTGAGAATTCTTCAAACAGGAGAATTCACTAAATCGCTTGATATATTGGAAAAACCTTCGTATTCGGTGCGTGTATTAAATCATTGGGATAATCTTGATGGTACCGTTGAACGTGGATATGCCGGTCGGTCTATTTTTTGGAGATCTTCAGAAGAACATCCCACTACCACCGACAAGGATATAGCTCTTTGGAAAGAATATGCACGTGCCAATGCTTCGATAGGGATAAACGGAAGTGTTCTGAACAATGTAAATGCTTCGCCTAAAATGCTTTCAGAAGAATATCTTTTAAAGGTGAAAGTAATTGCATCGGAGTTGCGTCCATATAATATAAAGGTCTATTTGGCCATAAATTTTTCTTCACCGGCCAATTTAGGTGGATTGAAAACATCTGATCCACTGAATCCCGAAGTAAAAATGTGGTGGGCAAAAAAGGTTAATGAAATATATAAACTGATCCCTGATTTTGGCGGATTTTTAGTAAAAGCCAATTCAGAAGGGCTTCCCGGTCCGCAGGACTTTGGACGCACCCATGCTGATGGTGCTAATATGCTGGCTGATGCATTGAAACCTCATAGCGGTATAGTTATGTGGCGTGCATTTGTATATGATGCAGGAAAAGAAGATCGTGCAAAACTGGCTTACAAAGAATTTATGCCGCTTGACGGACAGTTTAGAGACAATGTAATAATTCAGGTCAAAAACGGACCAATTGACTTCCAACCGCGTGAACCGTTTAGTCCATTATTCGGAGCAATGAAAAAAACTCCATTAATGCCCGAAGTACAAATTACTCAGGAATATCTGGGCTTTTCTAACCATTTAGTTTTCCTTTCAACAATGTGGGAAGAGTTTTTGGAAAGTGATACTTATTGCAACGGAAAAGGTTCGACTGTAGCTAAAACTACCGATGGCACAATTTTCAAACAAAAACTAACTGCAATTGCCGGTGTGGCCAATATCGGACTCGATGCTAATTGGTGTGGCAATCATTTTGCACAAGCCAATTGGTATGCTTTCGGACGTCTGGCCTGGAATAATAGTCTTACTTCAGCCAAGATTGCTGATGAATGGATTAAGCAGACTTTCACTACCGACGCAAAATTTGTGGAACCTATAAAATCAATGATGTTAGAATCGCGCGAAGCTACAGTAGACTATATGATGCCGTTGGGATTACACCATCTTTTTGCTTACGGACACCATTACGGACCTGAGCCATGGTGCGATGTGCTCGGAGCTCGTCAGGACTGGATGCCAAAGTATTATCATAATGCATCTGTCAAAGGTATCGGCTTTGACCGTTCATCAACAGGCAGCAATGCAGTGCTACAATATTTCTCTCCTTTAAAAGAGGATTTCAACGATGCAAAAACTTGTCCGGATAAATATATATTGTGGTTTCACTTTTTACCATGGGATTTTAAAATGAAAAGTGGCAGAATACTTTGGGACGAGCTCTGCTATACTTATGATAAAGGGGTGCAACATACTCGCGAATTTCAAAAAATCTGGGATAAAGCTGAAAGATTTGTTGATCCCGAGAGATTTATTGAAGTTCAAAGCAGGGTGAGAATTCAGGCTCATGATGCAGTTTGGTGGAAAGATGCCTGCTTGCTTTATTTTCAACAGTTCTCAAAGCGTCCTATTCCGTATGATATTGAACGTCCTGTTTATAAATTGGATGACCTAATGAAAATTAAACTGGATTTGACGCATCATAATTAATAAAAATGTATATCACTTTCCTGTTTTATTGAAATTTATGGAAAGTACAAGCTATAAAAGATGGAAAAAACTTGGAGATGGTTTGGAAAGAAGGATATCATAACACTTGATATGCTTCGCCAGATAGGAGTAGAGGGCATTGTAACAGCGTTGCACGATGTGCCGAATGGTGAAATCTGGACTTTGGAAGCTATAAATGACTTGAAAAGCTATATAGAAGCTTCCGGACTTAGATGGTCTGTGGTGGAAAGTTTACCTGTTTCGGAAAGTATCAAGTATGGTGGTGCTGACAGAAACAGATTACTTGAAAATTACAAAATCAGTTTAGCTAACCTTGGTAAGGCAGGAATTAAAACGGTTTGTTATAATTTTATGCCTGTAATCGATTGGATTCGTACTGATTTGTATCGCAAAGGAGAAGATGGAACTTATTCGCTCTATTTTGATAAGATCCGTTTTATATATTTCGATTGTATGATTTTAAAACGCGTAGGAGCGGAGAAAGATTATACTCAGGAAGAAATGAAGCAGGTTTATGAATTGGATAAAACGATATGTGACGCGGAAAAAGATGAATTAATCCAAACAATAATTGTAAAAACGCAAGGCTTTATTAATGGAAATATAAAGGAAGGCGATCAGCAACCCGTTGAAATATTTAAGCGTTTACTTGCTCTCTATGATGGAATTGATAAAAATCAGTTACGTGAAAATATGAAGTATTTTCTTAAAGCTGTAATTCCGATAGCAGAAGAATATGGCATAAATCTTTGCGTACATCCGGATGACCCTCCGTTTGCAGTGCTCGGCTTGCCACGGATTGTTACCAATGCAGATGATATAGAGTGGTTTTTGAATGCTGTAGATAGTCCGAATAACGGTTTGACGTTTTGCGCAGGTTCATTGAGTTCCGGTTTACATAATCAGGTGCCGGAACTGGCTCAGCGATTTGCTAAGCGCACTCACTTTGTGCATCTGCGCAGTACCGATGTAAATGAAAATGGCAACTTTATCGAAGCATCTCATTTAGAAGGAAGAGGACATTTGATTGATCTGGTACGTATTTTCGAACAGCAAAATCCAAATTTACCCATGCGCGTAGACCATGGAAAGCTGATGCTCGATGATGTCAACAAACCATATAACCCGGGTTATTCTTTTTTAGGACGTATGTATGCATTGGCTCAGGTTTCGGGTATTATGGCCACTGTAAAAAATGAAATGATCAAGAAACAATCATAGAAAATAAATATATTGTATGAACGAAATTTTTAGTATTGAAGGAAAAGTGGCTGTAATTACCGGTGCTGGTGGTGTATTGGGTGGTAGCATTGCCAAAAGTTTTGTAAAAGCCGGTGCGAAGGTAGTGGCAATGGACATTCGCCAGGAAAATCTTGACGTAAGAGTAAAAGAATTGACTGATTTAGGTGGAGAAGCTATCGGTTTAGTTGGAAATGTACTTGATATTCCGAGTTTGGAAGCTGCAGCTCAAGAAATTATTAAAAAATGGGGACACATTGATATTTTATTGAATATTGCCGGTGGAAACATTCCCGGAGCAACACTTGCACCAGATCAGGAATTTTTTGATATGAAAATTGCCGATTGGGATAAAGTTACCAGCCTGAATATGAACGGAACGGTTTACCCAAGCTATGTGTTTGGAAATGTGATGTCTAAACAAAAATCAGGAAGCATTATCAATATATCTTCGATGGCTGCTTTACAATCTATTACACGTGTACCCGGTTATTCTGCTGCAAAAGCTGCTGTAAGTAATTTTACACAATGGTTAGCTACTGAAATGGCAATGAAATATGGAGATGGTGTTAGGGTAAATGCTATCGCTCCGGGCTTCTTTATTGGTGATCAGAATCGTGCTGTTCTTCTGAATCCTGATGGCTCTTTGACAGAAAGAAGCGTGAAGGTATTAGCCAATACTCCTATGAACCGTTTTGGTGATATTAATGAACTTAATGGTGCTGTTCAATTCTTGTGTTCAGAAGCTGCATCATTTATTACAGGCGTTGTATTACCAATTGATGGTGGATTCAGCATATACAGCGGAGTCTGATTTTTCTGATTCTCGATGAATCTGACTTATATACATTAAATAAATATACCCTATATTGCTTACTGCAATAAAGGTTTTATTATAGTTAGCGCTCTCTGAAATATCAACGATATTTTGGAGAGCGTTTTTTTATTTCTTTAATATCAGATTCGTCTATGAATTTCAATAAACGTTGAGAAAACGACTATATTTGTATGTCGTTTTGATTGATCGATATAAATAAAATTTCTATGGAAAGATTTTTTCAACTACTGGGCGAATCAATGCATTTAAGTTCAGAATTAAGAGCTGATTTGGCTGATAAGATTTGCATAAGAAAAGTAATAAAAGGCGAGATTATTGTAAGAGAAGGGAAAATTTGTGACCAGTTGTTTTTTATAAAAAAGGGTGCGCTTCGGGGATTTCATTATCATAATGGCAAGGAGATTACATCCTGGTTTGGCTTTGAGGATGACTTTGGTACATCTACTTATTCGTTTGTATCTCAAAAAATAGGATTTGAGATAGTAGAAGCCATTGAAAACAGTATTTTATATGTAATTTCATACATTGATTTGTATTCCATTTATAAAAACCATCCGGAATTTAATTACGTAGGCAGAATCCTGACCGAGAAATACTACATTGATTTAATGGAACGGACGTTGTGCCTGCAATATCAATCGGCAAAAGAAAATTACGAGCAACTGGTTGTTAGTCGTCCTCATATTCTACAGCGCGCATCGTTGGGACATATCGCTTCTTATCTGGGAATTTCGCAAGAAACCCTGAGTAGAATTCGTACAAAAAAATAACATATAAGGACTCTCTTTTTGACTTTTGTCAAAATACAGTATGAAAAATAGCAAGACATTTGTACTGAAATATGAATTATTAATCAGTTGTACGGATAAGCCCGTAATCTGTCTTCTGTGTTCTGATTAATAGTTGTTTATATTTCGAAATTAAGGTGTTGGTGTAAACTTTATTGTGTTTGGAAAAATGAAAAGAGCTGAATTAAAAGACAAGAATGTGGTTGTGGAAATTATGACTAGGTCATTACAGAACGATCCTCACTTTGGTTATCTTTTAGAAAAATCTAAAAATAAGAATAAGTTCAGGATAATAATGGAATATATATTTGAAGAATCGTTTAATAAGGGGGAAATATACCTGAGCGACGACAATACTGCAACTGCGCTGTGGAATATAAAAAAGAAAGAAACACTCACCTGGAAATATATTTATCGGAACATTTCATTTTTATTTAGAATAGGTTTTCGTTCTACGTACAGAATTCTTAGAATGGATAAGCTGGTAAATCAGTATCATCCCAGAATAGAGAAATTTGCTCATCTATACCTTATCGGGGTTTTACCGGAAAGCCGTGGAAAAGGATATGCGAGAGAATTGATAACTTATATGGTAGAAAAGTCTAAGAATAATAATACTGCGCTTTATCTGGAAACAGCTAATACCACCAACATTAGTATTTACAACAAAATTGGATTTCATGTCTTTCAGGCTATAAACATGAATGGTCACACATTATTCTGTATGAACAGACACTAACTCCGAAATGTTGGGCTGATTAAGCCAGAACGATTCAATAGCATACATTGAATCGTTCTTTTTTTTATAATCTGAAGTTTAAGCGAAATGACAAGGTTGCTTACTCACCATCGTATATGGTTTTTGCTCTGCTTATGGAATATGCTGCAAAGTACCCATGGGGATTGTTTTTTCCGTTTACAGGCAGAGTCTGTTTGACATTGGTTGGGATATTTGCCGGTTGACCCCCAAACATGGGATTTCTACCCCAGAATTCGCTTTGAGCCTGTTCAATAAATTCTTTGTATTCTTTCGTAATACCTGATATTTCAAGCATTATCAAATCACCACTTTTTAGCTTTTCATCTATTTTGCTTCCAGAAAAATAAATCATTGTTTCATTAACAAGATATTTCCCATTAAAAAATTCATCGTCGGTAACTCCCCATTCCTGAATGCTGTCAGTTGTCAGTTTATTGTTTCGATAACTTCTAATACGGTAATAGTTTCTTTCACCATCCGGATCTTGTGTCCATGCTTTCACTGCCCACATATTGCTTTGGAAAATCCGCTCTTTCTTAACGTCAATACTATCTATGTGAGATATGGCATTCATTCTGCTTGTAGCTGTGTATTGCTCTTTAATGCCATCGGCATTTACGTCTATATTATCAATCGTCAGAGTATAGGTTCGACCTGCAATTCCATGATAAGTGGCAGGTGTTTGATAGTTTCCTTTATTCAAAACGTCTTCGATTAATGTTATTGTACTCAGACCGTCATTTAGCGTAACAGTGGCGCCGGAAATCATTTCCGCTGCCTGATTTGAAAAATAACCGGCAGTTTTTTTCAGTTGAATTATATGTGCAAGTGTATCGCTGGTAACAGCACCTTCCACCACCAGTTCGGGAGTTGTATTTTTAAGATCCAGGGTAATGTCTGTAGTACAAGCTGTAAGTATTGTTGCAACTATAATGGCAACTATATTGAATTTAATTCTCATTTCGTTTTAAAATTTAAAGTTATAGGTAATAGAAGGAACAAACGTAAACAGGTATGTCATTTGAGCTTTTGTCTTATAGGCTGTATCAGCATCGTCTACAAAGTTGATTGCCCAGGCATTTTTATGACCATATACATTATAAACCGAGAAGTTCCACTCACCGGACCATGCATGCGTCTTTTTTGTTTTTGGTTTCCAGGTCAGTGATACGTCCAACCGATGATAATCCGGCATGCGGTATTCGTTTCTGTTAGAGTAAACGGGTAAAATGACGCCTCCAACTTCCATTCTGGCAATAGGATAGGTCATAGGCTGTCCGGTTGCATATATGAAATTGGCACCAAATGAAATCCGCTCATTCAGATCATAATTGGCAACTATATAGAAGGTGTGTGGTCTGTCGTAGGGTGCAAGATAAGGCTTTCCGTTATTAATGCCCTGTATCGTATGCTTAGCGTTTGAATACGTGTAGCTAATCCAGCCTGTAAGTTTGCCCATATTTTTCTGTAACTGAAATTCAGCTCCAAAAGCTTTCGATTGTCCAAAGCGCAATTCCCCATCCAGTTTTTTGTTAAGTAATAACTGTGCATGATCTTTGAAATCGATGGTGTTTTGCATATCTTTATAAAAAAATTCTACCGAAGCCTCCAGTTCATTATTCATAAAATTCCTGAAATATCCTGCTGCATATTGATCGCAGGTTTGAGGTTTAATGTTTTTACCGGCTGTAAACCACAGATCGAGTGGGGTACCGGCAGTAGAATTAGACGCCATTTGTAAAAACTGATTGGTACGTGCATAGCTCGCTTTTACCGACGAATGATTGTCGAGTAGGTAAGTAACTCCAATACGTGGAGAGAACCGATAGAAGGTTTTAATTACTTCACCCGATTTATAAACTGTAGAATCAATCGCATTGTAATTATTATCATAGTTATAAACTGTACCACTACCAATGCTGGAGAATCCTGTCAAACGCAATCCTGCTTTTACGGAAAGTTGTTTAGAAACCTGATATTCGTCCAACAGATAAAGCGCATGTTCAAATGCATTAATATCGGCTAAAACATAAGTGTCGTAACTGGTTGAACCACCTGATGATTTGACAGTTCCGGGTTTAAGGTTATGCAAAACGGCATTATAGCCAAATTTCATCGTGTTTTCGGGCGTGATAAAATACGTAAAGTCGGCTTTTGCACTCATGTCCTGCATGCTATATCTCCAATCGAAATTGCTTTCGTTATTCATGCTTGACTCCAGACCATAGTTATATCGGCTATAATTTAGCGAATAGTTACTGAATAATTTGGGAGAGAATAGGTGATTCCAACGTCCGGTGACAGCTGCATTACCGAAATTAAAACCGGCATCAGTGTTCTTGAATAAATCTTTTCCCATATATGCCGAGAGAAAAATACGGTTGTTTTCGTCAATCCGATGATTGATTTTTGCATTGAGATCGTAGAAATATAGCTGGTTTTTATTAATTTCATCGTTGGATGAGAGTTTCAGAAACAAGTCTGCATAAGTCCGTCTGGCTGAAACTATGAATGATGTTTTGTCGGATCCGATTGGTCCTTCGAGGGTCAGGCGACTTGAAATTAAACCAATTCCACCACTACCCGAAAATTTCTTGGAATTGCCATCACGCATTTGGATATCAAGTAATGATGATAACCGTCCGTCGTAGGAAGCGGGGATGTCGCCTTTGTATAGGGTCATATTCTTAATGGCATCATTATTGAATACAGAGAAGAAGCCCATCATATGCGAAGCATTATAAATGGTGGCTTCGTCAAGCACTATGAGGTTTTGGTCAATACCCCCTCCACGAACACTAAAACTAGATGTACCCTCGCCGGCAGAAACCACGCCCGGCAATAATTGAACAGCCTTGAGCAAGTCCACTTCGCCCATAAGTGCAGGCATTTTTCTGATGGTAGTTATTGATACCTGTTGGGCACTCATACGGTTTAGAGTAACATTAGCATCTTTTCGTTGCGACGTAACCACGACTTCCTTCATCTCTTTGGCTGCATTTTTAAGCTCTACATCAAGTTTTATCGGCTTATTTAATGAAATCTTTTTGGAAACAGGTTGATAACCTACATACGAAATTTCCAGTGTATACTCGCCTTTGGGCACACTGATAGAGTAAAACCCGTAACTGTTAGTCACAGTTCCGGTTTTTAATTCTTTAATTGAAATAGTAACACCAATCAGTGCTTCTCCATTTGAATCGTCTTTTATATTCCCGTTTAAACTAATTCTATCGGCAGGTAAAACTGCAAGAGCATTGTAAACAAACAAGGAAAACAAACAGAATAAAATAATTTTTCGAAAATTCATCACTTTTAATTTATGGTTTTGTAGTTATTTAGATTGTTACTTGATATTGGTTTTAAAACGAATAAAGCTAGAAAATCGTTTTTTCGTTTTGTTAATATACTTTTATCTGTTGAATTATAACACTGCAAAAATACAATATTTTGTTTTTATTTCCACAATTAATCTGTTGAACGCCTATAATTTCCCGATGAAAATACAAAATTCAGGTATGAAATGCCTTCGACCAACCTGAAAAGCACTTTATAAAAAGGTTTCAATATAAAAAGTAACCCGACTAAAGAATAAATATAAGATGATTTGAAACGAGCAAACTATAATGTTACCGATACATTATTGCTTGTTTCTTTGAAAATAGGTATCAACACGTTGTTTGACATTGTCGCGTATATTAAGCCAGAACAAATTATAGTCGTACGTATGTAGATTCTTCAATTTATTTATTTTTGCCCCTGCACTTTTGGGCAAGGATACCCACAGCACTTTCGAATCAGGTTCTATACCGGCACTTACTGCATGGGGTATAGCCTGATTAAATCCATAAAGTGCACCCTTGTTCAATGATTCCGGAGCCCATTGTGTATCTGTTGTCCAGGTAAGCGGATTTACACACACCGAGTTTCCGTTTTCCTTTTTCACCTGATTGGATATTTCACCTTTTTGATAGGAACGCCAGCTGACATAACAGCCAGTGGTACTTGCACTGTTGCCCAGCGGAATGTGCTTGAATGACCCAACCGGGATGTTGTAACCAATTATGTAGGCACATACAAGCTTTTGTTGAAGCGGTTTACCATCGAAATACTCCTGAAGCAAACGGATGGCATGTAATGTACCCTGACTGTGTGAAGCTATGATAATGGGTCGCCCGTGATTCTCATTCTTCAGGTAATACTCAAATGCTTTTTTTATATCTCCGTAAGCTAAGTCAAAAGCTTTTGTTGCTTCGTCAGATTCCGGAACAAAGAATGCTTTGATATTAGCCTGTCTGTACCGGGGAGAAAACACACATCCTACAGCATTAAATACAGAGGCCTGATAGAGTATTGATTTGCTGTCGGTTCGGTTATTGACTACTGTATCTCTCAGATCGGCATTCCACGATACGGTTTTTAGCTTGTTCAGTATTTCCATACGGTTGCCATCAGCTTCCAGAATTCCGGTTTCGTCGGCTAAACCAAGGTAGGAGGTAGGATGAATAAAAAATACATCAGCTTTATTCTCTTGCTTTTCATTTTTTAAAAATGCCGGAATGCTATCGCTGGCATCGTGCTTGTAAGGGGAAGCTGCCCAATAATACTGATTACTATAATCGGGGGCAGGACCGGTGTTTGGTGCTGCATTCTTACTTAAGTTCTTTTCAAGATAACGTTGTACCAGTTTGCCTCGTTGACCATAGGAGTAAACACCTATGAGAATCATAATAACGGATAAAAACAGTATTTTCTTCATATAAATTCAATTTGATTATACTTACGTTTTAGTGGATTAATGACTCTTTAGAAAAACCTGAAAATATATAAACAAATATAATGCCTGTTTAAATTGTGCTTTACAAATAAAGCATGATCTTAGCTTCCCGAAGGGAATCAATTCTAATAACCGCGGGCTTCGACGTGAGCTCAGCCGAACGTTGCAACCCGTGGCTAAGATATACAACAATGACAGAACCCTGAAGGGGTTCAATGACATTATTTTTTAGTGATATTCAGCCCACTTCGGGGCTGGAGTTATGTTTCTGTTATAATCCCCCGGTTGCGCTTCACTTACCGGGGGTTATTTACATTTAGCCACTTCGTGGCAATAAATACTCATTCAATTAGCTTCTGTTTTTGTAACTTATATAATGTCTAATGAATTAAAATGAAAATTGGCTAAAATGTTCAATCCCAAGAACATTTTTTTTATAATTTTGCAAGCCAAAAAATAAATGAATAGTAATTTTCTCACAATAATGAAACGTAGTTTTTTATCACCCTTCCTTTTTGTCCTTTTATTCTCCGCCTGTTCGGTAAGCGAAACCAAAAAAAATAATCAAATTGATCCTCAGATAAAGAAAGAGATACATGTACTCAATAACAGAATAGTTGATGGAATAGTACAGAATAACATCAGTAGAATATTGCCCGATTTTGATGACAGGCTGAAGGACAATAAAAAAGTAATTTTGCAATTGACGGAAGCAGTTAAGGGTACATTGAAAAGAAAGGACTACAGGATACTGAATGAATTTTATCAAAAGAATGCCGCCAAAAAAGGCATAGCTACAGTCAGTTCAGGTAAAGGAAATCTACACGATTATCAGTTAACCTACGACTCGCACAACAAAGAGATGTATGTTATCACATCAAGTTTTGAGGACAGTCTGTACCAAAAGAGTTTCACGTTTGTTTATGTAAAGCAGGGCGATAGATGGAAACTAAATAACCTACAGGCAGGGATATTGAAAATTATGCACAAAGATGCCATAGATTGGTATCAACAGGCTAAATCGGAATACAGGAAAGGCTATTTGATGGATGCTATGTGTCATGTGTCATTGGCCACCCGGATATTGAATCCGGCAAATCATATGTGGCAGTATGATAAAGGCAAAGAGATTCAATTGTTTGAACGACAAATCACAAAACAGATTTACAGTAAATATCATTTCCCTTTTACTGTAACTGATGTTCCTTCAAAACCGGTTATTTACAGAGTCTATTCTGAGGTTGCACCCAATGGATGTTTCCCGTTAGTGATTTATACAACCTCTGTCGATTTGAATGATATGTTAGCGCTGGGTAAAGAATGCAAGGCTATCCACAAAAGTATAGGAACCTTATTCCACGGACTAGACACAAATAATGACATGATTTTATATAAACCATTGAAAAGCATTCCTACCGGAACTAATCCCGAAAACCTGAATGACCACAAATCTATTTTCGTTGTAAAGACACATTAGTTTGTCATTACGTGCCGCATTTCTTCATTAAAAAGCAATAACAAAAAGGATCGAAATCTATCAGTTTCGCACCTTTTTGTTTTCTTGTTTGAAATTTGGTTATAACTCGCTAAAATTCATTTATAAAGGGCAACTTTACGAACCTTATTATTTCCGGGATGTTATTATGTCGTAACAGAATGGCTAATCTTGTTCTGTTGTCCACTGAATTGATGATAGAGTGGTGGCTTCCCCGGTTTTTTTAAACCCTATCTTGTTTTTATATTCCAATCGGCTTTCGGGCCGGTAGAATAATTTTGTTGATTATTATTAATATCATAACACTGAATATTGTGCTGAACACATTTGATTACTGCCTTCCGGATGTACAATTGCTTAAAAAGGAAAACGATCAGTTCCTGATCTGGATACCCGACAAAACGTATATAGTTCTTGGAGCTTCCGGTAATCCGGATGAATCTTTGAATATGGAAAGTGTACAAGAAGATAATATCACCGTGCTTAAACGACCTTCGGGTGGTGAAACGATCATTCTTACCCCGAATAACATTATGATTTCTGCTGTTTTCTGCAATATAAAAAACCTGCGTGCGAAAGATGTATTTCAACGTATTAACCGACTGATAATTTCATCTATCGAAAAAACAGGTATCAAAGGACTGTCGTTGATGGGAATATCCGATATAGCTGTTGCAGGCCGTAGAATACTGGGTTCGGCCATCTACAGGAGTAAAAATGTACTCTTGTATCATGCCGTACTCAATTTAGGCGAACCTGCAGCCACTTTTGAACGATACCTGAAACCTTCAACCAAAGAATCGGCCGACAGAAGTGGAAGAATAGCAATAGACTTAACTACCTCGCTCAAAGAAAAAGGATACAACAAAGGCGCTTACCATATGGAAAACCTTTTGTCGCTGTCTTTCGAGGAATCATTTTGTATATGAGTACTTTGTCGAATACAGATTCTCCACAACCTATCAGGGATACGTCGATGCGTATCCCTGATTTTGATATGAAGTCATTTCTGGATGCCCGGGTGCAAAAATACAATACCGTTGAATTTATTCACTCGGATCCTGTACAGATTTCGCACCGGTTTTCGCGAAAGGAAGACATAGAAATAGCAGCATTTCTTACAGCCACCATTTCCTGGGGGCAACGAAAAAGCATTATCAATAATGCTAACCGACTAATGCGGCTGATGGATAATTCGCCGTATGATTTTTTGATGGAAGCCGATGAGGCTGACTGGAAAACGGTTTCGGGCTTTGTTCACCGAACCTTTAATGGCAACGATTGCCTGTTTTTTCTGGAATCGCTCAGGAATATCTATCGGCATCACCACGGGTTGGAAGCCGTTTTTACCAACGGATACAACAACAGGAAAAACATACAAAGCGCATTACAGCATTTTCGGGAAGTGTTTCTGTCCACCCCGCACGAAGTCAGGGTTCGGAAACATGTTTCGGATGTGTCGGCCAATTCATCGGCCAAGCGCCTGAATATGTTTCTGCGATGGATGGTCAGGAACGATAACAACGAAGTGGACTTCGGGCTGTGGAAAAACATTCCGGCTTCGGCACTTATGCTTCCGCTCGATGTTCATACAGGCAATGTTGCCCGAGGACTGGGTTTACTCACCCGTAAGCAAAACGACTGGAAAGCGGTGGAAGAAATTACCGCTGCACTCCGTGTTTTCGATGCTCACGATCCGATAAAATACGATTATGCGCTGTTTGGAATCGGGGTTTTCGAAGGACTCTAATTTTTGGTAGTTTGTTTTATTTCCTCGTTATTACACTTCTTTCTGCATATCGCTGCTTTCGGCTTCCATATAGTCTATAAGGTAACTCTCCAGATCCGTTTCTTTACTTACACCCATCCGCTCCTTTATTATTTTACGGCGATGATACATCGTGTTCTTATTCATATTGAGTAAACTACAACATTCTGAAATATCTAGTTTCAGAAAAATGAGGCTTATCACTTTAATATCGGTGTTAGTCAACTGGGGATTCGTTTCCTGAAGTTGTTTTATCTTATTATCAAATATATGGTTTACTTCATCAATATAGTCATGCCATTCCTGATCGGTGATGATAGATTGTTTGGAAATTTCTTTTAAAAAGACTTCCATCTTTTCAGATGCTGTAGTTCCCATATTCAACAAATTCAGCCGCAAGGTATTATCGATTTTATGTTGAATTTTAGACAACAGAAGTGAGCGTTTTTGTATGTTTTCCGTTTTTCTCACCTTTATTTCGTATTCCAGCTTTTGCATTTCCATAGACTGTATAATCTTATTTCTTTTGCTTTTGTGAAACGAAAGAGTGAAAATAATTAATCCTATCAGGAAAATAATTACGAATAAAGTAATGACTATTACTTTGTTTCTATTGCTGATTTTTAATGCAGCATTCTCCTTCTCTTTTTGCGTTACATCATATTGTTTATCCAGTTGATACAGTTGATTCTTAACTGCTTCATTGAAAAATGTATTCCTGATAGAATATGCCTTTTCATATAAATTAAATGCCTTACGAATATCTCCCTCATCTCTAGCTACGTAGGCTTCTAGAAAATATTGTACAACTTTATATTTTGATTCTACAGGTTCTTTAATAGATATATTGAAATAGTATTTGGCTGAATCAGGTTGATGGAGTTTTGAATAAGTATAAGAAAGTAGTGTTGCATGATTGGCTCTTAATGCCGGAAAATACCGAAACACTTTCAGCAGACATTCTTTTGAGCGTAAATAGTCTTTGTCATACAGCATTTCTCCTTGTTGCGCCAGTATCGAATAGTAATTAATGGTATCTCCTGCTTGTTTGGAAAGTTTTAATGCAATGTTTGAATAGTACATTACCTTATCAAAAGGGCAGCGTAACCTGAAAGACATATCGGCTATTTGGCGATATGCATAAGCCTGATATTTTGTGTTCTTCGACCGAATAAAACAATTTAGGGCTTTCTTGTAATTAGATAAAGATTGGTTAAAGATTTCGTCTTCCAAATAAATATCACCGATATTAAATCTTATAACTCCTATCAAATCGATTTCCTGTGTCTTTTCCAACAATTGATTTGCTTTTTTGAATGCTATCAAAGCTTCTTTTCTATGCTTTTTTGCTCTTTGAATGCAGCCGAATAGATAGTAAGCTGTTCCGTTTTGCTTGCACAGCTTGGTACGGTCATAATAATCTACAGCTATACGGATAATGCTATCGGATTTTATATCCATATAAAGTTTGTATTGCGCATGTGTGTACAATAAGCACCAGGCCGCATAATCGGCTTTGGATAGTTTTTCGGGATGAGAAATGCTGGATAGTATGTGGTAGGTGCTATCGGGTTTTGAGTTAAGCAATGATTCAGCCCGAAGTATGGTAGCATCGTTTGTATAACGAGTTCCACAAGATACAGCCAATATACAAATAGAAATTAAAAATACAGATTTAAGATGGTTCATAACAATTAATTCAGGTGAAGTTTCATATATATTTTTACTGTATTCTGGTGCGATATTTTTTTAGTTGAACACAGCAAATAGGATTGTTAAATTCATAGGTTTTTTGAGCTTAAAAAAACAGCATACAAATATTTTTTGTAATTAAGTATATATTGCTCTGTATTACAACCGAATATGATTTAGTCCATTTTTGCTTCGTACAACAGATTTATTTGGAAGTGTAAATATAAGCGTGTAATTTTAACTGCGAAAATAATCATTTATTTTTATAACTCAACATCTAATTATTATGAAACGTTTAAATTTAATTATGCTTCTTTTCCTATTCACTATTTGTAGTAGGGTGTATGCAACTCCTGATGATATTATTCCTCCGGTATCACCTCCACCATCTCCTCCACATATTTTATTATTCTTTCAACCAATCACAATTCACATCTATGAAAACTCTTTAGCAATACATTTCAACAAAACTATAGGAGAAACTGAAATAGCTATCATGAATGAAATGGGGGAGACAGTTTATAATGGCTCCACTAATACCGATATTTCGCCTGATTTCTTTATTCCTACCGTTGGGCTTGAAAGTGGAATCTATACGATAAGCTTTCAGTATGGGGATAGTATTCTGACACAAAGTTTTGCATTATAAATATCACTCAAATATTAAAAACAATAAAAAATTTAAATTCAATGGCAACTACTGAAAAAAACAGTGTAACTGTCGAATTGTATGATTTGACGCTTACCGAACGGAAAGATGACCGTTTTGGTCGTGTGGTAACAAGAAAATCTTTGACCGAAGATGATCTTATCAATATCGCTGTAAACCGGCGTACGGATTTAAACGCAACTTCATTGCGTTCCTCCATCGAAATTCTGAAAGACATAGCTAAAGAAGAAATTGCTAACGGATCTTCCGTTTCATTTGGATTGGGCTATTTCAGCATGGGTGTCAATGGCGTTTTTATTGGCGACAATGCCAAATGGGATGCAGCCAAACACAGTTTGTCCATTCGTGTAACACCTACTGCCGATTTGCGCAATGCAGCAAAAAATGCCACGGTAGATGTGCGCGGTATGGCTGAAATAGGTACAGTGATTAATTCGGCAACCGATGTAACTTCGGGTGAGGTTAACAGCAGACTAACCCCCGGAGGTGGTGTAAACCTGGTCGGTAACAAAATCAAAATCACCGGTGATAATCCAAGTATCGGTATCAGTCTGATTAATCAGGCAACCAACGAAGTGATTGCTATCCCGTCAACCTCTATTCTGGTAAACGATCCGTCCAAAATTACTTTTATTGTTCCGGCTACCATAACAGAAGGAGATTATAAGTTGGGTATTGCAACGCAATATGCAGCAACGGGAGTTTTACTGAAAGAACCCCGTACCTTTCTTTTTGATTATGTGTTGAATGTGTCGAAGTAGAGGTATAAATTAGTATTCCAGTGAAGAGAGTCCTTTTATCAGGCTGAAGAGACTCTCTTCATTGGAATAAAGAACCGTTCACCACGAGGATGAAGAGACTCTCACTATTAGAATGAAGAACGGTTCACTATTAGGGTGGAGAAAGTCTCACTATTGGAATGAAGAGATGTTCTTCATTAGGCTGAAGAAGGTCTTTCCATTGGAATGAAGAGGTATTCTTTATCAGGTATTAGATTAGCATATTATTTTCAATAAAATAGATCGAAAAATGCTAGTAGCTTAGAGAAACATTTATGATTGGATATAGAGTTAAAATAACTCGTTAGGTTAAGTAATTCATAAGAATACAAAAGAGGGTTGGCTTATCTTTTTGTTCAACTGGGTTGGATCAGATTGCAACTTATCCCTCACACTCAATAAACCAATTGTAAAAAGGAAAGGAGGCGGCACAAAAGTACGAAAATAATGCATAAGTATAATTTTTCTCAATCAAGGATTGGAGGAAATTGCGAAGGAAATTGCCTGCGAAAAAGGTAGAAAGAATAATAGAAAAAAATTAAACAACATAAAGAAATGAGAAAAAATATAGTGAATTTTAAATATAGTGCGGTATTGTTAGTTACGCTAATGATTATAAGTCTTACTTTTGTGTGTTGCACAAAAGACTCTGATTTAAGTAATGATGTAACTGTAAATCAGTTGCCGTATTTAACGATTTCTAGTACAAACTCAAATAAATGGACGAAATCTGATATGCAAGCTTATGGAGAGGCATTTAAACGACTGAAAATAAATAAAACAAATGGAGTTTATGAAACTCAATTTGTTTCGGGAAGTCAAGTTAATATTTCAGAAGTTTTATTTAATCAAATCAAAGAGTTGATATATAAATCTAGTAAAATTTCTAACATATATTCAAATAGCTCCACACCCCGTTTAAAAACTCCTGGTGAAAATAGCGGATCAACTACTGACTGTGTCCAACAAGCTATTTGGCTATGTATGAGTTCTTATGGAAGCAGTTCGTCTTATGATTCGGTTAATTCTTGGGCAACAAGTGAGTATGGTAATAATGGCATAAATGGGACTCAAAATTTTACCGATGCATGTGATCATTTTCTAAATGGACAGCGAGTTACGATATATCCAGACTCGTTTAATGGTACTATGGGCTATCCTGCATATGGAACGATTATTGTTGTCATCAGAAATCCAAATAATCCATCGGATGGTCATGCAGGAATTTTAAACTTTTGTCTTAACGGCGCTGTTTTTTACACCGACAAAGATGGACAAAAACCTGCAATACTTGATAATGTGGTTTGTGCATATCAAGCATGGGGTTGTGAAAGTGGATTTTAGTTTTTTTTTTGAGAATCAACCATAAATTATAACTTGTACTAAAATGAAAAATACAAAAAGAAATTACCTTCTTGCATTAATTTTACTAGTTTACGGACTTGGTTTTTCTCAAAACAACATACCGGAGTCGGGCTCATTCAGATGGTATGCCGACATTGTTTCAAAGACCTTTAATATCAACTGTAAACTTCCTGACAACTTTACTGATTTAAAAAGTAAACATGTTGAAATATATAAAGATGATAATGATTGGAAAGCGTCATATGCCTATTTTCCTGTCATTCAGTCAAACGACAAAGAATGTATCTTGTTGTACAATCTTTTACCCAGTTATGGTTTTTGGACGAGAAATCTAGTCATTGGCGAAATAGCAGGGATGCTTGGTCTGGATAGTTGTGTACCATCGCAATGTGACTCCATACATCTTGAAAACCATGTCACGATCACAACGGGTAAAAATATACACAATGCATTTAACGCTGATTCCCTTATCACGTTTGAAATACCACGACATAAAGCCTATATGGATAAGTATAAGTATTGCATCAGCATGATGATTGTAAAAAAAGACCGTGCAACCATGATTTTAAAATGGTTCTTTACTGAAAACGGACAAAAAAACAAAGACAAATATATCAATATGTTGAATAATAGTATTGAGTATAAAAACGGCGAATGGAAGTATAATAAAAGGCAAATTCCAAGTGAGGACCAAAAAGCATTATCGCAAATTCTTCAGGTAGTGAAACTGAGGAAAGAAGATATAGAAAGCAAATAGTAATTAGTAATTGTATCGTATTTTTCTTTTTTTAATTTCACATTTGCTTAAGAAAATCTCCGGCTCGCCACGTTGAAACAGAATATGGGGGCTTGGAGGTCTTCTTTTGGTTTAAATCAATCTATTTACACAATAACCATATATATCTAAGAGTCACATTACATGAAAAAAATCACGTCTATCTCGTTGTTTTTTATTTTTGCAACAGTTGCTTATGGTGCAAAGCCTGTTACCCTTATCAATCCCCCTTATGAATTAAAGGCATCCGGTATTTCTAATATTGATAAAATAGCGTTAGGTACGAATGAAACCCTCGTATATTTACACGTCACATATTATCCACATTGGTGGGTCACAATCGGGAAATCGGAATGCATTGTTGATTGCCAAACCGGAAAAAAATACGAACCTGTAGAAGTGCGGGGAACCAAATTTGATGAAAAACTATGGATGCCTGATTCCGGAGATAGTACCGTTGTGATTGTGTTTCCACCGTTGGACAAGAATGTAAAAAAGATAGATTACAGCACGGATATATTCGGCATTTCGCTGGATAATAGCAGCCCCAAAACTTTTGGCAGTAAGGAAACCCCGGCGGCGGTGAAAAACTGGTTGAACAACCAATTGAGTTCTTTCAAACCAAAGAAGTCAGATACAAACACGTTTTTCAGGCGCGACACAGCTCGGATTGTCGGCTACCTGAACGGTTACGACAAGCGACTTGGGTTTACCTCCGGTATGATTAATTTGACGAACGCCATTACCTTCGAATCTCAAAATGTGCTGCTCAAAATAGCCGAAGATGGTAGATTTGAGGCTCAAATCCCGTTATCGTACCCCATTTATTCCGGGGCGATTATTTCCAACCAGTTCGTGCCATTTTATGTCGAGCCGGGCAGCATTGTATCCATCGAACTTAACTGGTCGGAGTTTTTGGAAGCGAGTCGTAAACCTACTAAGCGATATGTATTTAAAGATATTCGCTACGGAGGATTGCTCGCAAACCAGAATGCAGAACTAAATTCGGTGATGCTCAATGAACCTGAAAAAAATAAGATAGAACAATTCGCAAACGAGAAAACACCCGAGACATTTAAGAGTGAGCAGCTTAAAGGGCGGGAAACAAATTTAAACCTGCTCGAAAAAGCCCGCAACGAAAAAAAGCTGAGTGACAAAACCGTAAGCATCCTCAAGAATAAAATAGCAATGCAAACAGGTACCATGCTTTTTGAATATGCCATTGTCAAAATATCGAAAGCCATGAAAAGCAATCCCGTGAATTACAAACAAGCACTTCCGGCAGATTTTTATGATTTCACAAAGCTCATACCCCTGAACGACAAATCGATGCTGATAAACGATGAGTTTCCTATTTTTGTAAATAGGTTTGAAATGAGCGAACCCTTTCTGTCGGCTCCTAAAAAGGTCGCTTTCAAACCCGATAAAGACATTTACGAGTTTATGCTTGAAAAAAAGAATTTGCTTACGGCAAGTGATTTGCAATTACTATCGTTTGTAAATCGACTGAAAAACAACAAAGACAGTGTTTCTGCTTTGCAAAAACGAAGCGTTGAGATATCACGATTATTAAATAAAAACAAGTCGATAATTGAAGATTATTCAAAAAATTATCTGACTGCACAAATTGGCGATAAGCTCCTCGAAAACAACCTGAACGATTGGAGATTGAAAGATTCGGTATTGCAGGCTAAATTTGGACTGCAAACTAATTTTATTTATGAAACAATGAAGCTACGAACACTGAAAAATACGTTCAATCAGGTAAAACCTGATAAAATAACCAGTTATTGGAATAAGTTGAATAAAGGGATAACCGATACGGTTCTGGTAAAATTAGGAAATGAGTACCTGAAAGAAAAAGCACAAAAGACGGTTCAGGTTTCCTACGCATTACCGAATTCAACCGGGGCAAGTGTTTTGAAAAAGATAATTGATCCATTCAAAGGGAAACAGCTGTTTATCGACATTTGGGCATTGAATAACAGTATAAGCACAGGGAATATTAAAGCCATGAAAGCCAAAAGAGACATGTATATCGGCAATCGCGACTTCGATTTTATATTTATTTCCGATGAACGGTCTGGTTATCAAGAAGATTATGACAAGTTTGTGAAAGAACAGGAATTGGCTCACTCATTCCGCTTGACCAGCGATGAATTTAATTACATTCGGCAATTATTTGCCATTACCGGTTTGCCCCGCTATGTAATCATTGATGCGAAAGGATATGTAAAAAACGACAATTTCAATATCAGTCTTTTTGAATCGGAATTAGATTCGTTGGCTAAATAGTAATTATCATGACTTCATATAATTACAGCTTAAAATATTTTATTGCCAATAAAGAAAATAGCTTATTCTTTTTGTCTCCTTTTTCATGAAAACATTAAATATCTTCCTACTTCTTATTTTATTTGCATTAAATATATTTCTTATCTCATGCCATTTTGCCAATCCTCCTGCCCCCACAGTTTATATTTCTGTTGGAGGTGGTTGCTTGTTGGCTGTATTGGCTTTAGTCGTAAAATACAAACAGCAGAAATTAAGCCTATCAGCTACTGAAATACTGGTTGGAGGCTTTCTTTTACTGACTAATATCTATGGGGTATATACCGGAAGTCTAAGTCTGGAGTGGATCATCTCGGGATGGTCGTTATGGCTGTTCTATTTGTTGGTCAGAATGGAAACTGTAAGCGTGGAGTGGTTGTTTGCAGGGCTTGTACTTATAGGCTCTGCCCAAGCTATCTACGGATTGGGGCAATATATGCATTGGTTCAGTAATCTGGCAGCTCCGAACTTTCGTATAAGCGGTAGCTTTGAAAATCCGGCAGGATTTGCTGCGGTGTTATCGGTGTGTTTTCCGTTTGCATTATTTCTATTAGCAAAGAAAAAACTTTATTGGAAGCTAACCGGAGGATTAGCGGCAATACTTATTTCAGGGGCGGTGGTTTTGTCACAGTCGCGTGCGGGAGTAATTGCTATCCTTGTGATGGGTGGAATATGGGCTGTAAAGGCATTGTATATTAAAGGACTGAATCGTTTCAGCAACCGGACAAAAATAGTAGGAGGCATCGTACTTGTCGTTGGCTTATTGGTAGTGCTCTATTTTCTAAAGAAGGACTCTGCTGATGGGCGATTGTTGATATGGCAATGCTCCGCCCGCATGATAGCCGACAGATCGTTGCTGGGACATGGCGCAGGTGGCTTTCAGCGAGAATATATGCTTTATCAGGCCGATTACTTCAGAAATCATCCTGCCAGTAGCTATGCAATGCTGGCAGACATTGTAAAGCATCCGTTTAATGAGTTTGTCTTATTGCTGGTTGAACATGGTTTGGTGGGAGCATTACTGGTTGGGCTTTTTGTTTATTTGCTTATTCGGGAGTATCGGAAGAACAAAAATCAGGAAACCTTTTACGCTATGCTATGCCTGTCGGGCATTGCAGTATTTGCCTGCTTTTCCTATCCGTTAGGTTATCCTTTTGTGAGGCTTATAGTAGTTTTCAGTGCAGCCTTAATTATGCAAAAAGAACCTACTGTGTGGCAATCTCCTCAACGGGTTACGGCCGTACTTAAGCCGGTAGTATTAGTGGTTTGCGTCGGATTATTGGCTCTTACGTGCAAAATGTTTTACAATGAATACTACTGGAATACAATCGCTCAACAATCTTTAGCGGGTGAAACCCGGAGAGTATTGCCCGAATATGCCCGTCTGTATCCGTGGATGAACCGTAACGGGTTGTTTTTGTACAACTACGCTGCCGAACTGAATTATATCGGTGAATGGAAGAAAAGTAACGAATTAATGACGGAATGCTCGAAATTATACAACGACAACGATATACAACTGATTCTTGCGGATAATTATCAACAAATGAAACAATATGCCGAAGCCGAAAAACATCTGAAAATGGCTTACGACATGATTCCCAATCGGTTTATTCCGTTGTATCGACTGGCTAAGCTGTATCAACAACAAGGGAAAAATGGTCAAGCTTGTAAATTGGCAGAAATCATCACTACGAAACCCGAAAAAGTAAGTTCGATGGATGTTATTTCAATTAAGGCTGAAATGGCGGAACTATTAAAACAACGATAAACAAATGAGCACAAAACCGATGAAAAAATCAATAAATAAATCCTACAAAATTCTATTTTTTCTCTTGATTCCGATTGTCTTGTTTTTTTTCCTTCCCGATTTTACATCTTATCCCAAATCATTGGATCCAATTTTCAGAAAGGCAGGAAACAATCAGTTGGAGCTTAAAAAGGCTATCAGACATTATTCGTGGTTTGCTTCCGACTCACTGAAACGAAAAGCTATTATCTTTTTAATCGAAAACATGGATGTACACTTTTCCAACCAAAGCATTCAGTGGGAAAAATTCCAAGTAGAGTTGGATTCATTGTTCAAAAAGAAGACAGATCCCGCTCAACTAAACCCGCTGTTTGATTCCATATATAAAAAACACGATTGGTCCGACGTTCGCTATATATCCGATTTGCAGGCAGTGAATGCGAAATTTTTGATTCAGAATGTTGACGAGGCATTTGAAGCATGGCAATCGCCTTATGCTAAACACTTAAGTTTTGAAGATTTTTGTGAGTATATTCTTCCCTATCGAGTAGGGGAAGAACCTCTTAGTGACTGGCGGAAGGAATTCAACAATCATCTTATTCCTCAACTATTTTCAAGAATACGGGCAAAGAAAAATCAGCCGTATGTTCCGCCAGTTTTGATTACTGTTCCTTTTCGTACACTTGAAGGTCCCTCTGTCAATTGGGTAAATGAATTTGCGAATAAACTGAATAGAGATCCATTATCGCTTATAGATGAGGACAATTTAATTACTGCTAAAGATATTTGTGATGCACTGAAGACAGGACCTGGGAGTTTGAGATTTATGCCTGGTGAAATGCTTGACTTTAATACTCATTTACTTTCAATTTTAATATCAGGAACATGCCGTGATTATAGCTTACAAGGTCAGCTTGCAGCCAGAATGCTGGGAGTTCCGGTTGCAATGGAATGCACTCCTCAATGGGCTACGCGAAGCTGTGGTCATGAATGGAACGCACTCATCGATGAAAAAAATAAACCGCTTGCATTTGGTTTTGGAGATTATGTTGTTTTAGGAAAACATATTGAAATCGTTCCTGATAGGATTCCAGCGAAAATATATCGTGTTACTTTTGCAAAACAACTAACATCCCTTGCTCATATAAGCGGTAAAGAGGAAATCCCATTAAAATTAGCTTCGCCATGCTTAAAAGATGTAACAAAAAACTATTATCAAACCATTGATGTTCCGATAAAACTACTCAGTTTACCTCCCAACGAACATAAATTTGTTTATTTATCTGTTTTCGACAACATAAATTGGGTGCCGGTAGCATGGAGCAAGATAAATAATGGAGACGTGCTGTTTAAAAATCTCAATAAAAATATTGCTTGCTTGCCATCTTATTATCATGATAACAAAGTTTTACCGGCAGCATATCCAATAATATTGCACAGAAATGGTACAATTACAACTTTAAAACCAAATTTGCAAAAACGCAAGACAGTGGTATTAAACCGCAAATATCAAACCCGTATGTCAGCATGGCTCGGTCCCACGATGATAGGAGGACGGTTTCAGGTGTCTAACGATTCAAACTTTATGCATCCGGTAGATATTCATGTTATTAAGGATACAGCTGAAGCCTATTTCAAAATTGTAAAAATAAACCTGAAGAGAAGATATAAATACTTCAGGTATCTTTTGCCCAATAACCCCAACGGGGGGCTTTCCGAAATTGAACTCTGTCCTCCGGGCTCATTTACAAGACTTGCCGGTCGTGCATTTGGAAATAATCATCCACTGGGTGACCGAAAATACGCCAATGCTTTCGATGGCGATGTACTCACCCAGTATCAGGCAAAGGAACCCGAAGGCTCGTGGGTGGGTCTTGTTTTCGATAAGCCCGAAAGGATTGGGCGCATTGCTTACCTAAGACGAGACGATGGGAACTGCATTTGTAACGGCGAGTTGTACGAACTGTTTTACTGGGATAACAAATGGATATCACTGGGGCAACAAACAGGATCAAATGTAACATACCGTCTTACTTATAGGAATGTACCTACCAATGCGTTACTGTTGTTGAGAAATCTGACTAAAGGTATTGAAGAACGCATTTTTACGTATGAGAATGGGAAACAAGTATGGTGGTGAAAAGAGTTGAGAATAAATAGTTGTCGGTTGATAATTCATTAATTGCCGTCCTATAAAAGGGATGGCAATTAAAATAATTTTTACTGTTACTTAATTCATGGCATTTTATTGTCTAACAACATTAATTTGACAAAAATAATTATCTTTGCAATATTGTTAACTTTTTATTGAAATATGGGACTCGCGAACCAACGGTCATGACCAAAGAGAGTCATTCCAAGTCGCGGACTAATATAACAATCGCGATTATAAATCGCGAGACCTAATGAAATGCATAAAAATCACTATTCCAATATGAACATCCCAAAAAAAGTAATAGTTTTCCTATTCTTAAGCCTGATAACCCAGGTTTTCGCCCAAAGAAACGACTCTATTATCAGCAAACTGGCGCGGTACGTTAGTATTGTGGATCATTTTTCCAAAAACCTGCCACAGGAAAAAGTGTATCTACACTTTGATAATTCCACCTACTATCAGGGGGACGATATTTGGTTTAGTTGCTATCTGGTTGCTTCGGGATTTCATAAGACCAGTACCCTGAGCAAAACACTTTATGTGGAACTGCTCAATCCCGGGGGAGAAGTGATAGAAACACAAATTCTCAAGGTGGAAAACGGACGGTGTCACGGGAGTTTTAAGTTGGGCAAACTGCCGTTTTATTCCGGTTTTTATGAAGTGCGGGCTTATACTAAGTATATGCTCAACTTCGGGGAAGAAACTATATTCTCCCGTACCTTTGCCGTTTACGATAAACCTACCAAACCGGGTGCTTATCAGGAAAAAAGTCTAATGAAGTATGGACGGGGGGCGTATCCGGTATTGCGAAAAACGCCTGTAAAAGAGAAAGCAGTAAATCTGAAGTTTTATCCTGAAGGGGGAAATCTGGTGGCCGGAGTGGCTTCACAAGTGGCTTTTGAAGCTACGGATGCGTTTGGGAATCCGATTGAGGTGACAGGAGAAGTGGTAGGGGTAAATCAGGAAACCATCGTTCGGTTTAAATCGGTACATGACGGGAAAGGGGTTTTTACATATATACCGACAAAAGCATTATCCATACAAAAAAACAAAGCCGAGAAATTTCCACAGGCAATTGTTGAATACAAAGACAAAAAATATACTTTTGATTTACCATTAGTTCAGCCCAAAGGAATCGTGCTGAAAGTAGATAACCTCTCCTGCCCCGATAGTATTGGGGTGAGTGTGCTTTCAAACAACGATACGCCAAGCGGTATATTCGGATTGGTGTTATTAAGCGGAAGTTCCCTGCAGAAATACCTAATGATTGATACTTCGGAAGGTAAGCCGATTGATTTTCGAATCTGCAAAACCAATTTTCCTGCAGGAGTTTCAAGGCTTATATTATTCAATTCGCAAGGACAAATTCTAGGTGACAGACTTTTGTTTATTCACCGAAAGGAAAAGCTAAACATTCAGGTGAAAATGGACAAAAAGTCCTACAATTCCAACGAACAAGTCAATATGCAGTTTGCCCTTACCGAACGAGATACGATTCCGGTGGAAACTACTTTCTCGGTTTCTGTCAAAGACAAGCAGAACGATGTAAAACCCGATCAGGACATGCAATCCAATCTACTGCTGATGTCCGAAATAAAAGGCTATGTGCACAATCCTGATTATTATTTTGAATCTAATGATTCAATACACCAACGGGCATTGGACTTACTCCTAATGGTACAGGGTTGGCATCGCTACAACTGGGACTGGGTGAGCGGCAAGAAAACCTTTGAGCTGAAACACCAACCCGAGAAAGGAATTGAGATTAATGGTCAGGTTGTTTCGTTTGTGAGATCGATTCCTAAATCGAATGTAAAAGTATCGAGCCTTATTACCCAGAAAGATGATAGTACCAAGTTGTATAATAGTTTTGTAGAGTCTTTTGTTACCGATAGCTTGGGACGATTTAGTTTCAATGCCGATGTGCAGGGGAGATGGGAAATGGTTTTAGCTGTAAGGAAAAACGGGAAAAAGAAAGATTACCGCACGGTATTGGACAAACTGTTCAGCCCCGAGCCCAAGCAATATCGCTATACCGACTTATTTTCCCAAGTGCCCATCCCCGAAGAAGATAAACCGACTGTAAACGAGACATTGCTTCGTGTGGCGAAAGACTCAACTCCAATCGCTGTACCGAAGATTAACTACGACTCAATAGCAAAGAAAGGCGTACAAGGTAAAATACTGCACTTGAAAGAAGTGGTGGTGAAAGCAAAAAAGTATAGCAAGGAAAAGGACATTCTGGAGAACCGTTCGAAATCAGTAGCTTATTATGATGTTTATGCAGAGCAGGATAAGGTTTGGGATCAGGGAGAAGTAACAGAAGATTTTCTGGGTGATTTTTTAGTGAAAAAAAATAAGGATTTTCATTGGGTATATGCTGGTGCAAATAGAAGACTAATGTATAAAAATAGAAGTCCGCTTTTGATAGTTAATTATACGATAACTAATATAGTGGAAAATGTAAGAATTCCAGGTTATTATAGAGCGGACTGTATCAAATCACTGTATATCAGCGAGGATGCGCGTTCAATTGCAAAATACGTAGAACCGAGTGACTGGTGGGACCCAGTGAACGATCCACCTGCTTGCTATAGCTGTGTAGTTTTTCTTGAAACTTTCCCCGACTGGAATACTCCGACGCAGCCCGGCAAAGGTGTCCGTAAGACCTGGTTGGATGGTTACAGTCAGATAAAGGAGTTTTACAGTCCGAATTACAGTATACTACCACCTGAATCAGATTATCGTCGTACCTTGTACTGGAATCCTTCTGTCAGAACAAATAAAGACGGTAAAGCCATAATTCAGTTTTATAATAACAGCAGTTGTAAAAGTTTTAGCATCAGTGCCGAAACTATTACGCCGCAAGGAGTGATAGGAGTGTTGAAGAAATAATTCATAATTCACAATGAATAATTGGTATGAACACAACCCTGTCCAATCGGATATAAGTAGTTACAAGTCTTTTCTCTGAATGTTATTTTAGAATAACATATGTTGTACTACAGAAAAAACCCTCTCCTTTGGGGGAGAGGGCGATAGTTGAACAGATAGGCTTTGACAAAATACTCAACGATACATTAAAACTCAACTTTCAGTGTCGCGCCTATTTGAGTAGGTTTTCCTTGCTGACCGAAATTTCCTCCGGAGTAGAAATAAAATACGTTGTAGTGGGTATCCAATATATTTTTGGCCCACAGTTCTAAGCCCAGTGCACCTTTTGAAATACCTATCTTTGCATTTGCAAGTGAATAAAAGCTTTGTGAAACATCATTTGCATCGGTCCAGTATATTTTGCCTATTCCGGTATATTGTACAGTGGCAGATATTCTATCGATAAAGCTATTCCTGAATTCGTGCTCATAAGTTCCACTAAGGCTTAAGGTGTTTTGCGGAGCATACGGCACGTATTTTCCTTTATAATCTACCGGAGTATAAACCGCTTTCCCTGTCGAACTATAGGTTTTCAATGTGTCGGTATAGTTTATGAAGGTTGCTTTAGCATATCCATAATTGATGGTAGCGCTGAAACCACTTCCCAAATTTGCATCCAACGATAGTTCAAAACCTTTACTTTCAGCCTGTCCGGCATTGGTTACCACACGTCCGCTGGTGCTCGAAAATATTTTTGCCAGTTGCACATTATCCAGTTTGCTGTAAAAGACCGAAACAGTTGTTTTTAATCGGTTCTCGAATGTAAGACACTGACCGCCAATCTCATAATTCCAACTAAATTCGGGCTTATACAAAGTAGTTTTCCGTACATCGGGATTCGTTATGCTCAATGGAGGCAATGCATTGGTCAGTAAATCGGAGAACATTTGAACATTGAATCCACCGGTTTTATATCCTCGCGATGCAGTGGCATATACAAACTGACGATCATTCCATTCATATTTCAGCGAAAGTTTAGGTAGCAATTCGGTAAACGTGACCAATTCATTGCCTTTGAACTTTGCCGTAGCTACCTGATCTACATAGGTGTTGTAATCAAGGTTTACATCTTCATAATCCAGTCTTAATCCACCGGTTACCGACAAACCTTTTATCAATAGATTATTCAAGGTAGATTGATGAAAAAGCGCTGCACCTTTGTTGTTTGTATTAAAAAAACCGGGAATAGTCAGGTGATAATTTTTCATGTTAAGCGGACTGTTGTTGTCAAGTTGTTGCATAAAACCCGAAGCCCCGAAACTCCATTGATAATCGCTCTGACTGTTCGATTTAAATATCAGTTCTTCATTGAATGCATTTTGTTTTTGCATTTGCTGCAATGCCATTTTATCGCTTGCTGAGTAATCTAAATCCATCTTCATATCATCCTCGAAATACTGATGTGAAGTGATAGAAGTCAATATCCACTTATTGGTTTTGTATTGTAAGGACAAGCTGTTTGTAAGCATATTTCGGTTGTACGAAGTAGGATCGTTAAACGAAGGCTGAGCTACTTTATTTGTAGTCAAATCGTACGCTCCGTATGGAAAAGCGGCCTGATCAACATGATCAAGATTCATTGCATATTGGGCTGTAAATTCAGGTGAAATACTCCAATCCAACTTAAAACGTCCACCGGCTGATGTTTCTTTGTCCGCCGATTTTTGCGTAAACTGGTTAGTGAAGAATCCATCACTGTGATTATAATAACCACTTACAGCATATCCAAGGTTATTGGTAAGTTTACCGTAATGACCAAGTTTGGCGTTTAGTAACCCATAATTTCCAGTACCTACCGATATTTTTGTGCCCTGATAATTTAGTGGCGACAGTGTGTAAATGTTGATAATGCCGCCTTCAGCATTTCGTCCATAAAGCGTGCCTTGCGCACCACGAAGCACTTCTATCTGACGTATATCAAAGAAATCGAAGTCGAAAGTGGATTTTTCTAAATACGGAACATTATCAACATATAAACCCATTGACTGACCGCTGTTTCTGGAGCCAATACCGCGTATATACGAAGTGGTTGACATGGCCGAACCATAATCGGGGATAAAAAAGTTAGGTACCAGAGCATTTAGATCTCTGACACTGGTAATTTGCGATGCCTTTATTCCGGCAGTAGTCAATACTGTCGACGAAACGGGTGTCTGGCGGGGTGATGTTTCTTTCAATGAGCTTACTACAACCTCTTCAAGTTTTACAACATGTGTAGTATCTACTTTATCTTCAGCCACGGCAATAAAACTCGTTGAAACAAAAACAGCCAGAAAAAATAATTTATTCATTTCTCTTTCATTTAAAAATTAAATATAGCATAGTATTCTGCATTTTATGAAAAGGATGCAGAAGAACGTCAAACAGCAGAATACCTGTTCGACATGTCTGATTATAGTTCAATCAGAATTATTTATGAAATGAAAGAGGGTGGGGGACGGGAAAAATCTACAAAACTGAGCCCCGCAGAGGTAGAAAACTTAAACTCAAATCTGTTTGGGGCTTGTTTATCGATATAGGGTTGAAGCGAAAGTACTGTTTCCTGAACAGATTCGGCTACAGCCTGAAAATTATGTATTGATAGTTGGTAGGTAACAGTCTGGTGATGATTAAAACTGGCTACGTGAGCAACTATAGGTGCTTGTTCTGTATGCGAATTACTATCCTTATAACCCGGGGTGAATAAGCACAGAACGAAGCCTATCACCATGAGAATCTCAGGGATAAAAGTTGCCAGTAAGCCGTTCTGAAACATCAACATAAATAAACAATTATGAATTATGAATTGTGAATTATGAATTATCGAGAGCCTCTCATGGGACTCGAACCCGCGACCTATTCATTACGAATGAATTGCTCTACCAACTGAGCTAAAGAGGCATTTACACTGTATTTATACTAACAACAAGAGTACTCGGTTGTTTATAACTCCTGCAAAGATACTGTATTTTTAGTTTTTCGGGTTGATTTTTCTGAATTTATTGATTTTAAAACCGTCAATTTAATTGTACTTTTGCACGGACAGCTGCAATAATCAGATTAACTATACCCGATTCAATATATCAATGTCAGATACCTATAAAACTATATCATCTCCCGCTGAAGGAATATACAAAGAGAAAGGAAGTAAATTTCTGTCTTTTGCTATCCCTGTAAAAACTGCCGAAGAAATAAAAGAGATTATAAAAGAATATAGAAAACAGTATTACGATGCCCGCCATGTATGCTATGCTTATATGCTTGGTGCTGACCATAAAGACTTCAGAGCCAACGATGATGGAGAACCTTCCGGTACAGCCGGTCGACCAATTTTGGGACAGATAAATTCTCGTGAACTAACAGATATATTGGTTATTGTAGTCCGGTATTTTGGTGGAGTTTTGCTTGGCACAGGTGGACTGGTAGTGGCGTACAAAGAAGCTACTGCCAATGCTCTTAATCAGGCTGAAATAATTGAAAAAACGGTTGATGAGGTTATTGCAGTCAGGTTCGACTACCTGTTGATGAATGATGTGATGCGTATAATAAAAGATACTGGTGCGCAAATCACTGAGCAGACATTTGATAATAACTGTTGTCTGATACTGACTGCCAGAAAGCAAGACTCTGAACTGATAAAGACAAAACTCAACAAAATACCCGGAGTAAGTTTAGAATAGTTAAAGTGTGTTTATCTCAGTATATCAATAGGTTGTGCTTGAATATATTTTTGTATTTTTGGTGTAAATGTCTAACCTAAAAAAACAAATAACCTATGCATCCATTTATTCAATATACTATAGTTCGGAATATTGTAAAATATAAACTGAAAAACAAAATAGATACCATAAGCGCTGAAGATTTTGAGAATGAAGTTCAAAATATAAAAGTCGAGTTTTCTCATTGGGGAAGCGATATTTTTTTTATGCTATTGGGAGTCGTTTCTGCAAGTTTCGGATTAAAAGGCTTTTTATTACCCAATTCATTTGTGGATGGAGGAGTTAACGGTATATCGCTTATCACAGCCGAAGTTACAACCATTCCTCTTTCTGTTCTTCTGATTTTAATAAACATTCCATTCCTCATATTAGCCTATTTTACCGTAAATAAGCACTTTGCACTAAAAAGTTTATTTGCGATTATTCTATTAGCTGTATTTGTACATGCTGTACCTTTTCCCTCTGTTACTGATGATAAACTGCTTATAGCTGTTTTTGGAGGGTTCTTTCTGGGCTTAGGTATTGGGTTGGCTATCAGAGGAGGTTCGGTGTTGGATGGAACCGAAGTTCTTGCAGTATATATCAGCCGGCGAACTTCGTTGACTATCGGAGACATCATACTGGTTTTTAATGTGTTGATATTTTCTGTTGCAGCTTATGTTTTTTCGATTGTAATTGCATTATATGCTATTCTTACCTATCTGGCGGCGGCAAAAACAGTAGATTTTGTGGTTTCAGGAATTGAGGAGTATATTGGTGTAACTATAATTTCAGAAAAAAATGAAGAAATCCGGCTGGCTATAATAGAAAAACTGGGACGTGGTTGTACCATATATTCCGGTAGAAAAGGATTTAGCAAAAGAGGCGAGCCATTGAAGGAAACAAATATCATTTACACTTTGGTAACCAGATTGGAGTTATCCAAACTGAATACAGAAGTAGAGAAAATAGACAATGATGCTTTTATAATTATGCACAGTGTGAAAGATGCTAAAGGCGGTATGATCAAGAAAAGACCACTGAACTAAAATTTGTTGTTCAGAGTAGGTAAAATGCTTTAATATTCCGTAAAACAAATTGATACTTTTCTATTTATTTATTGCAAAATTTCCACTATCTTTGCAATCAGAAATGGAAACGAGAAACTTTAAATATTTTTTCGAACAAAGCAACTCACAGCAAAACAGTTGCGCTGAAAAGTTGCCCCTAAGAAATTCAAAAAAACCAATATAAATCCGTCGCAGATTTATGTTGGTTTTTTTTTAGCCATTAAATTCTCCAAAAAGGAAATTTGGAAAGAAAAAGGATTTATTTTTAAAGATTCAATTAACAAAGTCTTAAAACTCCATGAGGGTTTG